>Ga0209514_10003613_pt1 | contig 21824 bp, 20 predicted proteins | sample Subgrocontami58m_FD_187452 | JGI IMG/M metagenome (GOLD analysis project Ga0209514, IMG submission 187452) | Subsurface groundwater microbial communities from S. Glens Falls, New York, USA - GMW37 contaminated, 5.8 m (SPAdes) (version 3) | ecosystem: Environmental > Aquatic > Deep subsurface >...
CATATTGAGCATATTCACTTCGTTCAATGTAAACTCCGCGAAATATCTCAAAACAGTTTGAAATCGAGGTGTCGAGATTCTTCACTCCGTTCAGAATGACAATTTTGCGTAACATGAATTATTAACTCAAAATTTCTTCCTAATTACCATTGAATTAAGAATACATTTCCGATAAATTCTTCTCCGGATATTTATCATTAAAAGGTATTAAGATGAAATCAATAATAAAAACAGCATTTCTTTTTTTAAGCTTCATTTTTATTTACAATGAGATTATTGCTCAAGTAGACACATCTTACTTCAACGGACTGGAATACAGAGGAATTGGTCCTTATCGCGGCGGAAGATCGTGCGCAGTGACGGGTGTTCCTTCAAATCCATCTCTCTTTTATTTCGGCTCGACGGGCGGCGGAGTCTGGAAAAGTGAAAATGCCGGAACCACCTGGAAAAATATTTCAGATAAATTTTTCGGCGGTTCTATCGGAGCAGTTGCAGTTAGCGTTTGGGACCCGAACGTAATTTACGTTGGAACCGGCGAAAAAACCGTGCGCGGAAATGTTTCGAGCGGAAACGGAATCTGGAAAAGCGAAGACACGGGCAAAACATGGAAACACGTTGGACTCGACGACTCGCGCCACATTACGCGAATCGTAATTGATCCCAAAAATCCCGATTTAGTTTACGTATCGGCGCTCGGTCATTTATATGGACCCAATTCGATGCGCGGAATTTTTCGTTCGAAGGACGGAGGAAAGAGTTGGGAAAAAGTTTTATTCGTAAATGATGATGTAGGCGCAATTGATCTTAACATGGATCCGACAAACTCACGAATTCTTTTCGCTTCAATGTGGAAAGTTAGACGGACACCTTTCAGTTTAGAAAGCGGCGGTGAAGGTTCCGGTTTGTGGAAATCAATTGACGGCGGCACTACATGGAAAAATATTTCTTCCAATAAAGGGTTACCAAAAGGAACACTTGGAATTATCGGAGTCTCTGTTTCCAAAGCTGATCCGCGCAGGGTTTATGCAATCATTGAAGCAGAAGAAGGCGGAGTGTTCCGTTCGGATGACGGCGGAGAGAATTGGATAAAAATAAATGAAGATAGAAATCTTCGTCAGCGCGCATGGTATTACACCCGCATCTATGCCGACCCTAAAGAGAAAGATAAGTTGTACGTACTTAACGTTGAGTTTTGGCGTTCGAAAGACGGCGGTAAAACTTTTGAAAAAATCTCCACCCCTCATGGAGATCATCACGATTTGTGGATCAATCCGGAAAATCCGGATATAATGATAATAGGCGATGACGGCGGTGCGCAAGTTACTGTGGATGGCGCAAAAAGCTGGAGTTCGTATCACAATCAACCCACTGCACAATTTTACAGAGTTACAACCGATAATTATTTTCCTTACAGAATTTACGGTGCTCAACAGGATAACAGCACGGTAAGAATTTTTCACCGCTCAGAGGAGGGAAGCATCAGCGAGCGCGATTGGGAAACAACTGCAGGATTTGAAAGCGGTTGGCTTGCAGTTGATCCGGATGATAACGATATAGTTTACGGCGGCAATTACGGCGGATTTATCGGAATGAAAAATCATCGGACCGGCGAGAACAGAGTTGTTAATGTTTGGCCCGATAATCCGCTTGGTCACGGAGTTAAAGATTGGAAATATCGTTTTCAATGGAATTTTCCTCTCATATTTTCTAAACACGATCCCGGCACGCTTTACGCTGCGGGAAATGTTTTGTTCAAAACAACAAACGGCGGACAAACCTGGCAGCCAATCAGCGGCGACCTCACACGCAACGACACAACTAAACAAGGACCATCCGGCGGATCAATCACAAAAGACAATACAGGAGTTGAATACTATTGTACAATTTTTTCTCTCGCAGAAAGTTCACTCAAAGCCGGGATCATCTGGACAGGTTCTGATGACGGTTTAATATATGTTACAACAAACGGAGGAAAAGATTGGAAAAATGTAACTCCGCCTGCTAACTTGTTACCAGAATGGGCACAGATCAACAGCATTGAAGCAAATCCTTTTGTTGAAGCAGGTCTTTATGTTGCGGCAACAAGATATAAATCCGATGATTACAAACCTTATTTACTTAAGACAACAGACTTCGGAAAAACTTGGAAGAAAATCGTAAACGGAATTGCAGAAAAACATTTTACACGCGTTGTACGTTCTGATAATAAACGACAAGGATTGCTATTTGCAGGAACCGAAGAGGGAATGTATATCTCTTTAAATGACGGCGAAAACTGGCTGACGTATCAGCAAAATCTACCGATAGTTCCAATCACCGATCTAACAATTAAAAACGAAGATTTAATTGTAGCAACACAGGGAAGATCATTTTGGATGATTGATGATTTTTCTCCGTTAAGACAAATTAATACTGATGTAACAGCGAGTAATTTTTGGTTATATCAGCCGCGCGAAACTTATAGAATCGGCGGCGGCGGACGTGGTGACGGAACAACAAGCGGAATCAATTTACAAAGCGGGGTGATTCTAAATTATTATTTTAAGGAAATGCCGGATAGCAGCACAACCGAATTAAGAATTCTAGACTCTAATGGAAGTGTGATCAAGACATATAAACCCAAATCAAAAGAACGCGGTGAACGTCTTCCTATAAAAAAAGGACTGAACAGATTTATATGGAATATGCGTTATCCCGATGCGGAAAAATTTGACGGCATGATTTTATGGAATGGGGGAGGATTAACAGGTCCGCTTGCTATCCCGGGTGATTACAAAGCACAATTAAAATACGGCAAAGATAGTTTAACCGTTCCATTTACAATTACAAAAGATCCGCGTTCGTCTTCAACTGTTGAGGATTTAAAAACTCAATTTGATTTTTTAGTTACCGTTAGAAACAAAATAAACGAGACTCACCAGGCAATAAAACAAATTAGAAATATCCGTAAACAGATAAAAGATGTTGGGGAAAGAATTAAAGATCAAAAAAATATTGATGACGTGAAGAAAACTTCTGATGATATAAATAAAAAACTCGCAGCTATCGAAGAAACTCTATATCAAACAAAAAACAAAAGCCCGCAGGACCCGCTTAATTATCCGATACGGTTGAATGATAAACTTGCTTCTCTTGGCGATTCTGCTGCTAGCGGAGATTATAAACCGACTGATCAAGTTGTGGAATTAAAAAAAATACTTTTCGCAGATATTGATACTGAGCTGCTGAAATTAAAAGATGTAGTTGATAATGATATTGTGAAACTTAATATACTTGTTGCGGAGGCAAATGTACCTGCAGTTATTCTACAAAAAGAAGAAACTAAAAATAAATGATGCATAGACTGTTTTTATACCAGAGGTGTTTATGATTTATAAAAAATTAATTTTATCTGGCTACGTGTTATTGTTCATGACTGGATTCAATTACGTGGCTATTGCACAACGACAAAATGTTTTATCCAAGGATGAAACTAAAATAAATTTTCATGCAGAAGGAAAAGGGAAACCTGTACTTGTCTTTGTCCACGGCTGGAGCTGCGATAAATCATATTGGAATGATCAAGTCAAAGCATTTTCTCCCAAATATAAAGTTGTTACTATTGATTTAGCCGGACATGGTGAATCGGGATCCAAACGGAAAAATTACACAATGGAATTATTCGGAGAAGATGTTGCAACAGTTGTGAATAAACTTAAACTTGATAAAGTTATTTTGATCGGTCATTCAATGGGCGGTTCGGTTATAATCGAAGCAGCAAAAAGATTAAAGAGAAAAGTAATTGGGTTAGTAGGAGCGGATACATATCAAAGTTTTAAGGAAGATTGGACAGCCGAGCAAAAGGAGGGATTCTTAAAACCATTCACAGAAAAATTTGTTGATGTTACTAAAGGATTTGTAAAAAGCATGTTTCCAAAGACAGCAGATTCGGTTTTGGTAAAAAGGATTGCTGATGATATGTCCTCGGCACCTCCTCAAGTTGCGCTAAGTGCAATGAGAAATTTATTTTTTTATGATCCGATCCCTGTATTAAATGAAATTCAACTACCAATAATTTCTATAAACTGCGATATGTATCCAGTAGCTGTTGAGGAGAACAGAAAATATGTAAAATCATATAATGTAAAAATGATGAAAGGCGTTGGTCATTTTGTTATGCTGGAGGATAAAGACAAATTCAACCAGCTCCTTAAAGAAGCTATTAATGAATTAGTTAAGTAAAAAATATCCGGAGAAAAAGATGAAATCAAAATTATTATTTGCTTTAGCAATAACGACAACAATTATTTTAGCTCAGACTAAAAAAGATTATCCTATTCAACCGGTACCATTTACACAAGTTAAAGTTGAAAAAGGATTTTGGTTCGATCGGATGGAAACTAACCGGACAGTAACCATTCCTTATGCGCTTAAACTTTGCGAAGAAACCGGGCGGATTAAAAATTTTGCAATTGCCGGCGGATCGGAAAAAGGCGAATTCTGCAGCAAATATTATTTTGATGATTCCGATGTTTACAAAGTAATTGAAGGTGCATCATATGCGCTAATGTTAAAACCGGATAAAAAATTAGAAAAACAGCTTGATAAAATTATTTCTTTAATTTCTTCTGCTCAGGAAAAAGACGGCTACATTTATACAGTTCGTACTATGGGTTCTCACAAATTTGAAAAAGTAACAGGTCCAACTCGCTGGCTCAATGAAGAGGGAAGCCATGAGCTTTATAATGTCGGCCATCTTTATGAAGCGGCGGTTGCACATTTTATGGCGACTAAGAAAAGAACACTATTAAATGTCGCACTCAAAAATGCAGATCTTGTTTGTAATGTTTTTGGTCCGGGTAAAATTAGTCTGCCTTCGGGACACCAGGAAATAGAAATCGGTTTAGTAAAACTTTATAGAGTAACCGGAAGAATGAAATATTTAACTCTAGCAAAGTTTTTATTAGATATGCGTGGTAATTATGTTAGCGGAAGAAAGTCTTGGGGCGAATACAATCAAGATCACAAACCTGTTATTGATCAGGATGAAGCAGTTGGTCATTCAGTCCGTGCCGGATATATGTATTCAGGAATGGCAGATGTTGCTGCTTTAACCGGAGATAAAGATTACTTGAAAGCACTAGATAAAATTTGGAATAATGTAGCCGGAAGGAAATTGTATTTAACAGGAGGTGTTGGTGCAACAGGATCATGGGAAGGATTCGGAAAAAATTATGATCTTCCAAATGCAAGCGCTTACAATGAAACTTGTGCTTCGATTGCTAATGTATATTGGAATCACAGAATGTTTCTGTTGAGCGGTGAAGCAAAATACATTGATGTAATGGAACGGACACTTTACAATGCGCTTCTATCCGGTATTTCTATGACCGGCGATAAATTTTTCTATCCTAATCCGCTTGAATCTTTTGGTACGCACGAACGTGCGGCTTGGTTTGATTGTGCTTGCTGTCCGACAAATGTAACAAGATTTATCGCATCTGTTGCGAATTACATGTATGCTGTAAAAGGAAATGAGTTGTTTGTTAATATCTTTACAAATAACGAAACAGAAATTAAACTAAATAGCGGTAAGGTCAGTTTGAAGCAAAGAACAAATTATCCTTGGGATGGAAAAATTATGATAGTTGTTTCTCCCAATGATACGGAAGAAAAATTTTCACTTAACATCCGAATTCCGGGCTGGGCGAAAAACGAAGCAATAGCAAGCGATCTTTATAAATTTATTGATCAACCAAAAGAAAAAATTAATCTGACTGTAAACGGAAAACAGATAGAACTGAAAATTGAAAATGGATTTACGGTAATTAACAGAACTTGGAAAGCCGGTGATATGATTGAACTTGAACTTCCGATGGAAATCAAAAGAATTGCAGCAAATGAAAACGTTGAAGCCGATAAAGGAAGAGTAGCCATTCAGAGGGGACCAATTGTATATGCGGCAGAATGGGTTGATAATAAAGATGGTTATGTTCGTAACGTTTTGCTGAAGGATAATTCAAAGTTAACTGCAGAGTACAAACCGGAACTATTAAACGGAGTAGAAATAATTAAAGGAAATGCTGTAGGTTATAAATTGGCCGATGATAAAAAATCCTTGATGCCATCTGAACAAGAATTTACTGCAATTCCTTATTACTCATGGGCTCACAGAGGCAAAGGTGAAATGAGTGTTTGGCTTGCAAGAGAAGAATCTGCTGTTCGTCCTTTAGCGGGACCAAGCATTTTAACGAATGCTAAGCTATTAGTTTCGCACGGGAAAAATCCGCATGCTATAATAGATCAGATGGAGCCGAAAAGTTCGATAGATGAATCACTTCCATATTTTCATTGGTGGCCAAGTAAAGGCGAAAAAGAATTTGTACAAATTGATTTTGTCAAACCCGAAGAAGTCTCAGAAGTTTCTATTTATTGGTTCGATGATACTGGAATTGGTGAATGCAGAGTTCCAACAACGTGGAAAGTTTTTTATAAAGAAGGAGAAAAATGGCCGGCTGTTTATACAACCGATAAACATGGAACAGAAAAAGACAAATACAATAGCATTATTTTCGAGACAGTTAGAACTCAATCAATTAAAATTGAGATACAATCTCAAAAAGATTTTGCCGGCGGAATTCACGAGATAAAACTAAAATAATTTTTGTCATTCTGAATCTCGACGAAGTCGGGATGAAGAATCTCTAAAGTAGAATTGATAGAGACTCATCCCTTTACATTTCGAGGGATCAGACTGACGGAAAAGGAGAAAAAATGTTCAGCACAATTAATGATTTTTTAGAAGCATGGAAGCATGAGAGCGAAGCAACATTAAAAGTATTCAATAACTTAACTGATGAATCGTTCAATCAAAAAGTTACTCCGGATGGCAGATCAATTCAACAGTTGAGCTGGCACATAACGCTTGCTTGTGTCGAAATGCTTCGCGATGGCAAGCTGATAGAAATAATACCCGAAGAATTTTCTTCGGAACCAAACACAGTAAAAGCATTTATTTTCAAGTACGAGAAAGCTTCTTCATTAGTAAAAGAAATAATCGCTGCAAACTGGACAGATCAAAGCTTGCCGGAAGAATTACCTATTTACGGCGATGTTTGGAAGAAAGGAAGTTTTCTCTCTTCGTTGATTGTTCATCAAGCACATCACCGCGGACAGATGACGGTTCTTATGAGACAAGCGGGATTAAAAGTCCCGGGTGTTTATGGTCCATCAAAAGAAGAATGGGCTGAGTATGGAATGCCAACTCAAGAATAATGTTGGACTGTAAATGATTTGCAGTCTCTTTGCAATTGATTGAAAATAATTCCTAAGTTTACTATTGATGGAGTAAATGATTGAGGTAAAATAAATTTTTAATTGTTTATTAATGAAGACAAAAAAAATAACAGCAATTACTTTATCTATTTTATTAATCCTTCCTTTATTTCTTACCGCACAGAATAAATTAGATTCCCTTTTAGAAAAATATAAAGGAAGCCCCGATACAACAAAAGCACGTATCTTAAATGAGTTCTGCTGGAATAATCGTAGTAAAACTCCTCAGTTAGCACTTAAAGCAGGAGAAGAAGCGCTCAAGATCGCTCAATCAATTAATAATCAGAAACTGCAGGCTAAATCATTAAACCTGATGGGAGTAGTATATAGAAATCTTGGCAACTATGATAAATCCTTAAGCTTATATAAAAATGCACTTCGTATAGCGGAAGCAATTAAGGATTCAAATCAAATTGCATACTCATATAATAATATTGGTGGTTTATTCAGGCTGGAAGGCAATAATAAATTAGCTTTAGAAAATATAATGAAAGCACTTAATGTTTTTGAAAATCTTAAAGATAAAGAGAGGATGGCTTTTTGTACAATTAATATAGGATTGATCTACCGCCGTCAAGAAAATTATATAAAAGCTCTTGAGTATTTAAACTATACTATAAAATTACGCGAAGAAATAAAAGATAGAGCCGGAAGGGCATTAGCTCTGAATTTAATTGCTGAAGTTTATTTCGAACAAGAGAAGATTAATCTTGCATTGGATTATTTTAAGGAAGTAGAGAAAGAATACACTGCAGTTGATGATAAAAAAGGACTTGCCGCTACATGGGCCGGATCGGGACGGGTTTATTATTTTAAGAAAGAATACTCAAAAGCTGAAGTGTTTATTCAGCGCGCATTAGAACTAGCACGCAGAATAAACTATCTGGAAGGACAAATAACTTGTCTTAATTATCTTGGTTTAATAAATGCACAACTCGGAAATTTTTCTAAAGCCGATGAAAATTTTCAGAAAGCACTCAAAATAGCAGTTAGTACTAAGGAAATATATAATCAAATATCATGTTATAAGTATCTTACTCAATACTATGAAATAAAGAAAGATTTTAAGAATGCACTTCTTTACACAAAAAAACATTCCGTTCTAAGAGATTCTGTTTTGAACCAAGAGAATATTGCATTCGTAAACGAGATGGAATCGGCTAATAAAGCGGAAAAAGCTGAAAAACTAAATACAATCTTAATGAAAGATATTGAGCTTGGGAGAAAACAGCGAAATTATTTTATCGTTATAGCCCTGCTTGTTATTATTTTGGCAATCATTACCTACAGCCGTTATCATTCCAAAAAAATAGCTAATATTAAATTGCAAGAACTTAATGCTATGAAAGATAAGTTCTTTGGAATAATCGCACATGATTTAAAAAATCCGTTCAATGTAATATTTGGTTTTACGGAAATTCTAATGCATGATTTCGAAAACTTAAGCGATGAAGACAAGTTAAAATTAATTCGCGAAATTGATAAGTCAAGTAGAAATACATATAGACTTCTTGAAAATTTACTCTACTGGTCTATTTCACAAACAGGTAGAATGGAATTTAGTCCTATGGTTATCAATTTAACGGAAATAATTAAACAAACTTTTGCCGTTTTTGAATTTTCCTCAAAGAATAAAAATATCTCTCTTGTTACAAACTGCGGCGATAATGAGGAAGTATATGCAGACGAAGAAATGCTGAAAACAGTTATTAGGAATTTAGTATCAAACGGAATAAAATTTACGCACAAAGGAGGCATGGTTTCCGTTCTGTTAAAGAATATTAACGGCACAAAAGAAGTTACTGTTGAAGACAATGGAATAGGGCTGACCGAGAAATCAATTGAAAATTTATTTAAAATTGGCAGTGTTTCCTCTTCAGAAGGGACCAAGGGAGAACGCGGAACAGGATTAGGACTGATTTTATGCAAAGAATTTATTGAAAGAAACGGCGGCACTATCTGGGTCAAAAGCGAAATTGGAAAAGGGAGTAAATTTATTTTTACAATCCCGTCGAAGAAATAACATTTATATTTTTATCCTTCATATATTCTAAGCAGCAATCATTTAATCACAATTGATAAATAATGAAAATATTTTTTTACTATTTTTGAATCGTCAGTTACCTTTATTCCATCGGCGGTTCTTAAGTAAATGGCAAGTCTCCATCACCAAATAGTAAGTAGGTACAATTAGTAATTACATTATAAATTCTTTAAAATTCAGTACAAGATTCTAACAAATTAGATAAAGACAAGATCATTATTCTTTTATGAAAAAGAATATGAATTCTTAAAAATGTTTAATGACTTGGTGTTGAATTACACAAACGCCGCGTTGCAATCTAAAGAAAATGTAAATCCCCTTTGAAATTTTTCAAACAAATAAAATTTTATTGAAGGAGAATATCATGCTGAAGAAATTTTTATTACTGTCTTTTGTACTTATAGTTGGTTTAATGGTATGGAACTGCGGCAAGGGAAAAACATCCATAACCTTAGCCGGCTCAACAGCTTTTCAACCGTTTGCAGAAACACTTGCCGACCAGTATATGAGTTCTCATCCTGACATTGCAATTACAGTTCAGGGTGGTGGATCGGCAGTTGGAATTCAATCTGCAAATTCAGGTGCGGCACAAATTGGTATGGCAGATCTTGTAATGTTACCGGAAGAAGCAAAAGCTTTGACTGCCACAATTGTTGCTAAGGATGGTATTGCAGTTGTCGTTAATCCTCAAAACAAAGTTGTAAATCTTTCTACCGATCAAGTAAGGGATATATTCAACGGAAAGATTACGAACTGGAAAGAAGTTGGAGGCAACGATGTTCCAATTACAGTCGTATCCCGGGAAGCCGGTTCCGGAACCAGATCATCGTTTGAACAGATCGTTGGAAATATAAATCTCAAACGGGATGCACTTATACAAGACTCCAACGGTACAATCCGTGAAACTGTTGCCAATGATGCTAACTCGATCGGTTATCTTTCGCATGGACTGATCAATGAAAAAATCAAAGCATTAAAAGTTGATGATCAAGAATGTACCACAGAATCCATCATTGCCGGAAATTATAAAATTGTTAGACCAATCTATTTTCTTGTTAAGGGAAGTTTGCAAGGAGAGATAAAGAACTTTATTGATTATATACTTTCGGATGAAGGTCAGAAGACTATTAAAGCAGACGGTCTTTTGCCGGCAAAATAAATTGGATAATTGATGAAGTTAATTAGTGAAAAGGGAGTTAAACGAATTCTAATGGCAACCGCGTTCTCGGCAATATCTGCATTGCTGTTGATCGCTCTATTTATTATTTCTGAAGGGCTTCCGTTTATTTTCAAATATGGTTTAAAAGAATTCCTCTTCTCGTCTGATTGGCAGCCCCATCTCGGTAAGTTTGGTATTTATCCGATGATTGTCGCTTCCTTGTGGGTAACCTTAGGCGCTATGGTTGTTGGAGCGCCATTGGGTGTTGCCGGTGCTTTGTTCCTTAGTGAGTATGTGCCTAAATCAGTAATGAATATTATCAAGCCTACCATCGAACTATTAGCAGCAATACCATCAGTAGTATATGGATTTATTGGAGTGATGGTACTCGCCCCGCTAATCAGAGATAACTTTGGTGGTCCAGGTCTATCTCTTCTTTCCGCTTCAATAATTCTAGGTATTATGATTTTACCAACAGTCATTAGTATCTCCATTGATTCAATCTTAGCCGTACCTCGATCATACCGAGAAGGCTCTTATGCACTTGGCGCAACTACCTGGCAGACAATTCATATGGTAATTGTTAAAGCTTCTAAATCGGGAATCATTGCAAGTATTATTCTCGGCATGGGACGCGCAATCGGCGAAACAATGGCGGTTATCATGGTGGCAGGTAATTCAGTGAACATACCTCATTCACCTTTGGATTCAGTTAGAACATTAACAGCTAATATTGCTTTGGAGATGAGTTATGCTACAGGTCTTCACCGGCAAGCTCTCTTTGCAACAGGTGTAATTTTGTTTATAGTGATTATTATCCTCAACTCGATAGCTAGTGTTGCTATTAGAAAGAGAATGGTGAAGAGATGAGAATTCACCCAAGATACACTCAAGGAGGGGCTGTTGCTGTTTTAGGCGGCGCAACTATTTTGACGTTGATGATTCTAATCTTCATTATAGTTTTCATTTTGGAAAAAGGTCTTCCGGTAATAAACCTAAATTTTCTTACAAGTAATCCGGAAGATATGGGGCGGGCAGGTGGAATTTTTCCAACATTGATCGGAACAATTTTATTGCCGCTACTTGCAATTATTATTGCCACACCATTGGGAATATTTACTTCAGTTTATCTTTCTGAATATACTAAGGAAACAAAAGTGACTAAAGTAATTCGCTTTGGTACAGATTGCTTAGCGGGAATACCATCAATTATCTTTGGTTTGTTCGGATACATTTTCTTTGTGATTACGTTAGGATTTGGCTGGTCAATACTTTCCGGCGGCTTAACATTGGCAGTAATGATTTTGCCCACAATAATTAGAACATCGGAAGAAGCAATTAAAGCAGTACCAAAATCTTACCGTGAAGTGAGCTTCTCTTTGGGTGCTACAAGCTGGCAGACTGTCAAAAAAGTTATTCTGCCAAATGCACTACCGGGAATTGTAACAGGCATTATGTTGAGCGTTGGTAGATCAATAGGTGAAACTGCTGCAGTAATATTCACAGCAGGCTCATCATTAAGAATTCCAAGTTCAGTCTTTGATTCAACGCGTACAATGGCGGTTCACTTTTATATTTTGGCGAGGGAAGGAATATCCGCCGAGAATGCATACGGAACTGCCGCTACACTTATTATTTCCGTACTGATGGTGAATTTATCCGCTTACTGGTTAATGAATAGATTCATTGCAAAGAGAAGTTAAACTACCGGTTAATTGATGAATATTAAATTCCACATACAAGAACTCAATTTCTATTTCAATAACGAGAAAGTTTTAAAAGGAATTAACTTCGAAATTCCTGCCAACAAAATTTTAGGAATCATTGGGCCTTCCGGATCGGGTAAAACAACATTCTTAAGAGCATTAAACCGTATGAATGATTTGGAAACCGGAACCAGAATTGAAGGAAAGATTTTATTAGACAACGATGACATATACCGCGTTGACTACGATGTTGTTGCATTGAGGAAAAAAGTCGGAATGGTCTTTGCTATGCCGGTACCCTTGCCCATGAGTGTTTATGAAAATGTTGTTTATGGTCCCAGATTATCAGGTAATAATGATAGAATTCGTTTAGATGAATTGGTAGAGAAAAGTTTAACCGCGGCTTTCCTTTGGGATGAGGTTAAAGATCGTTTGAAAACTTCAGGCATGAGACTATCCGGAGGACAGCAGCAGCGGCTTTGTTTAGCCAGAGTCCTAGCTATGGAACCGGAAGCAATTCTTCTTGATGAACCAAGTTCCGGTTTAGATCCAATATCAACTGCTAAGATAGAAGATGCTTTGACAGAGTTGAAAAAAGAATACACAATTATTCTCGTTACAAACAATACAAAGCAAGCAGCACGGGTATCCGATAACACCGCATTCTTTCTAATGGGAGAATTAATTGAGATCGGATCTACAGAGCAAATTTTTACCGCTCCAAATAAAATAGAAACCAATGATTACATCACAGGAAGATTTGGGTAAAAATGGAAAACAAAACTACTGTTCCAAATAGAATAGAAATTAGCAACCTGGATTTGTTCTACGGTAAATTCCAGGCATTAATATCTGTAAACATGTCCGTGCAAAGAAACATGATTACAGCTTTAATTGGTCCATCCGGCTGTGGTAAGTCAACACTGCTTAGATGTTTGAACCGTATGAACGACTTGATTAATGGAGTTAGAATAACAGGAAAGGTTCTTCTTGACAAAACCGATATATATAATTCGTCTTTAGAAGTTACCGAACTGCGAACAAAAGTAGGAATGGTCTTCCAGCGTCCGAATCCTTTTCCCCTTACAATTTATGATAATGTGATTTATGGTCTAAGAGTAGCGGGTATTCGAAACAAAAAAGAATCTGATGAAATTGCCGAAAGGAGTTTGAAAGGCGCATGGCTTTGGGATCAGGTAAAAGATAAACTTGATCATTCCGCTTTGGAATTGCCGTTAGATCAGCAGCAGCGCCTATGTATAGCCCGCTTATTAGCTGTTAAACCGGAAGTAATTTTGATGGATGAACCATGTTCTTCATTAGACCCGATTGCCACGATGAAAATTGAAGAACTCATGATAGAGTTAAAAAAGAATTATACGATCGCTATTGTAACGCATAACATGCAGCAGGCATCGCGTGTATCGGATTACACAGGATATATGCTGCTCGGTGAGATGATAGAATTTAATGATACGAAAATTATCTTTACAAGACCATCTAAGAAATTAACCGAAGATTACATTTCGGGGAAGTACGGATAAGATCTATTTTAGATTTCCTTATTGAATCTTTCAAGTTTTTTTCTATGTGCGATTATCTCTGCGTTAACGTAAAAAATTAAATTCTCGGCAATATTGGTAGCATGATCTGCAAGACGTTCGATATTTCTTGTTAGTACAATTAAATGTGCCCCGGGTTCAACAAGTTTGGGTTCCAATTCCATTTTAGCAACAAGAAATTTGAACACGCTTTTATTCAGTTTATCAACTAACTCTTCGGTTTGTAAAACTTTTTCCGCCTGGTCGATACTTGTATTTACGAAAGAATCTATAGCTCCTTTAACCATCTCCCGGGAATATTTTCCCATCTCCAAGATTTGCGATTCTAATATTAAAGCATGGTGTTCACCCGTCTTTTTAACACGTTGTGCAATATTAACTGCAATATCCCCGCAGCGCTCTAATTGATTATTTATTAAAAGTGCGGACATGATAAATCTAAGGTCTATTGCAACCGGCTGGAATAAAGCGAGAATATTTTCGCACTGAGTGAGAATAAGATTATCGTATGCATCAATTTCCAGATCTTTTGCTTTTATTCCCCGGCAGAGTTCAATGTCACCTGTCTCTAATGCGTTAAAAGCCCTTTCAACTTGTTCATCAACAAGCGATGCCATCTTGGTAAGATTAGTTTTTAAACTTTCAACTTCTTTTGTAAAATGTTCTTGCATGGTTCTTTCCTTTATAGTCGTAACAAAAGCTACATTAAATTAAACTATAGTTTTCAATAATTCCAAATTCTTAATTGGAAAATGTATCTTCTAAAAAAATGCGGAAGTCAGGACAACCGCAGTACTCAATTACTAAAATGAAAAAATCGAGAAAAAATTATCAGAATTGTAGATCAGATTTATAATCTGATCACGTACGGACAGAATGAAATTCTGTTCTACTTGTCAAGAGTAAAATCATTTTTGATTCTCCTCATCGGACTTCGTTTTCCACATCGAATAAAAAATTGATACACCGATAATTGAAATAATGATAAGCAGCGACCATACGATCGGAAATTTTCCGCCGAATAATTCATTTAACCATGCCATCTTTAATCCAACAAAAACCAGCACAATTCCTAAACCATATTTGAGGTACTTGAATTTGTTAACAACGCCGGCAAGCATAAAATACATTGCGCGTAAACCCAGAATAGCAAATACATTTGAAGTGAAGACAATGAGCGGTTCTTTAGTAATAGCGAATATTGCCGGGACTGAATCAACAGCAAATATTATATCGGAGACTTCAATAAATAAAAGTGCGATCATAAGCGGCGTTGCATACAATATTTTTTCTTTTCTGATAAAGAATTTTTGTCCTTCTAAATGAGGTGTTACAGGAAAAAATTTCTTAAAAAGTTTTATCACCGGATTTTTTTCCGGATCTACCGGTTTTTCCGGTGCGAATATTATCTTAAATCCCGTGAGTATTAGAAATATCCCGAAGAATATAACTATGAATTGATACTGAAGAAGAATCGAACCGAGCGCAATAAAAAATACTCTGAAGACAAGCGCCCCTATAATCCCAAAGAACAACACACGATGCTGATATTTCAACGGTATAGCAAAGAAACCAAACACAACAACGAATATAAAAATATTGTCTACCGCAAGAGTTTTTTCAACAATATAACCTGTTAAAAATTCCAGGGCGGATTGTGTAGCTGCCGCTTCGGGATTGAATCCTGAAATCGAAATCAATCTTTCAACTTGCGGAAATCTCCACAAAGCATATTGATAAAAAAGAAAATTGAAAATCAGTGCTAATGAAATCCAAATAATACTCCACGTGAGGGATTCTTTGAAGCTGACTTCATGTGCATCTCTATGAAAAATGCCCAGATCTATTGCAAGCAGTATGAAAACAAAAAGAGTAAAACCTAGATAAAACCACCAGTACTCTGCAAGCGGAAATAAAACGATGTTCTCCATTTATTATTACTGTCCTTATTTTATTGATTTGATAATAGACTCAACCCAAACTTAACACAATAATTCTTCAAAAAAATCCTCAAGGTTTTTCTAATTAAAAAGTTCACTTAATATAACTGTCTTCTATCTTCTTACTCCTTTTGTTATATTTATATGAAAAGTATAAAAAATAAATAGAGAATAAACCTTGCCAATTAAAATCGAATCTCCATCAGTAATATCAGCTGCAGGAAATAAACCTAAGATTATCGAAGAATTTATCGGTAACGTTAATTCAAAAACAAATTCCATCAGTATCGCAAAGATGAAAAGTCCGGCCGGATGGATTGAACCCGGGCAGAAACCTGAATTCGATGAATACACTCTTGTGTTGAAGGGAATGTTAAGAGTAACTACAAAAAGTTCTGTGATTGATATTAAAGCAGGACAAGCTATTATTGTGAATAAAGGTGAATGGGTTCAATACAGTACTCCTGATGCTGACGGTGCTGAATATATAGCGGTTTGCCTTCCCGCATTTTCACCTGAGATTGTTCATAGAGATGATTAAACTCTTCGGTTAGGAAACGACTTTTCTTTCCAATATCAAAAAAATTTTTATATTCGCATCTACAAAATAATGAGGTTTACAATCGCAAAGAATCAAAACGAAACTGTAGAAAAGATTGTCTCGCTTGCTAAACGGAGAGGATTTGTATTCCAATCATCGGAAATTTACGGCGGATTGAACGGCTGCTGGGATTACGGTCCGCTCGGTGTTGAGCTTTTGAAAAATGTAAAAGAAGAATGGTGGAAAGCGATGACCTACCGCGAAGATATTGAAGGATTGGACGCTTCAATTCTAATGCATCCGCGTGTATGGGAAGCAAGCGGACACGTTGAGAATTTTACCGATCCAATGGTAGATTGTAAACAATGTAAAGCAAGATTCAGATTAGATACGCTTACTGAATTGATATCTGATAAGAATAAAGAGAAAGTGGTAAAGGAACTAAACGCTATTGTTAATGATGGTTCGATTGTTCAATTGTTGAATTCAGATTTAAGTCTGGAAGAAAAATTTACAAGTTTACTTGAAAACCAAGATACAGCGACAAAACTTTTAGATTTGCTTGGATGTCCTCAATGCGGCAATAAAGGAACATTTACACAACCGCGTAAATTTAATTTAATGTTCAAAACTTTTCTTGGTCCGGTTGATGATTCCGCCAACATTATTTATCTCCGTCCGGAAACAGCACAAGGAATTTTTGTAAACTTTTTGAATGTTGCAAACTCAAGCCGTCAAAAACTACCATTTGGAATTGCACAGATCGGAAAAGCATTCCGTAATGAGATCAACACAAAAAATTTCTTATTCCGCACACGTGAGTTTGAACAAATGGAAATGCAATATTTCTGCAAACCCGGCACGGACAAACAACATTACGATGAATGGAAAGAAAGAAGAATTGAATGGTTCAAATCGTTGGGAATGACCACAAGCAAATTAAGATTTCATGATCACCCAAAAGATAAACTTGCACATTATGCAAAAGAAGCAACAGACATTGAATATGAATTTCCATTCGGCTGGGGTGAGATCGAAGGGATTCATAACAGAACCGATTTTGATTTGGGAAGACACCAGGAATTCTCAGGCAAATCCCAGCAATATTTTGATGACGAGACAAAAGAGAAATTCATTCCGTACATAATAGAAACATCAGCCGGTGCAAGCCGTTCATTCATGGCATTTTTGGTTGATGCTTATTACGAAGAACAAGTAAAAGATGAAGTGCGCAATGTTCTACGGTTCCATCCAAAATTAGCACCGATCAAAACGGCAATTCTTCCGTTAGTAAACAAAGACGGAATGCCGGAGATAGCTCGAAGGATCGAATCAGATCTTCGCCCGTTCTTAAGAATTTTTTACGATGATAAAGGTGCAGTCGGCCGCCGATATAGAAGAATGGATGAAGTAGGAACACCATTCTGTATTACTGTTGATACTCAAACTCTGCAAGATGAAACTGTTACGGTGAGAGAACGCGACACAATGGAGCAAATCAGAATTTCTATTAGCGGATTGTTGAATTATTTATCAGAAAAGTTGAGATAACATTCTGTACGTTGGCTTGTTTGAATTGCAAATGTGTTTGAAAGTGTGTGTTGGTAATTTTTCTTTAGCAGCATAATGACAAAAGTTGAAGCAATAAAAAAAGTGTTGGAAGACAATGGTGGAGCAGCTAGTTGGAAAACTATCTACGACAACATTGAAAAATATTATTCTACTGCGAAACAGTCAGCAGAATGGGAATCTGGTATTCGGGGAGTTCTTTATAGAGAAATAAGGAACAATAAAAGCTTTAAGAAAATCGGGTTAGCAATTTTTGCTCTTAAAGATTATTCAGAAGAAAAAGCACCAAAGAAATCAGATGCTTTAAGAATGCACTCATTCATTGAAGGCATTTGTTTGGAGTTAGGAAATTTCAAAAACTACAGCACATATACTGCTGACCCTTCCGCCACTTTTAAAGACCACATTAAATTATTTGACTTAACCACCATAAAGAATATACCTTCATTCACATATAGTGATATAGTTTCAGAAGCAAAAAGAATAGATGTTATTTGGTTCAATAAAAATGGGTTTCAATTTCCACAAAAAGTATTTGAAGTTGTAGATAGTGTTGGAACATTAACTGGGGCATTTAATAGAAGTTTGCAACTCTTAAATTTCAGAACAGAATTTTTCATTATTGCACCTGAAGAACATAGAAGCAAATTTGAAAAACAAATTCATCTTGAACCTTATCAAGGTAATGCTGAAAAATTCAAGTTTGCTAATTATGATGAAATGACAAAACTTTATGACACTGCTTCTAAAACAAATAAGTTAGAAAGTAAAATATTTCAGTTCTAATGGCACAGCATTACGACATATCATTTTTCCCACAAAAATATTTCAGAGAGATTGAAAATTCTTTCAAGAATAAATTTGAGAAAGGAGTTCAAAAAACTAAATACTCATTGAGATATTTTTATGTTAATGATGAAAGAGCAAAAGAACATCCACACGATATTGTTCTTGAAACATCAAAAAAAATTAACAATGAAATGGAGACATTTGAAATCCATTTTGACCAAAGTAAAAATTCAATTACAAAGATTTATTTGGTGAAGTAATCACGTTATTTGAGAGCGATACATTTTATTTCATTTGATAAAAAAACATTTAGAATGATTGTTGAAGTTACTATGTCAAGCGGAAACAAGCAGTATGAAATGGAAGGCGAACCTGTCGCTCGGCATTTTGGTAAAGTTCAAAATAATTCTTCTGTCCCTGTTTACTGTTTGTTTGTCGCACCGAAAATTAGCGAAGGGGCATTGGCTCACTTTTTCAATTTGAACCGAATGAATACAAAAACATACGGTGGTAAAACAAGAATTGTTCCAATGAATTTAGGTCAATTCATTTCCTTCATTACCATTGCAAAGGATAAAAGTTTTAACAACTCGAAAATATTGAAGTCCTACCTTGATTTTATCATTCAGAAAAATTTGTCGCTGGACGATGAAATTGCCTGGTCGCAACAAATTAACGATTCAATTCCTGTCTGGGCAAGTTAATAAATCAGAGACGTACGACTGTGCGTCTACATATATTACCTACAAAATATATATCCCCTTCAATTTAACTTTTCCTATTTTCAATCGTATCATTAATTGAGAAAAGAATCAATTACATGCAGAATAACTTTTCGGAAGAGGATGTTTTTGAACTGATTGAGAAAGCTAAACTGGGAAATACAAGAGCTTTTGAAATGGTTGTTAGAACATATCAAAGATATGGTTTTGCGGTTGCATTCAGAATTCTTTGTAATGAAGAAGACGCAAAAGATGTAGTTCAAGAATGTTTTATAAGAATATGGAAGCACTTAAATGAGTTTGATGAGAAAATAAAATTTACTACGTGGATGTATAAGATCGTTGTAAATTTATGTTTCGACAAATTGAAATCACAAAAGCGGAGAAGAAATATTTTTAAGAATCTTGATGAAGGTTCTGTTATTAATGCTCCGGGCGGAATTGATCTTGAAAAGGAATTAACCAATAAAGAATTGGCTGCTATGATAAAACATTTTGCAAACGGATTGTCGAAGAAACAAAAGACAGTTTTTATTCTTAGAGATATGGAGGATTTATCAATCGAAGAAGTTTCGGAAATAATGAACATCTCTTCGGGCTCAGTTAAAGCGAATCTTTTTTATGCAAGACAAAGTATTAGAAAGAAAATAATAAAATGGGAAAATCAAAAATGAACTGCAGTCAGATAAAAGAATTAATCTTCTCCAAACGATTAGATGAATTAACCCCGGCCGAAAAAAGTATAATTGAAGAACATATTTCTTCATGTCATGAATGTAAAAGTATTTATGAGTCGGTTCAGAGAGCAGAAAGCGTGCTTGTTAAAATGAAAATACGGCAGCCGATTTTAGATAACGAAGAAATCCTCGTTAATTCAATTATGCAAAAAGTTAACAGTAAGTCCTCTAATCAAAGATATGAGAATGAATTTTATTTTTTTGAAAGACTAATACTGTTCGTTTCTCAAAAATCAGTACAATACGCCTTGACAAGTATCTTATTTATAGTAGTGTCGCTTTACATGTTTGAAGAGTACTCAGCAGTAAAAAATATTATACAGCTTGAAAGTCAATTGAACAATACCGTGCAAGTTAATAATTCAAAAGCCGAGATTATTTCTTTTGATAATGATATACTCAAATTTTTTTATGATGCGTACAAATTTGCTCGCGGCAATTCATCTTATGTTAAGTTATCCAAAGATTGGCTTTTGGTAAATAAAGAAGATTTAAGAAATCTTTTATTAGACTACGAAAAATTAGATGAACCTACAAAAGCGAAAATTAAGTCATTACAAAGTGAGTTGTTAAATCAAAAAGATCTAATCTTTTCAGAAACGCAAACCGGAAAGAGGAAAACATTAGAACTTGAAATAGAAAGATTAAATAGCGAACTACAAAAAATTAAATCACGCAGAGGCAAATAAAATGAAGACAAAATATTATTTGGCATTTTTAACGTTTGTGTTGAGTATGATTTTAAACTTTCCCGGCTGCAGAGAATATAAAACTTCCACTAAAATTAATAGTGATGGATCGTGCGAAAGAACGGTAATTGTGAAGGACAAAACCATTGAACCGGACAGTATTGTGTTTCCAATTCCCGCAGATAATAGTTGGAAGATAGAAAGAACGAAAGCTAAGGACGATACAACTCAAACAGTTTATACTGCAACAAAATATTTTGATGATGTTAATAGCATCAATAATGAATATAAGAATAAAGATAAAATCGGACTTCATGTTAATCTGGATAAAAAGTTTAGATGGTTTTACACTTACTTTGATTATGAGGAAGTCTATCATTCATTTTTTCCATTCAGAAAGATTCTTTTAAAAGATTTTCTTACAACAAAAGAGTATGAATTATACTTAAACGGCGACACAACCAAAGCATTAAAGGAAAGATTAGACAGCTTTCCAGAAGAAAATTATTTCGAATATTTCTTTGATGAATTTTTAGTATTGTTAGAAAAAAATAAAATTGCAGATCTACCCAAGGATTTTGTTATCTCAAAGAAAAATGTTATTAAAGAGCACGTTAGCGATTACGGAGACAAAACCGAAGAACTAATAAAGTACTTAGAAAAAGTTCTGGGGACAAAATCCGTTTGGAAATTAAGAAATGGAATTGACAACATTGTTAAAACGGTCTTAGAAAAGATGGATCATTTCAGCTCTGCAAATGGATCTTATAAAAACGAAGTAACCATGCCGGGTATAATCTTAAATACAAATGCTAAAACTGTTGAAGGGAATAAAGTTATTTGGGAATTTGAGGAAGGTAGATTTCGCTACGAAGACTTTACTATGACGGTTCAATCAAGAATTGTAAATGTTTGGGCGTTTATTGTTAGCGGTGCTATTGTTCTAATAGTTATTATCTTGTTGCTGCTGCCAAAGTTGAGAAGAAAAGATTATCTCAGAGTTTAATCGAAAAATTTAGTCGAAGTATGCTTCGAGGTTATAATTTTATAAC
>Ga0209514_10003615_pt1 | contig 21820 bp, 25 predicted proteins | sample Subgrocontami58m_FD_187452 | JGI IMG/M metagenome (GOLD analysis project Ga0209514, IMG submission 187452) | Subsurface groundwater microbial communities from S. Glens Falls, New York, USA - GMW37 contaminated, 5.8 m (SPAdes) (version 3) | ecosystem: Environmental > Aquatic > Deep subsurface >...
GACCTTAGGAATTCAACAGATATATTGATGGATTTTGAACAAGGTATATACTGTGACATTGAAAATTCAGGAGTAAAAACCTTTACCTATGCAGAATTTATTATGGACGTCCATGAAACGTCCTATAAAGAACTCTATTTAGGGCATGAAAACACCTATGCGGAAATATATGGTGATGGTATGATGGGAATATTCCCTGAAGATAATGCAAAATACATTTTAGAAAATGTTTATAGGCTGACAAAACGTATGCGCGTTTATAATGATTCTTCAAGCATGGGTGTCTTTAAACCCAGAATAGATATTGGTTTTGGGATTACGGTAGGAGCGGTTTCGTTTGTTTATTATCCACTGGACAAACGCCATCATCCGGTAGGGCGATGTGTTCATGAGGCCGCCAGAATTGAAGGACTATCGAGATTGTATGATGCCAGGGTTTTGATTTCTGACCGTTTTTTTAAATTTGCTGAAGGTTACATTTGTACCGACCAAAGATTCTCTTATCGTTTCATTGACCGTATTATATTAAAGGGCTTCAGGGAACCCATTACCCTGTTTGAACTTCTTATAGACAATGACCCCCGATTTGAGATTAAAAAAAACTCCATGAAAGAATATTCGGAGGCATATTCGAGGTATTGCAGGAGAGAATGGGAAACGGCAAAGGAACTCTTTCTGAAAATCTACCACGAATATGGATTAGGTATAGGATCGGTTATGGCAAAAAGATGTGATATCCTTTCAAAGAGCCCTTCCAATCCGGGTTGGAATGGAATATGGAATATGAAAGATAAATAGTAAGAACTAATGGAACATAATCTATCTCTTGCACAACTTTAAATCAAGGTTAAAGACCTGGCCTCAATGGTTCTGTGTTGCATCAGGTTTGTGAGAGTCCGCAACACTTTTTGTATTTTTTCCCACTTCCACAGGAACATGGGGCATTCCTATTTGGCTTATGTATAGTGTGTATCGTTTTGTCTTCTATAAATTCCTTCGCATTAATAAACGGCTTTAATTCATCAGGCAATTTATCGAATACTTCATTCGCAAGCGCCTCAAATCTTTTTCTCCCAACTTCCTTGCAAACCTTAAAAATATAATCGCTCGTTTCTTGTTTTTTTATCCCCATCTGGTTTTTCAAGGCCTTTGACTGGAAAAGATTAAAAAGGGCTAAATTGTAATCTTCGTGATCAAGATATACCGTACCGATATTATGAAGAGATGTGGCAATCCCTCCCTTGGCACCTATCTCTTCATTAATTTCCAGACTCTCCTTGAACTTTTTTAAAGCGCCATCTAAGTCGCCTTTTGCATGTAAAACCAACCCAATATTGTTAAGAGATACGGCCATCATTGACTTGTCACCTATCTCTTCATTAATTTCCAGACTCTCCTTGAACTTTTTTAAAGCAACGTCTAAGTCGCCTTTTGCATGTAAAACCAACCCAATATTGTTAAGAGATACGGCCATCATTGACTTGTCACCTATCTCTTCATTAATTTCCAGACTCTCCTTGAACTTTTTAAAGCAACGTCTAAGTCGCCTTTACTATATAAAACTATCCCAATACTGCTAAGAGACATGGCAATCCCTGACTTGTTACCTATCTCTTCTCGAATCTTAAGGCTCTCATGGTGCTTTTTTAATGCGCCCTCTAAGTCGCCTTTTGTATATAAAACTAACCCGATATTGTGAAGAGATATAGACATCCCGGACTTGTCATCTATCTCTTCTCGAATCTTAAGGCTTTCCCGGTGTTTTTCTAATGCGTTACTCAAATTACCTTTTTTTTCTAAAACCAAACCAATATTATTTATGCTCCTGGCTAACCCTTTTGGGTAATCTATTTTTTTGCATATTTCACAACCCCCCTCAAAATATTTTAAAGATTCTTTCACCTCTCCCTTTCTATAGAGCATTTCTCCATATTTTATATAAGCCATGGCGCTGGTTTCTTCATCAACACCGGGAAAAGTATACGATCTCTCGAAATATTTCAACGCATCATTCCATTCACCCCTTATCTGGGCAATATCGCCATAGTAGAGATAAAATATCGCCTGTTCTAACCCCTTTTCTCTGGCCTTATTCATCATCTCTTTGAGAGAGTTTGTATAACCAGAAAGAATAAACTCTTCCCCTTTCTCTGAAATCATCTCTACCCATTCTTGCAATAGATCACTATTTAAGAGGTGATAAAAAATCTCTTCCTCTAATAATGGGTCAAGTTTCTCTTTTCTCCTGGTTTTTAAATATGTGGAGGCCTTCATGTGAAGCCCCTTTTGGTCTTCTAATCGGTGATAACAGAATTCCCTCACTAATGGATGGCTTCCATAAAGGTCTCCATAATGGTTAATCATCTGTTTATCCATTAGTTTATGTAAAATGTTTATTTTGTCAGGGTCATCTGAGATGTAGTCAAATGCTGTCTTCTCTACCTTGGCCCTGAAAATGGAAAAATTTAACAAGAGTTCTCTTTCTTCTTTTGTGCTTTTAGGGTGGTTAAATATTTCATCAAGTAGTCTGTGGCTTAATTCCTCACTCTTGTCTTTGAAATCAATAAATTTCCTCACAATTTCATGAGGAGTTTCACCGTAATGAATGAGTTGGATTGCTAAATCTATGGCCAGGGGATGTCCACCAACTGTTTCACAAACATTTTCTAGTTTTTCATCATCAATTACCACGTCTGGATAATAGGCATTTATGACCTTTTTTGCATATTCAATTGAATCATTTTTAAGCCCTTCTAACGTTACAGGAAACACACGTACCATTCCCAAAGATGGATGTTCACGAGCGATTAATACAAATTTTGCATTCTTTAATCGCCTTTCAGAAAATGTAAAATATTTTTTAAAGGAATCATCCATCACATCCTGAAAGTTATCCAAAAAGATGACCAGCTTGTCCCTTTCACTAAGGTCTGCAAATCCGCTGTATTTCGCCAGCTCTGTTTTTGATTCTCCTTTAAGAAGATCTGAATAACCACAGGAATCAATGAGAGAATCCAGTTTTGAATCTGGAGAGCAGTCGAACCAGATCATGTTGTTTTGTTGTAAATACAATTCGATACATTGTGCGGCGAATTCGGTTTTTCCAATACCCCCAAGCCCTTCTATCGAGATCAAATTGGAACGTCCGAAAGCATCTTTAAACCTGCAGAGTTCGTCCTTCCTGCCGGTAAATATCCTGGTAGGCCTTGGAATATTTCGATGAATAATATCTTCCTTTTGAATAACGGGTGATTTTTCAGGCGCTTCTATTTTTGACATTTTCTTTAATTCCTTCAATGCACCATTTGACAATGCTCTTTTTGTACCTGTGTCATCCGTCTTTATTTGTATATTAACAACATTATTGAGGTGTAATAACCCTGACGTCTCTTTACTCAATATGGGGTTTACCTTATCTATTTGTGCCTTTAATTTTGTTTCAATAAGTTCTTTTATCAATTCCTTATATTCATCTGCATTTACAGGAAAGTTAAGGGTTAAAGAGACGTTACCATTTTTTATTTCTACACAATCCACATAATGGTGTTTAAACCAGTGAACGGCAGAAAATTCTGATAGATTAAATTTTGCTGTTTCAGAGAATTTTACTCTCTTACTTTGCAGATCGAGTTCATCCGCTATTAACAAAAGTGATGCAAGGAGTTCACCCCTCACATGTCTATTAAGAGGTGTAGCGGGGTTTTCATGAAAATATTGAATTGTCTCTTCAAAAAATTCGGTCGCATGACCTTTGGAAACCCATGCTATAACTGGTAAATATTCTTCTTCGATTTCAGGAGGATGAAAATCGTCTCTAACCAAGGATTTCTGCACCCTTTTCAATATGATATTATAGCTTTCCTCTGCATGCCTTTTTCGTATGGTTTCGTATTCATCAGAGGTCAATTTGTCTACGGAAATATTTTCCACCTTTAAATATTGCATCCCTATGTCATGCAAGTAGGCCGAAGCGAGCAAAATAAATAATTCGTGTTCAGTAAGAGATGCAGATGTGTTTTCTATTGGTGATAGTATTTGCCCTAAAAGATGAATTATTTCCTTGGAATGTGAAACATCATGGCTGGTAAACCAGGGGAGGAGAGGCGCACGCCATATCCTCTTACAGAATTCTTCTATTTCTTTAAGAGTTCTGTAAAGATCAGGAGATTGTTTTAACTTTTCTTCTAAATCCATTATGGAAACACTCCAATTAAGTTAGAGTATATGAAAGGGGGGGGACTCGCCTTAATATTAACCAATTAAGAAAGTATTTTCAATTACTATTGCATTAAATCCATGAGTAATCAAAAAGTCATATCAAAAAACTCAGGGAATGCCTAATTAAGTATTTGACTAATACTTCTAAGCGTTTTTTGCGTCTTCTATTCTGTTTTGATGTTTTCTAATATCCTTTGTTTTGTTCAGTATATTCAAGGCATTCAAGGGAATATAATTCTTGTCTCTTTGTATCTCTTTTGATATGTTTTTGTGATTAGGTACGACATAAGTACGACATGAAATGGAAGGGGGGTAGGGTGTGGACATTCACACATGGATATTGATATATATACCCCTTCTCATAGATTTTTTACTAAAAGGGCTGTTTCTGTGAACTTGCGTTGAAGCTGGCAAGGCTGAAATGAGGTTTGAATTGTGTTATTATTTCTGGTAGCATGTGAGGAGAATTAAACTGTAATGGTCATGTCATTATGGAGATTGATATTATGGGTGCAGATATGCGCTCATACATAAAGGCTGACTATGGAAGACATGACCTTCTGTAGTTAGCCTTTTTTGTTTGAATAAAGAGGAAAAGAAATGGCTACAAAGACATTAAACAAAAGAACACCAAACAAAAAAATAAGTGATATGACTGTTAAAGAGCTTAAGAAACTTATAAAGGACACTGTCTTAGAGGTTATTGATCCTGATTATGGACTTGAATTGAGACCAGAGGTTGAAAAGGAATTACTGGAATCAAAAAAGAAGAAAGAAAAAGGAATCCCGCTTGAAACAGTAGTAAAGGAACTGGGACTTGAATAAGTATAGCGTAATCATTCTACCAAAAGCAATTGATGTGCTATCAAGAATTGAGAAAAGAACGGCGAAAAGAATTACCAGCAAATTAACATGGCTTTCAGAGAATGTTGAAGCATTAAACCTATTACACTTACATGGTAATCTTGCTGAGTTTTATAAGCTTCAAGTTGGAGACTATAGAATTGTTTATGAAATAGACCATAATAAGAAAGTTATTACAGTCCATAAAATAGGACACAGGCGGGATATTTATAAATAAGCAATGTAATTCGTACAACCTTTAACAAGGAGAATAAACCATGAAAAAGATGTTATTTAATGCAATGGTATCGTTATTCTCTTTATTAGTTATAAGTACATTATTTGGATGCGCAGGCGTAAAAGTTATACCTTTTGGATCCATTTATCCACCAAAAAGTGCAGATGCCAAAATTGATATTTTTCAAACTAAACAGCCCGATAAAAAATATATAGAGATTGCAAGAATTGAATGTGGGGACACGTCTGATGATTGGAACATGAAACAAATACTATTAAAAGCCAGGGAAATGGGGGCAGATGGGATTATTATGATAGGTAGGGTTGGTTCTTATTCTATGATGCCCATGTATGGAATGACTTCTGGAGTAGTTTATGGTAATAATAATTCCTTTTCTGCTTTTGGTTCAGGATTTGGAATTTCTGCTGGTCGAGGGTACGGGTTGGTTGCAATTGCAATTAAATACGCAGAATAATTTTTATTAGAACAAGGACAGATACCCTTTAAAAGCGAAAAAGAATAAGCTGTGTCATAAAATTTCATTAATGAACAATTAAGGGATAGGTTGACGAAGCGAAAAGTTGTGTCCTTGAAGACCTGTCTTTATAAGAGGTAATCTCTATGAAAATTGCTTTATTTCTTTTTGTTTTGTTAATGAACTGTAGCGCTCTATTTGCCTACCAAGTAAATGTGATTAAGCTTACAGAGGAAAATTTTGACCCTTTACCAACGGAAATGCGAATTTTCTTCATTCACGGAATTGAAAATCTTAGTGTGCGACCAGACGACAAACAGATTGCAACGATAACTTTAGTATTTAATCGTCATGAAATAGGAAAAGATAGTGATGCAGTTAAAAAACTGGCCAAGAAAGAATCTGCAAAATTAGGAGCTAATGAGATTTTTTACATATCATCTACGGAATATACGGATACGAAAGATATCGCTTCAATGACGTTTCGTTGCGCCAGATTTCCTGATATAGATGAGACTGTAGATTTATTTAAATCTTCAGTTTTTAAAAATTTATATTTAGAAGTCCTTAGACGTTATGAACCTTATTATTTTGATTCAAGCGTCACACTATATAAAATTTTATCCTTGATTGGGGTAAAGCGGGAACAAATACTTAAAGAGAATGAAAAAATCACAGTTTTCCACGATATAAAGACTAATAAACAACTAGACAAAGATGAAGTGTTAAAAAGATGGCTTGATTGCTACGCTAATGAAATAATATCGTTTTATAAGGAAAATTTAGATTTATACATATCTGAGTACGATAAGATAATCCAAATATTAAAAAAGAATCATCCTGAGGTGGACGTAGAAAAAGGTACATTTTTTTATTTCCCTAAGCTAGACTTACAGAAAAATATCAACTTCCAAAACTTTAAAGATTCCTTCACGCTAAACTACAATAATCAATTCAAAATGGCTGAAAACTTTTATAATCAATGTTTGCTTTCAGATGATGTCATACAACTTCTTTATGAATAATTAAGGGATAGGGTACCCTCTCCCGAAAAGGATACTGTCCTGAGTATCTTTCCCTTAATTTTTACTTTTCAGGGAAAATGTTTTATTTCTGGATACTACCTATAACAAAAGGAGAAAAACAAATGAAATATATTATTATTGCAATTTGTTTTTTGTTTTGTAGCCACGTTTTTGCGGGCGGAAAGTTAGTAACAGACCCACAATTACTAGCTGAACTGGACGGCACAACTAACCAATCAAAACCCGTAGCAGAAAAAAAACCAACCGACCTCTTTGATATTGCAGAAAGAAAATATAAAGACAATCATACAGACTCAAAGCCCACAGGAAGCGAGAAAGATATTTACTATAAAATATTAGAGCTAATAGACCAGAACTATGAGATGCAAACAGAAATTAAAGAGCTTCGGGAAACAATAAACAACATGGAAGAGCTAATACATGTTCTACCTATAATACATATAGAATTGATGGATTTAAAAAGTTTGATAAAATACGGTAGATAACAGAATGACAGAAGCCTTAAAAGACACACCAAAAAACACACCTTAAGAAAAAAACGAAATTTGTGAGAAGGCTTTCAAAAGTATATACCCTTCCTGTGAGTGCAAAGACGACAATTTACTTGAAAGCTTAAAAGACATTCTTGGTAACGACAGAGCCGAAAGAATCAAGAATGTTAATCGCTATAACAAGCCGGTGTTATTTATCAGCAATAATATTTCATTGATAAGGGGCGCCGTCTCTTATTTGTGGTATACGCAAGGTCAAGACATGCCTCCTCATGTTTTAAGCTGTTCAGGATTAAGAGAAGAGGAAGTTTTAGTAAAATTAAACGGTGATTGGATAGAGACAGCATTTAAAAACATTGAGTTTTGTACCTACTTATGCGGAGTATTATTTTTTGAAGATTTAAACCCTTACGAAAACATACTGAGACAGTTATGGGCAAAAGTAGAAGACAACAAAGACCCTGGAATACTTGTTATCAGCATGGGCAATATAGGTAATTTGTCACAGAAAGAATTAGGGGGGCACATCTTAAAACTTAAATAATCGCACAATTCCAATGATTTAATATTTAAGATGTGACCCTTCTCCCTTCTCCAAGAATGGAGAGGGATACGTAATAAAGCAATAAAGAAAATTTTCTAATAAGGGGGAATGAGATGAAGTTGTATAAAATTTATTCGATTTTATTCATATTAATGTTATTGGTGGGTATATATCAAACATCTCTATTTGGAGAAGTCAAACCTGGTATTTACAATGTAACTATTAAAGCTAATTCAACCGAAAGTATACGGGATACATGGGTCTTTTCAAAGAATGGAACATTTGAAAGCAAAGGTTTAGGGGTTAAAAGCGAATGGGAAGACACCAACGATGGATTTGAGGTCAAAACAGATAAGCAAGAAATCCAAGATGCTCTCAAAAAGTATTATAAATTGGCAGGATTCAGTACCTCCGATATTTCGATAAGCATTAAAAACATAGGAATCTCAGGAACTTCTAAAGGGAGCACAATAAAGGGAAACATTGAAACAAATTTTAGCATAAAGGTCAAGAAACCAATAAAAACAACTTTTACTACAAGCGGAAACATGAGTTTTAAAGGTTCATTATAAATTCGAGTTTTGGGCAATTTCAGCTATGAATATATAACTTGAGGTCACAAATAGCAACCTCAAGTTAATGATAAAAACAATTAAGGGCTACCTTCTGCAGAGGGAAAAGCCGACTCCAACGGCCTGCCCTTAATTCTTACCTTTGGAGAGTCATTTATTGGAGAGATGACAGGATGACAAACCTACCTGAGACTGTTCAATGGGTCTTAGATTTTCTCAACATAAACAAGATATCTGGAAAATTTAACCCACATAGCTATCCCATAAAATCCAAACGCATACCCATACCACAAAAAAAGAATTTACCAAACATTGTAATCGAAAATGACCTCATTATAGATAAAAGCACAGGCAATTACTGGAAATATAGAAGGAAAGTAAAAGAACCTGAAGTTGATACTTTCAAGCTAACAAAGGATCTTGAAGAAATAGAGGCCAAAATAAGGGAATTACTGGAAAAAAAATCCTGCATTGCTGGAGTACGTAGCGTTGATAAAAAAAAGTATGAGGAGGAAAAAAGGCAAAACGAACTGGATGCAGTAAGAAAACTCGTTTCAAGTAAAGACATAGAAAAAGATATAGAATTCGTGGGTAATATTAATGATGCCCTAAGTCTTAAAGAATGCAAAGATTTCTTTTTAAAAAATGGGATTCCACCGTTTAAAGGGAAGAAACTTTTGCTTGAAAATGGTAAGCCTTTATCATCCCTCAACATCAAATCCTACAATGATCGTCCGAAAAACAATAGTGAAGATGGATTTTATAATTACTATCAAGACAACCCACGAATTGAGCATACATTCTTCTGTGAAGTGGTAGAAAATGTACATTGTAGATTAGAAAGGATTCTTAGTAATATGATGTGGGATACAAAAACTTATAAAGATGAGCGTAAAGCGACTGAAGATTTAGATAGTTATATGAGACAAATCATCGACCTTTATTTGGAATTTTGGAAAGGGAATGAAGTACCCGCAGATAGTGGAATAACACCTTGGGGAGCACGGTATCGAGGCAGATATGCAATGGTAATTGACAGTATGCTCAACAAAGAACCTTTTCCGCATTACGGCATGATACCACATGCGCTACATGCGTGCATTCTTGATTTTGGAATTAATCATAAAGAATTGCATCAGTATTTGAGACAGTGTTCGTATTGTGGAAGATTTTGGATACTAGAGAAAAAACGTGGACGCCCTGAGAAATTTTGTAGTGATGTATGCAGAGAAAGGCATGATGATCAAACAAGAGAAGCTAATAAAAAATCTTCAAAAACGAGCAAGAAGCATAAAAAGAGAAACGACCCAAAGAAAATAATGAGTGTATTAAAAAGAAAGCATGGCGAGAATGCGGAGAAATATTATAAACAGGAAATTGAAGGGAAAATAAATACCTACAAGGATTTTGTGAGGCGGCAAGGGAAATACTACAAATTAAAACCATAATATACTTCTTGGTAAGTGGAAAATTCACGAATTAAAAAACTTACCAAGAACCTTCATTAGTACGTTCGACATTATTTAAATAGTGTGTTATAACAGCGGTGTAATGAGCGTGAGCTTGTTACAACCGCTTTTTTTATTGGAATTTTCGAGAGGTCAAAATTATGTCAAAATTTTACAGCATACTTTTGGAAGACGAAATGCACGATGCTTTAAAACGCAAAAGTTTTGAGACAAAAGAGCATATAAGTACATTGGTACGAAAAGGAATTCGTGTGGTGCTGGAAAATCCTTCCTGCAAATGTGAGGATGCAAAAAATTAGCCTTGCGACATACGGCAATATGTCACAAGGCCATGTATCATTTTAAAACTTTGTCGAGGATATTATAAATGATCAATGACTTAATTTCAAGTCATCAGCCAGGACACCTCGAAGACCTGTACAAAAGCAGGCTTTCAAACGAGATAATTCTGGAAGCTGGCATTAAATCTGTTCCACCAAGAGATATAAACAAAATATTCGGATATGAGACTTTTGCTAAATCTGCTTATGAAATTCCGTATGGTAACGGCTATTCAAGATTCAAGATGTTTTATGACGAGGCTGACAAGATCAATCCCAAGACTGGTGATGAACGCCCGAAGTATTTAGCCAAAAAAGATTCAGGAAATCGTTTGTACATTCCCGCTAAAGTAAGACCGCTTCTTAAAGACCTATCAATACCGCTTTACATAACAGAGGGCGAAAAGAAAAGCTTGAAGGCATGTCAGGAAGGGCTTTATTGCATCGCCATTGCTGGGTTATGGAATTGGGGTAGAAAAACAGAAAACAGTTACGAATTACTACCAGATTTTGATCAGATTGCGCTTGAGGGCAGAACGGTTTATCTCGTCCCTGATTCGGACTGGCTGGAGCCTAACCGGGAAGGAAAACCAAAGAACCTGAAACAAGCGGTATTTGAGCTTGCATACCTACTTATCGACAGAGGAGCAAAAGTTAATTGGATTGAGCTTCCACAAGAGGGGGACGAAAAGGTCGGGCTGGATGATTACTTGTGTTCTCATACCGTTGAGGATTTTAAAAATCTACCTGCCCACGAAATCCGTAAGCTTACTATCGAAGAATCTATCGAGGACTTAAGCAAAGATACCCCTATTGATGAGATAAAGCCAATTTTAAAAAGAATTGCTGGTATTAAAAATGAGTCTGAAAAAAGTTTGTTGGCCAACAGAATTCACGACAAAACCGGACTTTCAAAACGGGCAATACAAAAAGATGTTTCATCAATCATCAAAGAGAACATGTCTGATGATACGCTTCAGGCAACAATAAGCGCAAATTTTCAAGGACTTGTCGACCTTGTCTTGGATGAAGATAACAGGGTTGCTTACCTTGTAAAAACGGATGACTCCTTAGAAGTCGCAACGGTCTGGAAGGTTGAGGACAAGTTGTACTCACCACCAGAGGCAGCACACTTGCCTTTTGCGTTACCAAATGCCAGCAACGTTATGAGATGGTTCGAGACAGACAATGATCAGAAACTATTTGAAGACATCCTGTTATATCTAAAAAGGTTTTCATACCTATCTAATGAGGACTGGCTAATTGTTGCCTGTAATGTCTTCCTGACATACCTGCAAGACCATTCAGATATTCACTACCTCCTTATGTTGTTATTTTTTGCCGTTCCGGAGCGTGGCAAGTCGAGGACGGGCAAGTCTATTACTTATATTTCCTATCGTGGCATACATGTCGTGGATTTAAGAGAGGCAAATCTTTTCAGATTCTCACAGAACTTAAATGCAACGATTTTCTTTGATTTAATGGATTTATGGAAAAAAGCTGAAAAGAATGGTGCTGAGGATATTTTGTTACTGAGGTACGAGAAGGGCGCTCAAGCCTCCCGGGTTATATATCCCGAGAAGGGCGCATTCAACGATATGGTTTTTTACGATGTGTACGGGTCTACTCTCATAGCAACAAATGAGGCTGTCCATAAGATTTTGAGTAGCCGTTGCATTAATATAAACATGCCGAATAAACCAGGCGATTACGAAAACCCTACACCAGAAATAGCACAGGAACTGAAAGAACGATTAACGGCTTGGCGGGCAAGGGTAATGAACAAACCACTTCCAGCGGTAAATATAATTCAGGGCTTAAACGGTAGATTATGGGATATTTCAAAGCCGCTGTTGCAGGTATGCAGGCTTGTTTATTCACAGGGGTTCGACGAGTTGAAAAATGCGTTACTTGAGGTGGCAGGGCAAAGGGTTGAAGATAAGAAAGAGAGCATCGAAGGTCAAATTATAGCAACGCTTCAAGAGTTATCACCAAAAGGGTTGACTGAATGGATAATCAAAACATCAGACCTTTTAAAAGGACTAAATGAAGAAAGACCAGATACACACAACCTAACTTCTCAGTATGTGGGCAAAAAATTAAAGGCTATGGGTTTACATACAAGGCGCATTCACGGTCTATCTGAAATCCTTTTGAACTGTTCAGATTTTGACGTACTTTTAGAGCAATACGGCATCTGTAAAAACATGCTACCTAATTCGACCAATTCTACCTGCCTTACAAAATCAAGCAATTCCACAGGTAGAGAGTTGGTAGGGAGTGGGGAACATTCGACCAACATTCGACCTCCCGAAAGCCTTGAAAATAGCGGTCAGGTAGAATTGGTCGAGAGTGGTAGAGAGTGTGGGGGGGTAGGAAAAGAAATTTCAGAAGAGATACTAGAAGTCGGATATGTGCAGGAGGTATTTTTGAATGTATAAAGTGACCAGCGACTTAAAATTAAAAGTAAAAGGCGAAATTAAGGTGTTTTCTGTGGGTAGTATCATCAAATTGCCTGAAAAGGCAGCACAAATATTTGTCCAGCAGGGAAAGCTTGTGCCAGTGTTCGAACCGGTGGATGATTTGAACGAGCGTATGTGCATAATGGGTGTGAATTGTTCGCCGGAACAGACCGAACCGTATGTTACAAGTTTCGGGGTACTGGTTATTCCCTATAACAGCGACAAGAAATACCATTATTGGAATGGTGGTCAATCTGTTTGTAATACGTTAAAAGAGCTTGGGGCTTCCGATGAAATTTTAAAGAGATATAAATCACCGTATAGCGATAATTAGTTTCACAATTTTATTTGAAAGGTATTTATGACAGATTTAAAAATTGTTGACAATAGTAATGGACTACTTACTCCGGGGCAGGCAGCGCAATATCTGCAAGTGAAACTCAGCACAATATATAATTGGAGCATGAGGCGGATATTGCCGGTTTGCAAACTTGGGAAGTTGAACAGGTACAGAAAAGTTGATCTGGATAATTTTATCAGTAAGAATATGACTGAGGTACAAAGACCGTGAATATTACTCCAGCAAAAGCAATCAAACTAGAATGTAAATGGTGCATGGGTGGCACCAGAGGCATGAACTGTAATAGTGAAATTTGCAAATTGAACAATAAGTCTCTGTCACCATTGAAGCGTATAAAAGCGCATTGCCTGGACTGTGTGGAAACACGACAAGAAGTAAAGGATTGCACAGGTAAATTACTTTCTGATAATAGGCTTTGCTTTTTGCATTTATACCGTATGGGAACGAATCCTAAACGGAAAGGTATCGGAAACCTAAAACCTAGCCTTAAAGGACTGGAAATTTACAAAAAACAAAGAACTCACGATATGGTTTTGGCGTCTGGAAATTGATTCGAGTGTACTTAAAGAGGTTTTATACATAGAGGGTAGATAATGCTGGTAAAGTCTCCTGTTAATCGCATCGGTGGAAAATTTTATTTAACAAACTGGCTAATCCAGAAGATGCCAAAGCACACCCTTTATTGTGAGCCGTTTTGCGGTGCCGGTCATTTACTCTTTAGCAAGTTACCTTCACCGGTAGAGGTCATAAACGATGTTGATTCCAACTTAATAGCATTCTTTGAAGTAATAAAAGACAATACAAAGAGACAAAGATTAGTACAAACACTTGATAATATGCCGTATTCAAGAAGACTCTGGCAAGAGATAAGGACACAATGGAAAACAGGAATATTTCCACAAGATGAAATTGAGTGTTCAACACAATGGTTTTACCTTAACAGGACATGTTTTTCAGGCGACCAGAAGCGGGGCGGTTTTGCCGCTCCTTCCACTACAGGACGTAATCCAGCACAAAGCTATTATAATGCAATTGATGGCCTTGAGCATATTGCAAAGCGTTTGCGGGGCGTTACCACTGAATGTCTAAATTATGCCGATTGCATCCAGAGGTATGATTCAGAAACTACCCTGTTTTATTGCGATCCACCTTATTTGAACACGGAAGACTATTACGGCAAGGGGTGTTTCGCATTACAAGACCATTACAAACTTGCAGAACTGCTACACGGCATCAAAGGTCAAGGAATGGTTTCGCATTATCAGAATAGCCTGTATGATGATTTATACAAGGGCTGGAATAAATACACTTTTGAGTCATTCAAAGGCAGTCACAAAGCTGGCGAGAACGAGAAAAAGCCGAAAACGGTCGAATGCCTTTGGACTAATTTTAAACCTGTAACGCAGGGGTTATTCGATGCGATGGAATAATTTTAATGATTTCATACTTTGGGCGATATCTTTTGAGTTAACATGGGCTGTTTGCTGGATGCTGTGGACGGGGTTACAGGGGTAGTTTTATTTTGAAGGTTGTTTCGGGTGCTTCTGGGTGTAACGTGTCCAGAAAATACCAATTAAACCTATGATAGATAGAATAATGAAAATTATTACCAGGTTATCCATTGCCCTCTCCTTCTAAGGTATATGCCCAAACAAAAAATACAACGGTAGCGATTAAGCCGGAAATAATAATAAGTATGTTATGTTTTTCTTTTACAAAATCTCCAACAATAGCAAGAAGCGCAATCCCCTTGCTTATATCATACAAATACTTTGCTGTACTTTCTCGTTGTTTTTTAGTCATACGCTTACAGGATAATATCAATTTCATCAAAACACGTCAATATAAAATGGAAATGGTAAGAACAAGGGAAATTTTTTAAATACAGAATGGAGGATTTGAAAAATGACTGAAAAGAAAATTATCAATCCAGTACTTGACAAAATGGTTGATAGCAACGGAATGTTCACCACTCGTAAGAAAAACATAAAGATGGGCGATATTCTCAGGCTTAGTAAAAGAAATTTATCGTATCGTGAGATTGGGCTAATTCTTGGATGTACAAAACAGTCAATCGGTAAAAGGCTACGAGATTGGGAAAAAAGTAAACTAAAGTAAATCAAACACCTGACGCTTGACACTAAAAAGGACAAACAGGCATTCTTTTGCCAGGAAAAGATAAAAACACTTGACAATGTTTAGAGGGTACGGTAGTACGTACCAATAAGCGTGGACAGATGCTAAAGATATATGCCTGAGAAATCGGGCAATAAGAGGCAACGGTTGAAGGTGCTGTCCCACTTTCAGCTAGTTGCCTTTTTTATTTGAAAGGTGGTGATTTTATGGGTGTTCGTTATCGCAAATATTTCAAAGAGTGTAAACCTGTTCAATGTACTGGTAGAAGGTCAAGGCAATGTCCTGAGACGCCTAAGCGGTCAAACGAAGAGTATAAGACCTGTGGTGTGTGGTGTATTGAGTTTTTTGATGATAATAAGCAATGGCAATCGCTTACTTTTAAGGATATACGCAACAAGTCAGATGCTGAGAAGCGTTTGACATTATTTATTAGTGATCGGGAACGGGGGCAATTGAACCTACCAAAGAAGAAGGCCATACCGACCTTGGCGGAATACTCCGGGACATATCTTGAACTTTACAAAAATGCTAAAGAGAATACCCGGAATGTCAAAAGAAGGTCAACAAAGAGCCTTGTTGAATATTTAGGGGAATACAATCTTGATAAAATTACTCCCTTTGTTATTGAAAAATTCAGGCTAGAGCGTAAAGAGAAAGGCAGTGTTGTGGATAGCACCATTAATGATGATGTTGCAGTTTTAAGTCACATATTCACCACTGCAATAAAAGCGGGTATTTTGATCAAGAATTCATGCAAAGAGGTAAGGCGGTTGAAGGTAGTACAAACAAGAGACAAGGTACTATCACAATCCGAAATTGCATTACTACTGGATAAGTTACACGGTAAAGACCGTCTTATGGTGCTGGTGGGTCTCTTTACAGGGCTACGTCTTGGCGGGGTATTAGGCTTAAGCTGGCATGATATAGACCTTGAAAGAAAGCTGATTATATCCAGTCATAAAACGGGTAAGCTGGTAAGTATTCCACTATCAGACTATCTATCAGAGGAACTGCTATGGTATAAAGAAGGAAATATAGGTGACAGGGTATTTGAGTCCAGAGAAACAACAAGTGCCGTTGTTGTACGGTACAGCGAACATTTTAGCCAGTTATTTAAGGGCTTAGGCATCCGTAATTTCACATTCCACAATCTGAGACATACCTTTAGCAGTTTATTACAGGGTGAACTTGGCATCGGGGCGGTAGTAGTACAGGGCATGACTGGACATTCAAGCTTAGGCATGTTGCAGAGGTATTCACATACTCAATTAGACTGCAAGAAAAAGGCAATTCAGGCATTAACAGACTATGTTTTGGGCATGAGCAAAAAAACTAATTTTGCCATAGCACAATGAAAAAGGTACGGCATAAGTACGACATAAGAAATATTCATTTTCCGTATGTGCTTAATATTTTATAACTTGCAAATCCTAAATAAATAATTGACTAATACTTATAGGTGTGATATATTTGCGACTTAAAAATTTGTTAATTCACATATCAAATGGTAGATACAAATGTTGCAAATAACAGCCTATTACAGGCGATAGATATATACAAGGAATATTCGAACGGTGAACGCACGTTACCGGTCTTGCAGAGAATTAACTTATCCGTCGAAAAGGGAGAGATTGTCGTAATCGTAGGTGCATCTGGCGCCGGGAAAAGCACACTGTTACATATCCTGGGGATTTTGGATACACCTACCTCCGGCTCTGTAATATACAAAGGAATAAACCTAAATACATTAGGCACAAAAAAACAGGCCGAAATGCGAAACCGTATTTTCGGATTTGTTTTCCAGTTTTACCATCTTTTGCCAGATTTTACTGCCTTGGAAAATGTTCTTTTGCCAGGCTTAATTGGTGGCGGGTTCTCAAAACGGAAGGCGGAAAATAAAGATTATACCAGCAGGGCAATTTCATTATTAGAAAGAGTTGGACTGGGAGATCGATTTACTCATAAACCATCGCAACTCTCCGGCGGTGAAAGACAGAGAGTTGCTATCGTACGGGCATTAGTTAATAACCCGGAATTGCTGTTATGCGACGAACCTACTGGTAATTTAGACACGAAGACAGGCCATGAGATTCGGGAATTGATCTGGGATCTGAATAAAACATTGAATCAAACGGTTGTAATTGTTACCCACGACGAGGAAATAGCTAAACATGCAGGACGGGTTGTAAGGATTGTAGATGGATGCATTTTAGAATAGAAATGGAAAGAAAGGAGTAATAAGTATAGCGATGGGATTAAAGATATATATAAATGGTCAAATCGTTCCGCAAGAAGATGCTAAGATATCGGTTTTTGACCATGGGCTGCTTTACGGTGACGGAGTCTTCGAAGGAATACGCGCCTATAATGGAAAGATATTTACGCTGGACGAACATCTGGACAGAATTTATGACTCTGCGACGGCTATTTCTCTAAAGATACCCATAACAAAGGCTGAAATGGCAGAGGCTATCAAACAAACAATGAAAGCCAATAATCTGACAGATTCCTATATCCGCCTTGTTGTTACCAGAGGCATCGGAAAACTCGGATTAGACCCAAACAAGTGTGCAACACCGCAGATCATAATTATCACTGATACGATTGAGCTATATTCAAAGGCACTGTATGAAAAAGGACTCGATATTGTAACCGTCACCACGATCAGAAATCATTTTTCTGCCCTCGATCCCAAGATCAAATCTCTCAACTATCTGAATAACATCCTGGCAAAAATCGAATCTATCCAGGCAGGGGCTGGAGAAGCATTAATGCTTAATAAGGACGGTTATGTAGCAGAATGTGCCGGTGATAATATATTTATTTTTAAAAACAACATCCTTCGAACCCCTCCATCAAGCGCAGGAATATTAGTTGGTATCACCAGGAATGTCGTAATGAAATTGGCTACTGCGATGGGACTTCAGGTTAAAGAAGAATTAATGACCCGATATGATTTGTATATTGCCGATGAGTGTTTCTTAACTGGAACTGCTGCGGAGATTATTCCCGTTGTGAAGATTGATGGACGAACAATCGGTACAGGAAAGCCCGGAAAACTAACGCTTGACTTGTTAAAAAGGTATCGCGACCTTACACAAAACGGTCGTTAAGTAGATTCTTTGGGTTTTGGCGTAGAAAAGGATGTAAATACTAGAATTGATATTCCAACGCAGATTAAGCTATCTGCAACATTAAATGTAGGCCAGTGGTATTTGTCACCAATATGCAAATCGATAAAATCCCGAACACACCTAAACCATATCCTGTCCCACAAATTCCCTATTGCCCCGGCCAGAACAAGCCCTAATGCGAGATTTGATATAAAAATTGTCTTATCGGATTTAATGTAAATAAATAAAATTACTACAATTGCTATTGCTGAAAAAACAATAAAGGCGATGGTTTTGCCAGGAAATAGGCCAAAAACAACGCCTGCATTCTTACTTCTTACTATATTTAATAACCCGGGAATTAAAATTAATTTCCCAAATTCATCTAGTTTAGAGAAAACTACCCACTTTGAAATAATATCGACAATAACACCACTCACAACAGCAATGACAAAGGTAGCAGTGTTTTTCATAAATTATTTTGAAACGTCAATCTCTTCTTCCCTCTGACAATCTATACATAGTTTCGCATAAGGCACTGCCTTTAGTCGTTCCTTGGTTATTTTTTTCGCGCATAATTCACAAACACCAAAAGCGCCTTCTTCAATCTTTTCTAAAGCGGTATCTATATTGCGGACACCTTCTTCTCCATTCTGTATGAGTTCTATCATGATATCGCGTTCGTAGTTGTCCGTACCTACGTCTGCCATATGAATTGGAACATTAGATAGGTCACCCGATGCATCTTGCCTGGATTTCTTTAATGTCTCTCCTTGCATGAAATCTACCTTCCCTACTAGCCTTTCTCTTAGCGAAAGGAGCAGTTTTTTAAACTGAGCAACTTCTTCTGCTTTCATTTCCTTCTCCATGAATTGAATTACATAAATAACACATCACAAGCAATCATTATATATATTCAGCTATGTCCGTGCATATATTGTATCACATGGCTTTTGAAACGACCTGGAGGAATCAAATTAATACAAAGAACCAATACAGCCTACCTACTTATCCATAATATACGGTTCAAATTTACAAAAGTTTAGCATAAATTAAAAACCTAGTCAATAAAATTTGAATTATGCCATTTAAAAATTAAAGAATTTTGCATCTTAACCGATATATATTATATCTGGAAATACGGAGATATAAACCTCAATTACAATACTTAAAAATATACCGATTAGCAGATACGACAATGTCCTTTAGCATTTACTTTAGATTCTTTAAGACCGGCATGAAAACTTGCTTTGTACTAATTAAAGAACAGTTTGAATTTACCAGAGTATGATACTCGTAATTTAATTGTATAGGAATTTTCATTTAAAAAGGAGGGGTAGATGAAGAAATATTTTGTAGGTGTTTTTATATTTTTGTTTGTTGCTGCATTGAGTTCGGCACATCAGGTATTTGCACAAGAAACATATGATTTTAATGGATCTATTCAGGTAAAGGTAGGAAAAAAGAAGATTAAAGAAGAGGTAAACGGAACCGTCGATATCATCATGAGCGAAGAGGAGGAGTTTATCAAAAAGGGAAACTCAAAATCGCGCCATGACGATTACGGTGGCAGCACCTTTGAAAGTGCGACATTCAATTTTGAGTTTGATGCAGACGACACAGAATGCGGCGATACCTTAGATGAAGAGGCAATAGAGGTAGATGCCGAACCTCAAGAGGATGGGGGTGGCGGAAGTAAAAGGAATGTCCGATTGGAATTTGACCAAAACTCACTGACCGATGTTGTGAGCAGAATCTTGGAAAAACACGGAGTAACTGTACAGGAGGCGTTAGATTTAGATGATTGTTTTTCTACAACGGGCGGTGGCGAGCAGACCGTAAATTTCTGGGTTAATTATGTTTCAGGCACTGCGTATATTAAAAGCTCTTACATAAAGATAAGTTTTAGCGGAAACGCAGAAATCCAAATTTCTGATCAGGACCATCAGAATCAACAAAGGTACACACAGAGGATTTCCGGTAAATTGACGATACAATACCCAGATCCTGATCACTAGTCAAATTTTACATTTTACTTATTCTTTAAAACAAAAAGGGATAATGCCTCAACAACATTATCCCTTTATCACTTTCCCATAGTAACTTTATATTTATATAGGATTTTACAAGACTTTTTAATCCCCCTTTTTCCTCTCCTTCGTTTTCTCCGGAACGATGTCATTTATCTGCCAATTTCGTTCATAAGCTGTACAAGATTTGTAAGACACATTGCGCATAAGGATATTACAAAAGGCAATTTTACCATCCAAGATAATTGCATAATTACATCCAAAGCAAAGACTCTTCTTGGTTTTTTTATTTTTCATCTACCTGTACTCCAAAAGGGTTAGTAGAAATATGCAATTTAATTTTACAAAATAAATGATATTGATATTTACAGAAGAAGTCAATGTAAAAAAATTATCTCGGAACAGAGGGTGTAGTCAGGTTAGAAATATTTTGTAAAAATGATTAAAAATACTTGCAAATTCAATTCTTAGATGTAATATATCAACAAATAAGTATTACGGATATTCTTCGTCTTCTACAAGGCTCAGGAGGAAGAAAAAAATGAAAAGATTAACTAAATATGTAGCCCTTATAGTTCCTTTGATATCGTTGTCATCGGTTGCATATATCAAGACAGTTCATGGTGTAGAAAACCCATATAAGTATACGAAACAGAAAGAGAGATTTCAAAAGAGTGAATTGCATCAATTCCAGACCGGGCTTGGCCAAACGCTTAATGGATTGGAACAGAAATCGGATAACCTTGAAGCGATGAATCAGAACCTCGAAGGACGGATCAATATGCTTGCATCAGAGAAAGACAAACTCAACAAGGCATATGCACAGATGAAAGCAAAACAATCTACGTTGGAAAAAGAACACGTTAAACTAAAGAAAAAGGCCACGTCCCTGGAGGTTGCTTATAAAAAATTGTCCAGTAAATCCAAGGTAGCCGCAACTCCCAAAAAAACAAAGGCGGCCGCAAAAAAAACGTCTGTTGCTCAGAAAACGGCGAAAAAAGCCAGCACCAAGCCCAAGAGCACTGCACAAAAAACGGCTGCTAAGAAGACAGCTAGTATCCAGAATGCAGAAGATACCGCTCCTGTACAGTCCTCTCCTTCTGTAGTGTCTGCCGAGAGAATATCTGAAGAACGAAAAAACGAAGTCGTCAGTGGTATAGAGATAAAAAAGATCAACGAGAAGGGTATTGAATATGGCAAAAAAGGCATGTATGATCAGGCTATAAAGGAGTTTCAAAAGGTTGCAGCAATTGAACCAAACATGGCCAATGTACATTACAACCTGGGACTTGCTTACAAAAAGAAAGGCATGCTGTCAGAAGCCGACAACGAATTTGCCGAATACGAGCGGTTAAAAAAGCAAAGTAACTAACGCTCTAAAATAATTTCTAGCTGCCTTACATTATCATTGACGTCTGTCTCACCAGGCACTTTCTCTACTTCTGCTCGTATTACATAAGTTCCCTCCTTTAGTCCTTCGGTATTCCAGCTATACACAATTT
>Ga0209514_10003622_pt1 | contig 21795 bp, 25 predicted proteins | sample Subgrocontami58m_FD_187452 | JGI IMG/M metagenome (GOLD analysis project Ga0209514, IMG submission 187452) | Subsurface groundwater microbial communities from S. Glens Falls, New York, USA - GMW37 contaminated, 5.8 m (SPAdes) (version 3) | ecosystem: Environmental > Aquatic > Deep subsurface >...
AGGTGGATGCGAAATTCCTTAGCATCGACCTTGGCGCAACTCACCTGTTCGGCGTGGCAAACGAATACACCACGTACAACGGGGCGCACGTGATTCCGGCAGACTGGTCATGGAAATTGACCGTGACCAGCATATTTTCATTCTAGGGGTGATTATGATGAGCGTTAGATCAAAAATCAGGAATACAACATTGACTGTGCTTGTGGCCGGGGCATTTATTTCTGCCCAGCCTTTTGCCAGTTCAATCATGACTTCCATAAGGGGCGGCAAGGGCGCGGATTCCTCTTCCCTTTGTGCGCAGAACAATCCGTTCAGGACCACGCCAAAGCCTGCAACCACTGAAAAACTTGCTCCGGGCCCAACCAATTCAAGCCCTTCAAGCAAGCCAGCCGCATCCGCAGATATCGATGCGATGAAGGCAAAATACCAGAAGCAGGTTGACGACTATTTCAAGGCAGTGACTGCGGCGGTTGATGACGCTGCAAAATACAACGATGCCTTGTTTGCAGCAAAGCAGGCATTGACAGACTCTCTGAGCGCGCTTGTCGCAGCCGGGGGAATATCTGGAAAAACCGCAGATGCGCTCAAGAAAGGGCTTGATGGCAAGGAGCTTACCACGGCCGAGAAAGCGGATATTGACAAGTATCTCGCCACTCTGCCGCCGGAAGTCAGAAGCCAGTTTGAGCGGCTTTTGCGCAGGAAGGGGCAGGATGCAGGCTCCCCACTGCCGCAAGGCATTTAGGGTTAATCCGGGCGGGCGGGGGAGACAGTTCGACCTATCCTTGGAGAATGGGTTGCCCGCGCCAAGTTGGCGCGGAGCATCAGGCTCCATTCCCGGAAATCACCCCAACTTGAAAAGTTCGAACCCCCAAGCCGCCCGCCCGGTTGTTTTACATCTGTTTTTTAATTTTCCGCTTCTTTACTTGAACGGGAGGAAGGAAATGAAGCAAATCACCATACTGGTAGATGACAAAGTGGGCGTGCTTGCGGACATTTCATTCATCCTTGGGAAGGCGCACATAAACATCGAATCCATCGACGTCAATGTTGCGGGCGGCAAGGCGGTAATCAACCTCCTTGTGAAGGACCCCGAGAGGGCGACATCGCTTTTGCACGCCAACGGCTACAAGGTGATGGAATCAGACATAATAGTGGTGCACCTGACAGACAGGCCCGGCGAGCTTTCCAAGGTGTCGAAAATGCTTTCTGAAAACGGGGTCAACATCGAATCAGTGCATCTCCTGACGCGCGGGGACAGCCTCACGCTCTATTCGCTGAAGCTTGACAAGCAGGCAAAGGGCGAGAAGCTGCTGGAGCCATACATACATCCGAACAATTAGGTGAAATCCCATGAAACAGTTAAACATCGTAGTGGACGACAAGCCCGGAATACTATCCGACATTTCCTTCATACTTGGCAAGGCGCACATCAACATCGAGTCAATCTACTCGGGCATAATCGGCGGAAAAACAATAATCAACATGACGGTGAAGGATGACAAGCGCGCGATTGAGCTATTGAAGGCAAACGGCTACGACCCCCTTGGCTTCGACGTATTGCTCATCAAGATTGCAGACTCGCCCGGGGAGCTTTCCAAGGTGAGCAAGCTGCTGGCCGACAACTCAATCAACATCGAGGCCATACACGTGCTCTGCAAGGGCGACGGATTCGTGGTGGACGCATTGAAAGTGGACAAGATAGCAAAGGCTGAAAAGCTGCTCAAGCCCTATTTGAAGATCGAAGAGGACTAGATTCTCCAATTTTTATTTTGAGCCCAGGGAGGATCGAACTCCCAATCTTCTGCGTGTAAGGCAGACGTGTTAACCATTCCACCATGGGCTCGGTGAAATATTCTGAAAACTGAAATTAAAAAGGCAGACGTGTCGCACAGACGCGAAGCGGCTGGGCGGACGACCGACCGAAGGCCGGGCGTACGGACGGACGCCGAAGGCGGCCGGACGCGCGACAGCCCGAAGGGCTGGCTGCGTAACCATTCCACCATGGGCCCGATGGAATTATTTTCCCAATTCCACATTAAAAAGGGCGCCGTGCCTTCTAAGAAGATATTTAAAAGAAATCGGGTTCAATAATACTAAGCATACGAAACGTCTGCTGGAAATAGCCCCATCGTCTAGCGGTCAAATTCCCGATGTTGGAAACCAACATGGGAAGGCCAAGGACACGAGGCTCTGAATGACGGAGCGACTTCGAAGTATTCCCTCAAGGGATACCTCGTTACACTGGTTCGAATCCGGTTGGGGCTATTTCATTTTTTCCATGCAACCGTTTTTATTCTGGCACTTCTTATTTTGCATCATGCTCGATTCATTCATGCTATTGCGCCATGCCGAGGCCCAATCCAACCACGGCAAATTCTTCGCAGGCTGGACCGACTGCCCTCTCACCCCCCTTGGCAGGGAGCAGGCAGCGCTTCTTTCAAAAAGGCTCGGGCACGAGAAATTCAGCCATGTGTTCTGCTCCGACCTGGAGCGCGCAAAAGACACCCTGAAGCACTGCGGCGTAAAGGCGCCAGCCACATTTGCAACAGAATTGCGTGAAAAAAACTACGGAAAGCTTGAGGGCGTGAACTGGGGCGGGGAAAGCCAGTATTATGCCGACCACCTTGACCCGTTCAAAGTTGCCCCAGGGGGCGAATCCGCCCAAATGGTGCAGACGCGCGTTGTGGATTATTTTGAAAGCACAATTTGCAAATCCGACGCCCGCCACGCCCTTATAGTTTCCCACCACGGGCCCATCATGCTGCTTGCCTGCCATCTTCTGAACATCCCGCTCAAGAACTGGAGAAGCCTGCGCATGGGGAATGCCGGCTTGTCAAGGTTTGATTTCGAGGAAGGCCTTTTCAGGCTTACTCTGTGGAATTCGCTCTCCCACCTTGGCATGGCGACAAACAGGAGGTTGCTCTGATGAAAATTCTCGTTACGTCCGTGGAAAAATGCGAAGATGCGAAAAAATTATCCCTGATTCTTGTCAAATCAAAGCTGGCAGCATGCGCAACATATTTCCCTGCCAAATCCGCGTATTTTTGGAAAGGCAAGCTGGTTGATTCGTGCGAATACATCGTCGAATTCAAGTGCGATGAAAAAAAAGCATCCGCTGCAAAAAAGCTCATTGAAAAAAGCCACCCCTATTTTGTGCCGATGGTTTATTCCATTTCTCCCTCTGCAGTTTCCAGCAAATATTCAAAATGGCTCAAATCACACTGATTTTGTAGCATCTGCGCCGCCTCTATTTTATTCTCCTCCCACTTTATGCCCACTGGCGGGTGGGAACATGCTGAATTTTTCAAGAAAGCTTTCGCACAAGGAAGGGACGGGGAGCGGCCAATCGCCCCCCGTTTTTTCCGACAAAAAAGACCTGAACGGCACCCAATCCAGGGCATCGGGCGGGGGCGATTCAAAAATCTCGCAGCGCGTGAGCGAGCTGCCCTACCGAATCGACGTGCGTGCAGGCGGAAGCATAGTCTTTGCAGCCCCAAAGCAATCCAACGACTCGGTGTCTTTGTACTACGAACAGGAATCTTCGGGGCTCAAGTAGCCCTTTTAACCTTCCTGCCTTTAATTTTCCCATGCCAATAGTGATGCGGCGGCACACGCAAGGAGGGCAAAATGTCATTGCGGCAGCAGACACTTCCATATTGGGGAAAAAATACTCTTCCGGCGCAATAGTGCTTGACCTAATAAAGTTCCGCCCATTCTACGAAGGGGAGAAAACAGAAGTGGCGGGTCTGAAATCCGCGCTTGCCTCATGCGACTCTGCAAACCTTGCAGGCAAACTGTCGGTCGGCGCCGCCATCGAGGCAAAACTTGCTTCAAAATCCTCAATCATCGAAATAGGCGGCGTGCCCCACCTGCAGATTTACAGGATGGCAAAGCAGTGATTTCCTTGCGCGGACGGACTGCAAAGGGTGATTTCTCCGCCGTGCGCACGGAAAGCTATTTAAACTAAAACCCCATATCTGGCTCATCAGGTGATGCTTATGCCCAAAGTAGTCATAGCCAAACAGCTTGCAGGCAAGAAAATAATAACCAACGACGGCGAGGAGCTAGGGAAGCTAATCGACCTTGACGTCCAGGAGTCGACCGGCAAAATCGAATCCATACTTGTGGAGCCCAACCTCGACAACCCCGCGGCAAGGGGCATGAAAAAGGAGGACGGGCTGCTTGTCATTCCGTACTCTTCCGTCCTGGCTGCCTCCGACCACATCATCGTGGACAAGAAGACAGTGTGATTTTTTTCCAGCATTTTTCCCTTTTTCGCTTTTTGCCCCCATTCATTCAGGCATCTTTTTAAACCCCCAAAACCATATACTTCCCAGCAGTGCGCGGATGGCAGCGGGAGAATATCGATGAACTGCCTGTCAACAGCGCACCGCTATTAAAAAATGAAGAAAACAAAATGAAAATAAGGAAAAAATGAAGAAAACAAAATGAAAATAAGGAAAAAATGAATTTGAAAAAAAATGAAAATAAGGAAAAAATGAATTTGAAAAAAAATGAAAAATCATTCATAGGAAAGAAGTTTCACACGAGCATCCTGCTCATTAGGAATCAAATGCGCCAGAAGGCGGTTATATGGGCCTCTTGGCCTTGAATCCGGAAATCCGAGGATTTCCGGATGCGCGCAAAGTGAAAAGCACTTTGCGCATCCGCGTGACACCCGGCGCAAAAAAGAACGCATTGGAATTCGGGCCGCCCCTGAAGGTGCGACTGTCCGCCCCGCCGCAAGACGGAAGGGCGAACAAGGCGCTGGAGGCGTATTTGTCGGCCCTTGCAGGCGCAAAGGTCCGGATTGCATCCGGGCGAAAAAGCAGGATGAAGGCGATTGAATTTGAAGGAAGCGAGGAAGATTTCCTTGCCTCCCTGAAAATGCATGCGGAAGGGTGAATTCCCTCCCATGCGGGCCCGTTTGCGGGCCTTCGCAGCTTTGTGTGCCACTTCTTTTCCATGGAAAAAAGGTGCTAAAAATGGGAAAGACATACATTGATACGGTAAAATACCTCGTTTATGCCAGCGTTGACATCGGGGGGCTTGTTGAAAAGCCGGACGTTGTCGGCGCAATTTTCGGGCAGACCGAAGGGCTTCTCGGGGACGACCTAGACCTTCGCGAATTGCAGAAGAACGGCAGGATAGGCAGGATAGAAGTTGATTTGAACCCAAGGGGCGGAAGGTCAATCGGCAAAATCAAATTGCCCTCCTCCCTTGACATGGTGGAAACGTGCATACTCGCATCCGCGCTCGAGACAGTGGACCGCGTGGGGCCGTGCGATGCGAAAATCGCGGTTGAAAAAATCGAGGACACGCGCAACATCAAGCGCAAGGGGCTTGTGGACAGGGCGAAATTCCTCCTCAAGAACATGCTTACAAATGAAATCCCCGAAAGCAGGGAAATTTCCGAGCAGGTGCGCTCCGAAGTGAAAGTCGCCGAAATATCCGAATACGGCTCCGAGAAATTGCCGTGCGGGCCGGGCATAGAAAGGGCGGATTCGGTCATAGTCGTGGAAGGAAGAGCTGACGTTCTCAACCTTTTGCGCAACGACATCGTCAATGTTGTCGCAGTGGGCGGGGCGAATGTCGCGCAGTCGATTGCAAAGCTTTGCCGCGAAAAGGAAGTGACAGTTTTCCTTGACGGAGACAGGGGCGGTGACATTATTTTGAATGAGCTTGCGCGCATTTCCGACATAGACTTTGTGGCAAGGGCGCCGCCTGGAAAGGAAGTGGAGGAGCTTACGCGAAAAGAGCTCATCAAGTGCCTGCGCTCCAAAGTGCCATTCGAGCAGGGGGCGGGCAACGGAGGCGACCGTGGCGAGCGCGAGGGCGGCGAGCGGTACCGCCGCGGCGATAGGGATGAGAGGCGCACAGGCTACCAGAGAAGGGAAACATATTCCCAGCCCGCGGTATTCACGCCAAATCAAGCCGGGCCCGGGGCTCAGGGGGCGATAGTTTCGGCGCCTGCAACGGCACCAAGGGATGCGGCTTTCCAGCAGCAGCCCGTTTCGCAGCCATCTTTCGCGCCGCAAAATGTTCAGCCATCCTTTGCCCCGCGCGAACCTGCAATCGCAACGCCCGCAGTTCCACCTAGCGCAATAACCGCCCGGGAAATGGCGGCGCCGGAAGCCAAAGCCGAAAGCAAGCCCGCCCGCACCGCGCCAACCGAAGTGCCGCCGGCACTCATCGCCTCCCTGAACGAGCTTGAGAACACGCTTCGCGCGCGCTTCTACTCCCAAGACATGTCAATGACAAAGGAGCTGTCCGTGCGCGACATGATTAAGACGCTTGAAAGCGAAGCGGGCGTGCATGCCGTTGTGTTCGATGGCATAATCACGCAGAGGCTTGCAGACTTGGCGGAGGCGAAGGGCGCAAGCATCCTTGTCGGGGTAAAGCTCGGCAATGTTTTCAGGCATCCGGCCGGCGTGCTGATACACACGAAAAACTAAGCAGCACTTTTTTTCTTTTTTTATCCTTTTTTCTTACCCTTCCCCCATTTTTCATTCTTTTTACGCCCATTTTTTTCGGAAAACCGGCTTGGCAAACTTTATAAACTCAAAAATGCCAATATGCCACATGGCTTCGGAAACAAGGAAATTCGACGGAAAAGCATACCAGCTCTATTTCATCACTCCGACAAGGAAAGTGCTGGATAATGTCCGCGAATACCTTAAGCAGATTGGGAAGAATGTGCGGGTAATCAGCAACGGCTACACCTTTTTCGTCTATTCCAGGTGAAACAATCGCCGACCAGCGCTATTTATTGCATCGGAATCTGACCTTTGATTGGGCTGCTTTTTCCGAAAAATACCTGCCATCAAACGGGAAAAGCGGATTGGACCTCTCAGGGGAATGCGCATGGATTGCGGCAAACCACCTGATAAAATTCAAATACGGCTCGGCATGCCCGAATCAGCATGGCGCCAAGGTGGGCAAACTGAACGAGCTTGCAACTTCAGGGGTTTTTGGAGGGAAATTCCGCGGAATCGGAACCGAAGCCGAGCAGCTGCACAGCAATTCCTACAAATCCCACTTGGATGCGAAACTGCTGAAAAACAAGGTCAAGAAACTGCTTGAATTCATAAAATTGGCTGCTAACGAGAGCATTGCACTATAGATTGCAATGGTGAACACAGGGGGCGCCAGCCAAGCCCGAAAGCTTGGCGTAAGGGAGGCTCCAGCCTCCCGCATCCCCCTCCGCGTTTTTCGTTGGGCCCACGGAGAATCCCGGCGTTCGCACTACGTGCTCGCGCCGGAGACTTCCAACGCTTTGCGTTGAAAGTCGAACTCCTTTTCCATGAGCCCACGGAGAATCGAACTCCGAGTCTCCCCCATGTCAAGGGGGCGTCGTAACCATTAGACTATGGGCCCTGAAAATTTACGAAGATATTAGGCAAAACAGGGATTAAAAATGCAGTAGTGGGAAAAGCCAAATCAGAATGTTTACCTTATTTCCTGCCTCTTCGGCTCCTCATATACTGCAAATGACACCGGGATAGGGATGCTTTTCATCCCCTGCTCCAAGTGGTATTGCGGCATGCCTTTCACGCTTATTGTACAAGATGTGGCAGAATCAAATAGCATCGCTTTTATGCAGCCAAGCCCCTTCAATATTTTCGCAACCTGCTCTTGGGTATGCTCCACGTCCTTGGACACAAAACATATGATGCTTCCATCCGCGGTTATCCCAACCGCCGTCTGCCTCGCTTCTTCTACCTCAACGCCTTCAAGCCCTTTCACGGCTCCAGTTTTTGAAACAGTTATGTCGTGCCCCCCTTCCACAATGAAACGGTATTTTGAATAAGGATTCGGGCCTTTTTCCTTTTTCAGCCTTTCTGCCCGCTCAATCCCGGCTTCCCCGCCATATTTCGCATAAAGCACCCGCGAAAACTTTGCCAATCTCCTTCCTTCCTGATATGCGAATTTAGCCCCTTGTTTTCCCTCAAGCACCAAGCCCCCATCCGGCTCCACCCAATCCTGCGAGCCTTTGGCACCCCCGAACCTGTAAAACATCGCATTGAAGGAAAGAAGCGCCCCCTCCCCCATTGCAATGTCCGTGCTTGATTTTTCCACCGCTTTCCTCTGGGCTACAACCGACAGGTTTTTTGCCGGGAATTTGAAGGCAATGTACTCGTAATACCCCCCGGCTTCACCGTAAGGCTTGCTCAAGTCCTGAAGGATTTTATTCTGCACTCCCTGCCCGATGCGGATTTCCTTTTGCTTCCTGACCGGTGTAATGTGCGCCAGCGGGCTTTCCGCCTGGCTTTCCGGGGGCTTTAGCATCCTACTTCCTGTTGCCATAAACCGTCACCTTGCCCTCTTCATTTATTGTGAATGCAAAAGGGTGGGGCCTTGGATCGCTGTCCTTGGTGCTTTTCTCGCCCGCCTTCGGAATTCCGCTTCCCGGGCCAATCCTCAGGTCTGCCGACATCCCGGCATCGCCGCTTATTGCCGATTTGCATCCAAGGTCGTCATGCATGATTTTTGACAGCCGCATGTCATCGTACCAGGTTGTCGACTTGAATATCACAAACTCATCGCCTTCCTTTGTTTCCCTAATTCCTATGGCAACCCGCTCGGCTTTCTGGTCCTTGCCTTTCAGGTCCTCCCCATGCTTGCAGCCGGGGCAATCGTTCAGTTTCTCCACCCATGAGAGGTCTCTTCCCCCTTCCACCAGAAGCTTCCATTTTGAGTAATCCTTGTCGGGGTCAAGTGCGGGCAGTTCGCTCCCATCCTCATGCTTTATCGTGGTGATGTCCTTCCCGTCCGGCATTTTTATCCTATCCCCCTTTCCATCCGCGCCCTCAATCCTCCCTATAAACGGCACAAGCCTCCCTCCCTCGTTCCTTATCCCGACGTAGTTTGATATTTTGGAAAGATGCGCGGAGGGGCGGTCGTAAGAGTAAACGCGTTTCCTGCTTTCCTCGTCGTACTCATCGAATATTTTGGGCTCCCTCGTGCCGGGATTCAGCTTTTTCCCCTCCACGACTATGAGCCCCTGCGCCCATGCCTTTGTGCCCGTGCCTGAAAAATACATGAAATTTATCGCCGCCGCCGAGCCATTTTCTATCGCCTTTGGAACCATCGATTCCGTGCATGCCCCAAGCGTGATTTCAGCCCCTATTTTTTTTATCGGGGCTGCCACTGCAACGTAATGGTACCCTGCCTTTCCCCTCCCTCCTTTTGAAAAGTCGGACATTCCAATGCGCTCCGCAGCGGTTGATGGCGGCGCAGATTTGTCAAGGGCCGGGTCCATTGCAAGGAATTCGTCCGCATGCCTTTCCTTCATTGCCATGGCAGCCACATCATTCGCCCCGATAGGCTGTTGTGCAAAACAGGAATTAAAAAGCCTCCAGTATGGGTGCAAAAAGCCGCATTATTGCAGTCCGCGAAAGTGTCGCGTCCTGCAACCTAGCAAACCACGACTGACGACCCATCGAAAGTGTCGATTTTTCGTGGTTTGCTATAATCAAAACATGCATTTTCCGATTAATAAACCATCCTTCGCCAATTTTGCGGGGGCGATTGCCTTTTTTAACCTTCATGCCGCCAATTTTTTGTTGGGAGGGGAAGCGTATGCCGGTTTCGCCATTCGAGGATAGGTACAAGACTGAGATGAATGCTATTTTTGACGAGGAAAACAAGCTGAAGCTTTGGCTGAAAGTGGAAGTCGCCCTGGCACACGCTCACGCCAAATTGGGGCACATCTCAAAATCTTCCGCAGCATCGATTGAAGAGGGGGCAAAGCACGTCAAATTGGCAAGGGTGCACGACATCGAGGCGGAAATCCACCACGACCTGATGGCGATGGTGCGCGCACTTACGGAAAAATGCAAGGGCCAGGGGCATTCGGTGCATTTGGGCGCCACAAGCTACGACATAGAGGACACGGCAGCCGCCCTGCAGCTTGGAGAAGCATTGTCACTTATCCGCACCCGCATAGTCTCCTTGCGCAAAGTGCTGCGCTCTTTGGCGCTTGACAAGGCAAATACGGTTTGCGTGGGGCGCACCCACGGCCAGCATGCCGTGCCAACAACTTACGGGATGAAATTCGCGCTCTATTATGCCGAATTGGGCAGGCACCTTGAGCGCCTTGACGCGGCAAAGAAAAGGATTTCAGTGGGAAAAATGTCCGGGGCGACCGGCACCATGGCAACTTTCGGAAAAGACGGCTTTGCCTTGCAGGATGAAGTCATGCGCTCATTGGGAATCGAGGCGGACACAATCACAAACCAGGTTGTGCAGCGCGACAGGCATGCCGAATGCCTTTTCGCACTTGCGCTTGTAGCTTCCACGCTTGACAAGATGGCAAAAGAGGTGCGCAACCTCCAGCGCACGGAAATTGCCGAAATATCCGAGCCTTTCTCCTCAAAGCAGGTCGGCTCCTCCACAATGCCCCAGAAGCGCAACCCCCACAAGTCCGAGAGGATATGCTCACTTGCCCGCATAGTGCGCGGCAATGTTTCAGTGGCGCTTGAAAACATTTCCCTTGAGCACGAGCGGGACCTCACGAATTCCGCGAACGAGCGCGTGGTTTTCCCGGACTCATTCATTGCATGCGACTACATGCTAAAAGAAATGCACAAAATAATGGCCGGCCTGCAATTCTTCCCGATGCAAATAGAGCGCAACCTCAACCTCACGCGCGGGCTTGTGCTTTCCGAGCGCGTGATGATTGCCCTCTGCGAAAAGGGAATGGGCAGGCAGGAGGCGCACGAGCTCATGCGCACCGCCGCCATGGAAGCGTTCAGGGACCGCAAATCGCTTTCCGAAGTATTGCTTTTGCACAAGGAAGTGGCGCATCTGCTCAAGCCCATTGAACTTCAGCAGCTTTTCGACCCGCACACCTACATCGGGCTTGCGCCCGAAATTGTCAAGCGGGCGGTGGAAACGGAGTGAAAAGATGGGGGCGCTAACCGGGCGAAGAAACTCGCCCATCTGGCGCCTATTTTGTTATCGAGGGGTAATGGCATGAACGCGATGCAAAAAGATGCGGAAGTTTGGGAAATATACCGGAAGGAATATTCACGGCAGGAGGAAGGCCTTGAGCTTATAGCATCCGAGAATTACGCATCGCCTGCTGTAATGGCGGCGCAGGGGGGCATATTCACCAACAAATACGCCGAAGGCTATCCCGGAAAGCGCTACTATGGCGGAAACGAATTCATCGACATGGGCGAATCCCTTGCAATCGAGCGGGCGAAAAAGCTTTTCGGCGCGCAGCATGCCAACGTGCAGCCGCATGCAGGCTCGCAGGCGAACATGGCCGCCTATTATGCACTCATGCAGCCCGGTGACAAATTCATGGGCCTGAATCTGGCGCAGGGGGGGCACCTCACCCACGGCTCGCCGGTGAATTTCTCAGGCAGGCTCTACAATCCCATAGCCTTCAGCCTGAATCCGGAAACTCACCTTCTTGACTATGGCGCCATAGCGCAGATTGCGGAGCGGGAAAAGCCCAAACTAATCATCGCAGGCTTCACCTGCTACCCCCGCCAAATTGATTTTGCCGCATTCCGCAAAATAGCGGACGAGTGCGGGGCGCTGCTGCTGGCCGACATGTCCCACATTTCCGGGCTGATTGCAGGCAAGGCGCATCCGGACCCGTTCCCTCATGCGCATGTAATCACCTCCACCACGCACAAAACGCTCCGGGGCCCGCGCGGGGCGATGATTTTATGCCGCGCCGAATTCGCGCAGCAAATCGACAAGGCAGTATTTCCCGGTTTGCAGGGCGGGCCGCTTGAGCATGCCATACTTGCAAAGGCAATCTGCTTCCACGAGGCAATGCAGCCATCATTCAAAACTTATGCGCAGCAGGTGGTGAAAAATTCCAAAGCCTTGGCAAATGCGCTTTCCGATTTGGGCTTCACGCTCATTTCGGGGGGCACGGACACCCACCTCATGCTCATCGACCTTCGCAGCAAAAATGTCACTGGCAAGGGCGCGCAAATCGCCCTGGATGATGCCGGCATCACGACAAACCGGAATTCAATTCCGAACGACCCGCAAAAGCCGTTCATCACATCGGGCCTGCGCATAGGCACTCCGGCGCTCACCACAAGGGGCATGAAGGAGAAAGAAATGGCAAATGTGGCGCACTGGATTGATGAAGTGCTAAAGGCGCCGTCCGACGCATCTGCAAAGGGGAAAGTGCGTTCTGAAGTGAAAAAATTCACGGCGGATTTCCCGATTTACCCGGGCATGCTCAAGGAATAGGTGTCGCACATGGCTGCAAAACTATTGGACGGCAAACTCGCTTCCGAGGCGCTGCTGAAGTCTGTCAAGGAGGAAGCGGCAGCGCTTTCCACGATGCCGTCGCTTGCAATCGTCAGCATCGGCGAAAACCACGCCTCCCAAATTTACATGAAAAAAAAGCTCGAGGCCTGCCAAAAGGTAGGGTTTGCCGGCGAGCTTGTGCGGCTTCCATCCGGGGTTTCCATCGAAGAGGCAACGCGCGTTTTGCAGGGCCTGAATGCGCGCAACGGCATTAGCGGCATAATCGTGCAAACCCCGGTTCCACGCACCCTTGACGCATCCGCCCTCCAGTCCGCAATCCTGCCCTTCAAGGATGCGGACGGGTTTTGCATCGAGAATCTGGGCAGGCTGTTTTCCGGAAAGCCGCAAATCATCCCAGCCACGCCCTATGGCATAATGCGCCTGCTCTCCCATTACAACATCCAAATTCCGGGCATGCATGCCGTTGTGGTGGGCAGGTCCAACACCGTGGGCAAGCCTATGGCACAGCTCTTATTGATGGAAGATGCGACTGTAACAATCGCGCACTCAAAGACGGAGAATCTTGCCGGCATAACAAGGCAGGCCGACATCCTGATTGCGGCTGCCGGAAAGCCCAACCTAATAACCGAAAAAATGGTGAAGAAAGGGGCTGTCGTAGTGGATGTGGGCATGAACCGGATAGGCGCCTCGGGGAAAGTGATGGAAAAAGCCGAAAGCGACGATGCCGCAAATCAAAATCCGGGGCGCGCTGGCTTCGGCGCCTCTGCCGCTGCGCAGCAAAAATCAAGGCTTATCGGCGATGTCGATTTTGACGGGGTGTCCAAAGTTGCGGGCTGGATTTCCCCGGTGCCCGGGGGCGTGGGGCCGATGACCGTCGCCTCGCTCATTTCCAACACGCTTGCCTGCCACAAACTTGCGAGGCAGTGAAAAAATGTCGTCATTCGGCAAAGCCCTTTCAAGGCTGTCCCTCTCTGACAAGCACGGCAGCAAGATGGGTTTGCGCAGGATAAGAAAGCTATGTGCCCTCCTTGGCAATCCACAATCCAGATTCAAGCCAATACTCATCGGAGGCACGAACGGCAAGGGCTCCACCTGCGCCATGCTTTCCTCCATCCTAAAACGCGCCGGCTGCAAAACCGCATCGTATTTCTCCCCCCATGTTTTTGACTTCCGCGAAAGGATGCAGATAAACGGGAAAATGATTCCGAAAAAAGATTGCGCCGATGTGCTGACAGAAGTATTTGATGCAATCGGCGCCAATCCATCTTCCTTCAAATCCAACCCCCCCACTTTTTTTGAAATCGCCACCGCGGCTGCTTTTTATTATTTTGCAAAAAACAAGGCTGATTATGCCGTGCTTGAGGTGGGGATGGGCGGGCGGCTTGACGCGACAAACATCTGCGATGCGCAAATTTGCGCCATCACCTCAATCGGAATTGACCACGCGCAGCACCTTGGAAATACGGAAAAAAAAATAGCATATGAAAAGGCGGGCATCGCAAAAAAAGGCAAATATGCGGTGTGCGCAAAAAAAATATCCGGCATTGCAACTGCAGAAATAAGGCGCCAATGCAGAATGGCAGGCGCAAAGTTCGCAACTCCTTCCAAATCCGACTCATCACTCGCATGTTCTGCCCGCCTCCATCTTCGCGGGCATTTCCAGAAGGAAAATGCCGCAACCGCCATTTGCGTTGCGCGCCTGATGGGCATTCCGCGCAAGGCAATTCTGCAGGGGCTCCAATCCGCCTTTATCCCCTGCCGCCTGCAAACCATTTCGCGCAACCCGCTTCTTATTTTCGACAGCGCCCACAATCCGCAGGGGGCGGCAAGCCTTGCCGAATCATTGCCTCCCCTCCTTTCCTTTGCCCATCCGCGCATACTTCTTTTCTCCAGCATGAAAGACAAGGATTTTTCAGCATCACTGCAAGCCCTAATGCCATTATTTGATGCCGCAATTGTTTTTTCTTCCCAGCTCAAACGGGCGGCATCAGCCAAATCCATTGCCGCCGCGGCAAAAAAAGCCGGCTTCAAGCGCATCATATGCGCCAAAAGCCCAAAATCGGCATTTTCACTTGCAAAAAAGCTTGCGGGCAAAACCGGCGCGGTTGTGGCGTGCGGCTCGATATATTCCTTCCAATACCTAATCGGAAGGCTGCAGCTTCGGGTTTCCCAATAAAAAGCCAGCCGCGCGCTATGGCCTCCCATTTCCCAATAAAAACCTATCCTGAGGCAATACTCACATGAGCGCTGAAAAAAACTCCCTTAGGAAAAAATATTCGGCGCTGCGGGACGAGGCGCACGCCCATGCAACCCCATCCGTTTGGGGCAAGATGCGGGGCAACCTCTGGAATTTCCCGCCATTCTCATCTGCAAAAACCGTGCTGCTCTACTGCTCCAAGGATTCCGAGGCTCCAACCCAGGACATCATCCAGAAAGCCCTTGACGAGGGGAAAAAAGTGGCGCTCCCTATAACGCACGCAAAGGAGCGCTCCATGGTGCTTTCGTTCATCTCCTCATTGGACGACCTTGTGCCCGCCTCATTCGGCGTGCTTGAGCCAAAACTTTCCACACTGTGCACATGCGCGCCGTCCGATGTGGAATGCGCCCTTGTGCCCGGCATTGCCTTCGACAATGAGGGCTTTCGCTTAGGGTGGGGGCTTGGCTTCTACGACCGCTTCCTCCCCTCCCTTTCCTGCCCCACCATCGGCTTCTGCTACGAGGTGCAGCTGTGCGAGAAGCTGCCGCGTGAAAAGTTCGACATTCCTGTCAAGGCGCTCATAACCGAAGTGTCTGCGCGGGCGATAATCCACGGGCACTCTCCGGTGTCAGATATATAAATTCCAGAATGCCCGTATCCTTAATATGGTGGTTGCCATGAAACGCATCGAACAGATCAAATCCGCAATTGCAAAGAACATGGGCGAATTCCGCACTGCGTACAATGTCCGCCGCATGGGCATTTTCGGCTCCTACGTGCGCGGCGAGCAGAAAAAGGGCAGCGACATAGACGTGCTGGTGGAATTTTCAAGCCCAATAGGCCTGTTCGAGTTTTTGAAACTTGAAGAAGCCCTCGCGGATATGCTCGGCGCAAAAGTCGACCTTGTATCCAAAAAGGCGCTTAAGCCAGGGATAGGGGAGCGCGTGCTCAAAGAGGTCGTCTACGTATGAGCGCGAGGCTTGCCGAAGATTACGTGCAGGACATACTGTGTTCGATTGAGGAAATTTCCTCATTTGTCCGGGGCATGGATTATGCCGCCTTTGCCAGCGACAAGAAAACAGTCTATGCCGTAATCCGGAGCATAGAAATTGCCGGCGAGGCTTCTAAAAGGATTCCTGAAAAAATACGGGCGCGGCACCCCAAAATCCCATGGAAGCGCATGGCTGGCATGCGCGATAAGCTGACGCATGCCTACTTCGGGGTGGACAGCGATACACTATGGATTGTTGCAACAAAGGAACTGCCGGAATTGCGCCCCCACTTTGAAACGCTTGCGGCAGAGCTTCCCAAACAGCAAAAATCGTAGGTGGCAAAAATGGGCGTTTCACTTGTTGTCCTCGCATCGGGCCGGGGCTCGAATTTCAAGGCACTAATAGATGCGATAGCCTCCGGCTCATGCGATGCCAAAATCCTCGCCCTCATTTCCGACAATCCTGATGCCAAAGCCATTGAAATAGCGCGCGAAAATTCCATCCCCTCGCATTTTGTCAATCCTGATGATTTTGCCACGCGCGAATTGTTCGACGAGGCGGTGCTCGCCCTCCTTGACTCCTACAAGCCGGACTTGGCAGTGCTTGCAGGCTACATGCGCATAATAAAATCCCCGAAGCTGCTTTCCGCCTACAAAAACCGCATCATCAACATCCACCCCTCCCTCCTCCCGAAATACCCCGGGGCGCACGCGCAGAAAGATGCGTTCGAGGCGGGGGAGAAAATTTCCGGGCTAACAATACACTTTGTCGACGAGTCGCTCGATGGCGGCAAAATAATCTACCAGGAAAAGGTGGATATTTCCGGCTGCAAGAGCGCGGATGAGGCTGCCGCAGCAATCCTTGAGCGCGAGCACATCGCCTACCCTAAAATAATCGATTCGCTTGCCAGGAAAAAATAGTACGGAAATCCCAAACCTACGGCTTAATCTTTTATACTCTTACTTCTTTTTCACCCATATGAAGGCGGCCGCATTAGCAGCATTCCTATTCCTTGCGGCAGCAACAGCCTATTCCGTTATGATAATCTACTATTCCTACGGCACCCCGCAGGACCTCAATTTAATAGCGCAAAACCAGACGTTCATCGGCGGCAGCAACATCACCGTGCCTGTAAACACGACAATACGCTTCATAGTTTCCGTGCCCTCCGGGCAGGCCCAGCACGGCATTAACATAACTGGGGCAAAAAACAGGACATTTACGTTTCCTGCCGGGAAAACAACGCGCATAATTTTCCGGGCAAACATAACCGGCGTCTACGACATCAGCTGCTCTTCAGCCTGCGGCGCTGGTCCCTACTCCCCAATCTTTCGCATAACCGCAACCTGAACTTATTTTATTCCAGCCGGATGCTCCGCTTCTTACAAATGTCATATTATTCTATACGTCTGTATATATTTTCAATATATCTGTATTTTTTATATATACAAACTTTTTCTCCCTCTTATTTTCCGTGCTTTTTAGTATACAGTCATATCTAAAAACACAACATTAGTATCTCTTTTATAAACATTGCTTCCTTTTTCCTTCCGTGTTTGACCTGGCGGCCATCATCACATCCACCACAAGGCTTAGCGTAATAAAATTCTTCCTCTCCAACCCCCAAACCGAGGCAGGCGTGCGCGAATCAGCGCGCCGCCTCGGCCTCAATGTGATGCTTGTGCGCAACGAGCTTCTTCTTTTGCAAAAGGCGGGGCTTCTCAAATCCCGCCACGTCGCAAATTCCATCCAATACTCCCTTGATGCGCAGTCCCAGGCAGTGGAGCCGCTAAAAAAGCTGATAGAGGCGTCCGGATGAACCGCAAGACAGCAGCATGCGCCGGCGCATTTCCGCGCCCCTCTCCCAGCCTGCTGTCGAGGGATATAAAAACAATCGCAGCCAAATCCCGCCGGATGGCATCGGGAGGGCATCCGAATAGGAATCTTGCAGGGGCGCCTAGCAAAAACAAGGGGCTGCCGCTTGTTGCAGCCATGCTTCTTCTGCTTTTCCTTTCCCCCTCAATTTTTGCTACTGCACCAAACATGAACACTTCGCGCATCTCCCCAGCCGGCAACGTGCGCGTAAGCCAAGTTCCGCTTCTTGGCTACTGCAATGCCACAGACACAGACCTCAACCAGCTCGTGTATTACTACAACTGGTACAACAACAGCGCGCTCTATTCATCAGGCACGTTCGGCGACTTGGGCGGGCAGAGCATAGTGCTGCTTGCGGACTCGTTCGGCGCCGACTCCGGCTTCACAAACGGCGCAAATGCCGGCGATGCGGACTTCTCCACGTTCGCATTCCATGCCACAAACAACACCAACATCACGGCAGTCTACAATTATTCCTCTTCCAAGCCGTCCAACACCAACGCCACTTCATGGGAGGTGCAGCACGGCACAAATGCCGCCTACAACATCACCCTCCCTGCCGCCTGCTGGAACCAGAGCACGATGCAGGTGCGCATGTGGTCAAACTTCCTTAATTCCACTTTCGCCACAGCGCAAAACAACGGCACCACAATTGCAAGCAGCGCGCTCCCGGCGGCATGCACGCAGACATGGACAAACCCCACATTCGCCAACAAGTCAGACAACTTCCGAGCCTCTGTATTCACCACCAACACCGGCGAATGCTCCCGCTATCTCAATGCAACCAATTTCGGCTTCAGCATCCCATCCACTGCCGTCATAAACGGCATCCAAGTGACCGTGGAGCACAACACCACGGGCACCACTATAACCGACCGCGATGTCTTCATAGTCAAGGGCGGCATGGTAAGCGGCACCAACCATTCCGCAGGCGCCACATGGGCAAGCACCGGCGATGCCAACGTCACCTATGGCAATTCCACTGATTTGTGGGGGCTTACCTGGACTCCCGCAGACATCAACAGCACAGGCTTCGGCTTTGCGCAGACAATGAAAACAGGCACAAACACCGACAGGTATTCCTCGATTGACTGGATAGGCATCAGGGTGTATTATTCCATCCTGACCTACTCCTCCAACGCGGAATGCTACAACGCCACTGCATCCGCCTGGAAGAATGTCGGCACCACAGACAACGGCACTTCCGCCAATGACAACTACGTCTACGACCAGAAGGTCTACTTCAACCGCTCGGTAATAAATTACACCCAGGGAGTCGAGCGAAACGTCGCAAACATCACCGCCACCTATGCGGGCGACAACTGGCAGCTTGAATGCCAGGCCGACGACGGCACAACCACAAGCAGCAGGCTCAACTCAAGCAACACCACGATTTACGACGACATGAAAATAACGTCATTGGCGGCTTATCCGTCATCCCCGGGCAACAACGACAACCTCACCTGCAACGTAACCGTAACCGACCCGCTATACTCTTCCATGAACGTTTCATTCGAATGGTACAACAACAGCGCAAACGTCACTTCCCTGGCAGGCACGTTCATAGGCATGCTCAACAACACCAACACCAACATCAGCACCGTGGGGGCGGGGAACACAACATTAGGCGAGCAATGGTACTGCCGCGCCCGCGCGTATAACAATTCGGTGAATTCCTCATGGAACCAGAGCAGCGCCGTAACAATATCCAACACCCCGTCCATCGATGCCGCGTACATCTCAAACATCGACGGCCAGAACATCTCGGTTGCTACCGCAGCCGACGCTGACAACCTCACCGCCTGGTATACAAATCCTGCAAATAACCCCACAACATACATCTACAACTGGTGGCTGAACAACCGTTCCTATTCATGGCTGAACCTGCCATTCGACGTAAATGTCACCGGCACAGGCAATTGGACAAAGGACTATTCCGGCTACCTCAACAACGGCTCGCTCGGAGACGGAGTGGCCGCGCAAACCCCGACCTGGAAAAACATATCTTCCTGCATTTCCGGGGGCTGCTACTCGTTTGACGGGGGCGACATCATAGAGGTGCCTGACAACGACGCATCGCAGGATGTCACCAACAATTTCACCATTGAGCTATGGTTCAACAAGTCCGCGACAGCGCAATCCGACAGATACCTTTTCCAGAAAGGCTACAGCAACCAATGGGCGGTGCTGTTCAACTATTCGCGGAATTCCACCCACTATTCCGTCGAATTCTACAAGGGAGGAGGCACGGGCAGCGACCCCCGCCCGTATTCGAACCTCTCAATCCCCCATGGCAATGGCAGCTGGCACCATGTCGCCTACACCTACAACGGCTCTAACTTCAGCGCCTACCTTGACGGAGTCATCAGAAATTCCACCACAATCACATTCACCCTTCCAAACGATGCGACCAATTACATTACAATAGGCGGGGCCCGCACCGCAGGGCAGGCAGTTTTAAACACATTCACCGGCTACATCGATTATGTGATGGCTTACAACCGCTCCCTCTCAGCAGATGAAATCGCCGCGCACTACAACCTCAACTACAGCAAAATCGTATCAGGCGAAACCTCCAGAGGGGACAGCTGGATAGCGGGCATCACGCCAAACAACGGGGAGGACGGCGCGCAGGTGAACTCGTCGGCGGTGCAGATTATTCCTACTCCGCTATCGGCCTGCGCAAACCTGACTACCGCAAACAAGTACTACCAGCTCACCGGCAGCATCTCCATAAGCGGCCAGACCTGCATGAACATTTCAGCCGCAAACGTGTCGCTTGACTGCGCAGGCTACAGCATAACCGGCAACAACGTCGGAGACACATACGGCGTGCTTTCCACAGCATTCAACTCCACTGTCAAGAACTGCATAATCTCTAATTTCAGCCATGCAGTATACTATAACGGAGCAACAAACGGCACAATCCAGAACACGCGTGCCAACACAACCCAAGCCTCAAGCTACGGCATCTACCTATTATCGACCAACTACACCACCATTGCCAACTCCAACTTCACCTCCACAGCCGACCCTAGCATCGCCCTCTCTTCAAGCTCCAACAACATCATCACCAACTCCACAGCAGGCTCGTCCGCCACCTCAGGCATAGGCATCCGCCTCGGCTCATCCTCCAACAACAATCAAATCTCCAACTCCACCGGCACCTCCGCCTCAAGCGCCGGCATCTACCTCATCTCAAGCTCAAACAATAATATCTCCAACTCCACCGGCACCTCCACCTCCAACATCGGCATCACCCTCCAATCAAGCTCCAACAACAACCAAATTTCCAATTCCACAGGCACCTCCACCGAAGCCTACGGCATCTACCTCCAAACAAGCTCCAACAACATCATCTCCAACTCCACCTTCCGCTCAAACGGAACAGTTTCAAGTTACGGAGTTGTCCAACTGTTTTCCGCATCCAGCAACCTCTTCTCCAACAACACCATCAACTCCACAAACACCGCCAACAATGCCACGCGCGGCATTTACATCGATTCGGGCAGCAGCAACAACTTCACCAACAACACAATAGTTGTTGCAGGCGGCACCACCACCGCAGCAATCCAAGCGCAAGCCGCATCATCTAGCAACCTCTTCTACTACAACAACATCACCGCAAACGTATGGGTGAACAACTCCAACTCCGCCAACTCCTTCAACACCACCATCAACTCCAAAGGCGTGGGCAATGCTTACTATTTCCCCAACGGCACAGGCTCATGGGCAACCTTCAACTTGACAGACACGGACAGCAATAGTTATGCAGACACAGGCACAAGCCGCCCCTTCAATGCAACTACGGTTGGCGGAAATTTCACAGGCACGGGCCTCCCGCAGGACTGGTTCCCATACACGAACAACACGGCGGCTACTGCGAACTGCCAGAACATCGCAACAGCCGGCACCACGGTTACGCTCACATCCAACCTTTCCATCAGCGGCGCAACCTGCATGAACATAACCGCAGCCAACGTCACATTGAACTGTGCGGGCTACGGCATAACAGGCGACAACACCACAAGCACCTACGGCGTTTACACTGACCAGTTCAACACCACAATAAAGAACTGCATAATCTCAAACTTCTCGCATGGAATATATTACAACGGCGCAACAAACGGCACAATCCAAAACACATCATCGAGCACAACCAACTCAGCAGGTTCCGGCATCCTCCTCAACTCAGCCTCCAACAACACCCTCGCCAACTTCAATGGCACCTCCACCGCAAGAGCCGGCATATTCCTCCAATCAAGCTCCAGCAACACCATCACCAACTCCACAGGAACTTCCACATCAAACTTCGGCATCCAACTCCAATCAAGCTCCAACTACAATTCCATCGCCAACTCCAATGGCACATCCACCTCAAGCAGGGGCATCTCCCTCTCCTCAAGCTCCAACAATAATATCACCAACTCCACCGGAACCTCCGACTCAAATGTCGGCATCTACCTCATCTCAAGCTCCAACAAC
>Ga0209514_10003624_pt1 | contig 21788 bp, 20 predicted proteins | sample Subgrocontami58m_FD_187452 | JGI IMG/M metagenome (GOLD analysis project Ga0209514, IMG submission 187452) | Subsurface groundwater microbial communities from S. Glens Falls, New York, USA - GMW37 contaminated, 5.8 m (SPAdes) (version 3) | ecosystem: Environmental > Aquatic > Deep subsurface >...
CCGCACCGCCCTGTACATGGCTACCCTTGTCGCGACCCGCTTCAACCCGGTTATCAAAGCCCATTATCAGCACCTGCTCGCAGTGGGCAAACCCAAGAAAGTCGCCCTGGTCGCCTGCATGCGTAAATTGCTCACCATCCTTAATGCCATGCTCCATTCTGGGATGCCCTGGACTACGCAATATGCTTGACATCCAAGACAGTTGCTGGGGAGGCGGTTCGCAGGCTTTGTCGTGAAGAACAAGCACCTCCCCACCAGATTGCCACGGCCTCCTACGTCGGCCTCGCAATGACCATTACAATGTTCTGCAAGGACACCGCACGGGCTTTCGGTGGATACTGACAATGCCACAGGTCTCTTGTCCCTCCGCCCACTCTGAGCTTGCCTACCGGACAGGCAGGCGCGTCGATGAGAGCGCGGAGCTATCTTACTTCTGATTCTTCCGGTTTTCCGGGTCGCTCCACACGGCGTACCAGTGTCCCAGCACTGCAACGCCCACGAGCGTCACTCCCAGCACAAGGGAGGCTTCCTGCCGCAGCCATGACGCGAGAAACAGACCAAGACCGGTCCCGCCGGCAACGTGGAAGGCAATCTGGACATAGAGGTTCTCCACAGCGCGGCGGAGAAAGGGGTTGTCCCGCATGATCGGCTCCATGAGAAGTGCTGGCCCGATAGTACCGCACGCGGGTGACTGATGCCAGTAGGTGAATCAGAAGATCACCACAAATGTCATCCTGAGCGTCAGCGAAGGATCTGGGGTAGGGAAGACCACCCCGCCAGACGTCGTCCTGAGGTACCGAAGGATGGTTCACTGCGTTCAGCATGACAGTGAAGAGTTTATGTTCTTGTGCTAATCTCTGACTTAGGACACCAGGCGTTCTTTCTGTTGCTGTCCCACGAGGAGCAAGGTCGTTGTTCGTGGCGGGAGGCTATGGTAGACTCGATATACCATGCCCCCATCGTCTAGAGGCCTAGGACACCACCCTTTCAAGGTGAGAACGTGGATTCGAATTCCGCTGGGGGCACCAGTGTTTTCTTTCCCAACACCCCAAGTACGCCCAACAATGCAGCCAAGTGTCAGTGTTGCTTGGTGGGAGCGCGGCTATTTCTTGTATGCAAGAGTATCAAATCTATGGATTTGATACTAGACCCTGCGTTTTCAAGCTACTGCCTCACTATGGAGTAGCGAAAGTCCAGGTCTCAGACCAGTCCTCTGGGTTCCCGATTCCTTGGATACGCGGCCGAACTCGCCAATAGTAAGTTGTTTTGGGTTCAAGAGGATAGTCCGGTGGCACGTTATAACTATTCCTCGGGTTTGAAACGCCTCCGTGGATAAGATTCCAATAGATGGGGGCTGTAGCCAGACTAGGAATAGTCTCAAAAGTTTTATCCTTACTTACCTGTATCTCGTAGTAATAAACCTGCACCTCAGGATTAGCCCATTGAAGATTGGGTGTCAAAGATTGGACGTGGACCCCATTCTGGGGATTGATAGGGTGAATGTTGTCACTCTGAACAGCTTTCGTATGAAATGTTCGCCAAAGACTCCATGTGCCCCAAGCAGCATCGTCGCCAACTCGCACGCGCCAGTTATAGGTTGTGTCAGGTAAGAGGCCGTACCAATTGGGCGCAGAAGGGATTTCAAATCCTTGCCTTCGAGCTAGGTAAGGAGTTGCCTTGGCAATCAAGTCAATGCCAGGTCCTTCATTGTTGTACGGAACGACTTGCAAGCGGTATTGTGTTTCGAAATCACCCCGATATCTCCACTGTAATACTACTTCCCACCATGGCATTGTGAGGCCATTTGGTGGAGATTCGAGCAAAGGGGCGCTAGGTACCGCTTCTACTGGTCTGGCTAGATGGAGTTGTACAATAAGCGCGACGAGCACCGACACCCCAACGAATTTTGAGATGGTTCCTCTCATTGTGATACCCCCTCACCTTATTTTGTGAACCAGAGAAAGAGTTTGGTCCACCTTTGGCCTAGGTAAGGAGCGATACTGTCTGGAGAATATCCTCTGATCTCCCATAGAGAAGCGTGGTTGTTTTGCCACTAACTCAAGCGCCTAGGTTTACGACAAGACCCTCACCAAGCTGATACTAGACGCTATGACCCTATCGAAAGAAACAAAAAACCCCTTGCCAGAAACGACAAGGGGTCGGACACTGTCCGGTTAGCTCACGCCCCTTCGCTCGAAGGCCTACGGCTACGATGGAGGCAGGTAATCGGGCTTGTACGCAGTACTTACCGTTGCGGGACAGCGCCGGATTTTCACCGGACTTCCCCTGACTCTCCAACTCAAATATTCATTTGTAAATTGGATTCTAAACAGTCTGCAATCGAAAGTCAATATCTTAGAGGGCCGTGACTGTTTAACAGGCGCTGTGCATGGTTACACTCCATGCGTTGCGAGGTGAGAGTTTACCCTGTCTCCAAAGGTCGCCAGAGGCGACTCAGTCGACCGGCTCCGCCGAAGGACGGGTGGTCCCTAAGGCATCGCCTGAACGAGAGCGGAGTCGAAGGGAACCATGAGCAGCTCGTCCTTTGATAAGCCCTTTGAGCCTCAGGACGCTGCTCAGGATGAGCGCGAGCGATTCGTTGCCCACTACGGACTGCAAACCTTGCCTCGCCGCTCTATCGGAAGACCGCCAGTTATTCCCTTAGCCCGCCTCTTTCCATGAGTCCGGCCGACCGTAACGAGAGAAGCCCCGTCACGATGACCACCGTGTGGATAACAATCCAGATCATATACACAGTTGGATCGTAGCCTTGCGTGATCATGTAGACATCGTCCGCAACTCCCCGCGCCAGTTCGATGCCAATGATGGCCCAGACCAGGACTTTCGCCTGCTCTGGTATGCCTGTTGCAATCACTATCCCCACATCGTGTATGCCCGCGGTCAGCTCCACCCGTCACCGACCTCGTTGTGATAACTGAAAGACCCTGTTACCATCACTCTACCTCGCCGCCAGACCTCGCGTTGGCGGTGGCGAGACCTGCACAGGTTCCTTACCACGCGTGAACGGCTCTTGGCTACTCGATGCGCCCACTGCAGCCAGTCAGGTATCTTTTCACGAACCTCCAGCGTCCAATTTCAACACCCTGCTAGGAGAAAACCAATGAGAATAGGCCTTATTTCAGACACCCGCATCCCAGGGTCTGCAACCGAGGTCCCACCACAGGTGACCCGTGCCTTTGAGGGAGTCGATCTGATTCTTCATGCCGGGGGCATCCAAGCCGTGAGGGTGCTGGACTGGCTGGAGCGGATCGCACCGGTGAAGGCAGTGGGAAGGATTCAAGGCCGCCAGTTCGAGACCTCCACTCCCTTCACCCTGGAAACCGCAGACGATCCCAGGGTTGCCGAGCAGCAGGTCTTGCAGCTGGAAGGCCATACCATAGGCATGGTAAACAGCCTGGACTTGCACCTCCTTGACGACGACGTAATCCCCGGCAACATAGCGGCCCGACGCTTCCCGGAGGGAGCTGTACCCGGTATGGTGGAGAGTGTCTTCGGCACCCCTGTGGATATCGTGGTCTTCGGACGCACCCTTGAAGCCATGGTTGAGGAGCACGATGGCATCTTGTTCGTAAACCCCGGAAGCCCCACGATACCAAGGAACTTCAGGAGGCTAGGCCAGGTAGCTATCCTGAACCTGACATCAGAGAGCCGCGAGGCCAGGATCATCGACCTGACCGCCCTCAGCTAGCTCTCAAGGTCCACAATCCCATACCCCTGGGCGCGGGGCCCCCCGGCAGGTCTGCCGTCATTCCTTTAGGAAGCTTGCTGGAGACCAGCAAAGCACCCGCAAATCGAGCATCCTAGTTTGAGCACGGTAGGGGCCGTGCAGGCCAAGGCAAGTCCTGACCTGGGGACACCTCAATGCTTCGATGCCCGGCGCACAGACTGCTCCCGAAACCCTGGGACTGGCCTTCGCTTCGTGGACGTTCGACCGACTGGAAAAGCTAGCTGCATGAGCAGAAGGGCATTGCCATGAAGCGCAGCCGCACTCGTGAAGTGCTCATCGCCGAAGAACTGCGCTGGCGGCAGCAGGAGACCTGGTTTTGGTGAGCGGATAGATCCGGCGTTCGCCGAGAAAGGGGCGCATCACCAGTCTCTACACCGGACCGCCTAACAACGAGAGGTCCGGCCCATGGGCCGGACCTCTCGCCTCCCGATTGCAGACAGATATTCGGGTTGACAGGAACGAGAACTTCTCCTGGGTTGCCTCCTAGTCGGGGCTCACGCCCCACACCAGACAGACGCCGCTATAGGGGAAGGTAGCACACGAGATGCCAACCTCGGCCGGGTAGCGGATCTGCCGTGCCCCTGCACGCCCTTGTATTTGCTGAATACTGTCGATGTGCAGCCAGAAGCGGGTGCGTCCACTGCCGATATTGCCCCCGCTGGGGGATATGGGATAACGTGACTGGGTGCTGAAGTCCTCATTCTCGAAGTAGTCCAGGGCCTCCCCCCTCTGTATACCGGCGTAGCCGCCGAGGCCCTCCAGGTGTATCACGTGGAACATACCATAGCCGTCGTACATGTTCTCAAAGGAGAGGTCCTTGGCGCTGATTCCCGCGGCCTCTTGGGACAGCCGACCCGTTCTGGCAGCGCCCTCTTCCTCCTCCTCCAGGGTATGCTGGAGGCTTCTGGGAGTGATCGTGGTAGCGCAATGGCCAAGGATGTAAACGGGCTTCTGCTTCATGTCCCTGGCCCGCTCCGGGGTGGTCACGACGAAGGACGAGACAGCCATGATCGGCATGTCGGCATCAAAAAGGTTAGCCGGCTTGGCCAGCCACCGTGTGGACAGATAGTCCTCCTTGGTTATCACATCCTCCGGCCGGTGCTGGGCGAAGAACCCCTCAGGGAAGTTGAGGCCGTTCTTCTTGGAGTTCACCACAAAGTTGGCAAGCATCTCCTTGCGCTTCCCGTACTTGTGCAAATACCGCTGGAACCGAGTTGCCTCCGGGTAGACCCCCACTACGCCCCAGCCGGTAGTCCACTTCTCACGCGTGGCGATGGTGTCCCCACGGGCCGCCCCCTGCCCCACGTAGTACCGACCCGAGAAATTGTGCCACCCCCTGATCACCAGGCAGACACCGGAAAGGCCCCTTGTCACTGCCTCGGCAGCAGCGACGAGAGCAGGGGCTGTATCACCCGGGGCATGCATGACAAACTTAAGGTTCGTCAACTCCGGCATGTTGTTCATGATCCACTGCGCACTCAATTGGACTATGCCGTCCCGTTCATCGGCAGTGGGCTTAAAAGCAGCGGCCATCTCTGCGGGGATGTTCCTGCCATCGGGCCAGGGCTGCGGCCAGTCGAACCTCCCGGTAGTGGTACTTTCTACCACGACAAGCCCGTCCACCTGGTCAGGCGTTACCCCTGCGTCCTCCATGGCTCTCTTTGCGGCTATGATGGCGCTGGCGCCTACGCTGGTCTGGGGATCACTGTCCCAGCGCCGGGCTGTGGGGGAGACCCCTACGCCCACGGCTACCGACTTCCCTCTGCCTTCCCATATCCCCAACCCCTCTTGCGTCCGCAACCACTGTGCCGGCATATTCTGAACTTCTGGTGCCATTGCATTACCTCCATCCTCTGTTCGCTATCGCATTTGGAACGGTGGGCAGGCCCGGCTGCCAGCATCACTACGATCTGTCTCCGATTAAGGTTCCAGGCCCTACCACCCGGAACTCTGGAACCTTCTGGCCAGTAGCCTTCGTCGTCTCGAACACCACCTGTACAGGGGCATCCATCGGCACCTGGTCCACGGGAGTCCCTGGCAGGTGTGACAACAACTTGATCCCTGAGTCATTCCCAGAGTCATCTAACAACGATATTACCGCAGCGTTGAAGGGCTGGTCGTCAAAGAGCAGAGGAACGTTGGTGTCATGCATCACCGCGTAGCTATATATGATGCCGCGGCCGCTCATCTCTTTCCAGCCCAGATTGTCTCTTGAGCCACATTGTGCACAGGCATTTTCTGGCGGGTGCTGCAACCTATCGCAGGCCCTGCAGTGCTGTATAACCAGCCTCTCTTGGTTACAGGCGTCCCAGAAGGGCTTATCCAACTCATCGGGTATCGGGGATTGTTTGGGCAACTCACACCTCCTTGTTAACACGGCTAGTTTGCGTCCATTCTTGCGCCGGGCAGGTCGACATCCTGAACCGTTGTTGGCAGTGCTCGCACCAGTCCAGCTCGTCTCGCCCGCGGGATGTACAGGGAATTATAGGGAATCACTCGGGATCAGGCAAACAGTCGTGGAAGAGACCGCTGAATAACGCTTAGCATAGTCGAAAAACGCGGTCATGAGAGCCCGCCAACGTTTGTTGAGCCTGTCGAAACGAACGAGGTGGTGCCTTCGAGAACCTCAGGCAACGCCCTCTTATCTGGCATTCAGCACTCTCCGTGGAACAGTGACTGTTTCACAAGCGGTGGGTGTAATTGTTTCCCGCTCGTCCTGCGACAACCAAGGACGCTGCTCAGGATGCGCGCGACCGGTTTGTCGCCCACTACGGACGGCCGCATTTACGTCGGCGGCGCTAGCAGGTAGCCCCTGCCGGGAATCGTCCTGATAAGCTCCAGCGTGCCGCCTGCCGCCGCGCGCAGCTTGTTGCGAAGGTTGCGGATGTGCACCCGCACCAGCGCCAGTCCTCCCACGCCATATGCGCCCCAGTGCTCCTTCAGCAGCAGCGAGGGGTGCACCGGCACTCCCTGGTGACGCAGAAGGAAGCTCAGGAGACGGAACTCCGTGGAGGTGAGGGCCACGGCGCCGCCGGGACCTTTGACGTAGAACGTCTGCAGGTCGACGCTGAGAGCGCCCATATCCAGCACGGTTGCATTCTGGTCGCGGGGTTCCGGTTTGCCCAGCAGACGCTCAGCGTGGGCGACCATCTGGGAAAGGTCGATGGGCTTCAAGAGATGGGTATCGTCGCGCCAGGGGAGGGCAGCGGATTGAGGAGCGCTGGTCAGCACCAGTGCCGGAAGATGCGTGTGATGAGGCTGGGAGCGGATCCATTCCCGCACATCTTTCCCCGCCACCGGCGGCAGGTTCACATCCGTGATCATGAGCCCCAGGCGCATCTGTTCTGCCATCCTTACCGCTTGCTCAGGGGTGGCAGCGACGAGCGACTCAAAACCGTGGCGCCTCAGCACCTCGGCCAACGCGCTGGACAGGTCCTCCTCTAACAACGCCACGAGGATGGTCTGCATGTTACCCCCCTTGCAACCCTATGGCAAATGGTCAGCTATCGCTGACTCTCCCAGATACTCTTGTATTTTGGACCCTTGATGGCCTCAAATATCTCCTGCCTTTCCAGTTGGTAGAGCTCGTCCAGGGCAGCATTGCACGCTCCTGCCACGCTGGCATGGCCGGAGTCCAGGCAGCGCTTCACAATGCGCGGCCAGACCCCCATGCTTTCCAGCGTCCCAATACGATGCGGCCAGACAAAAAAGTGAACCCCTGAAGGTGAGGAAAACCCAGGCCGCACCTTTTTTAGCCACTGCACCCGGTCACCCGCGGATTCCACCGGCTCAACAACGCGGATCAAGGGGGGCTCATTGTGGGAAGAACGAGGGTCTAGAAACAATCGCTGGGGAAAGAGAGAGAATCCCACAGCCAGGACCTCTGCCGTTTCAATAGCTTCAAAGACACGCTGCAAATTGGCGTTCATGAACTCATTGATGTCCATGCTGCTGCACCTTATCCCTTCACTCGCCCGGAGGAGGCGCCCCTAGCTGCCCGAGAGCACCTGGACTTCATCATCTTGCCGCAGACTGCGGTTGCCCTGTATGACCACCTGCTGCCCCGCGTCCAGGCCCGAGGTAATCTCTACAAAACCCTCGTTGGTCAGACCAACCGCGACCTTGCGGAGGCTTGCCCTCTTATTCTCAACTATATAGACAAAACTGTCAGCCCCCTGCTGGATAATGGCGGACCGAGGGACGATGAGCGCCCGTGCGCGTGTCTCGGTTGCAACGGACACATTGGTAAACATCCCCCCTTTGAGCGGGCTGCCGGCGATGATGGGGATGGCTGTTACCCGAAAAGTTCGGCTGGCTGGGTCGGCAACCGGAGCTATGGTCAGAACCTTGCCCTGAAACGCCTGCTCGCCCAGTGCGCTGGTGATGAGGCTGACATTCTGCCCAACTTGCAGCCGCCCAATGGATGCCTCTTCCACGTTGAATACCACCTGTACTTCCCTGGAGACAAGGCTAAAGACCGGCGATTGGGCAGAGACCAGCGCTCCTTTGGAGACGTATTTCCGGGCCACTACACCGTCAAAAGGGGCGGTGATTGTGGCATTCTTGAGATGCACGTTGGCCGTTGTCAGGGAAGCCTCGGCCAAAGCTACCGCCGCGGTGGCGGATGCGATGTCGGCCCTGGTGTATTTGTTGGCTACCAGGGAAAGCTGCTGATCGGCCTGGTCGATGAGCGCCTGTTGGGAGGCAATCTCCTGATTGGTGAAGGGCGCTTTGGTCAATACCAGCGTCTGCTCTGCCGCAGCGACCGCCGCCTGTGCGGCGGTCAGGGAGGAATCCATGGGGTTGTCCTTTATCTGCTCCCATTTCGCCTGGGCGGCGCTGTAGCTCGCGCGAGCATTTTCGACCGTGGCTTCCGCGGCCGCAATGGTTGCTTCTGTGGGGTTTTGGAGTTGCCGCAGGGCTATTTTGGCCAGCTCCCATTGTGATGTGGCGCTGTCGACCGACGCTTGAGCGGACTCGCGCTCGGACTCCTTTGGGCCGGCGACAACATCATCGTAGCCCTGCCTGGCGCTGTCCCGCGCTGATCGCGCTGCGTCGGCGGCAGTTTGAGCTGCGATCAATTGTTCCGCAGAGATCCCCGGTCTTGTTAGCCCGGCATCGGTTTCTCGTTGCTGCTGATTTCGGTAAGCAATAAGCAACGCCTTTTCATCGTCTGCAATCACGGCATCTGATGCGCCACGAGCCCGGTCATAGGTGAGCTTGTCCCGCGCAAGAGTCACGGCGGTGTACACCTCAATGAGGTCCTTGAGTAGTTGGGTGTTAAGTGTCTGTTTGAGGTCCGACAGAGTTGCTTCAGCTTTACGCAGGCTGGCCTCGGCAGCGTCCAGAGCCGCCTGGGCGGTGACAAGGTCTATGGGTTTTGGCTTTGCTAGCAAGTCCTTTTGCCGGGCCAGCGCGCCGTTGAGAGTCGCCCGCGCGGCGTCCACGGAGGCTTGGGCCGCTTGGATGTCGGACGTGGTTGGATTGCGCAGTTTCTCCAAACTGCGCTCAGTGCTGGTAAGCACGCTTCTTGCTGCTTCCATCGAGGCAAGGGACGCTGCCCGCAGAAAAGGGACGCCAGACACAACTTCTGCAAGGCGTGCCCTGGCGGATTGCAGGTTGGCTTCTGCAGCGGCGACCTGCTCCGGCCTTCCGCCTACAATCATGCCCGCCACCCGCTGGCGCAGCGACTCCAGCGCCGCGCGACTGGCTGCCACTTCCTCCGGCCGAGCGCCCTCAAGCACGCGCGTGAGCTGTGCGTGGGCGTTGGCCAGGGTGGCCTGCGCCTGCTTTACCTGGGCCTCCAGGGTCTCTGACTCAAGCTGCGCCAGAGGATCGCCAGCGGTCACCTGCTGCCCCTCTTCTACCATCACGTTTACCACGCGGCCGCCCGCGCTGGGTGAAAGTTCGACCCGGTCGATTGCCTGCGCCTCACCAGGGAAGGAAACACTGGCGGAAATCTCGCCCTGCCGTACTTCGGCTACGTTAACAGGCACCGGCGCCCGGGATAATTGGTCGCCGCTTTTGGGCTCATCTTTGGCGCAGCTTGCCAGCAGCACGGCGCCAACGAGGAGCACGCCGACTGCAGCCATCGCAAGGCGCTTCTTGTCCTTCAGCGGCGTGCTGAGATGAAAGTGTCGTAGAGATGACAGTATCTGTAGTTCCCTCAAGAATTGTGCGGTTTGGGATACTCTGTCTTGCCACATGGGTCATTCTCCTGAACGTTCTGTCATGATGGCGTCTCCCGCCATTACGGGAAGGGGCTGCGGTTCGCGTGCCCGTGCGCGTCGTCGGGCGAAAAAGCTTTGTGCGTCGTCCACCAGGGTGTAGACCACAGGGATGACCACAAGAGTCAACATTGTTGAGGTGATGAGGCCGCCAATGACCGTGATCGCCATAGGCGCTCTCCACCCTGAGCCTGCGCCCAGCCCCAGGGCTATCGGGAGCATGCCGGCGATCATGGCGAGGGTGGTCATAAGAATGGGGCGTAGGCGAATTGGCCCCGCGCGCAGTATCGCTTCGGTCCTTGTCATGCCAGCGCGGCGCGCCTGCAGAATAAAGTCTACCAGAAGGATTGCGTTTTTGGTCACCAGCCCCATGAGGAGAATGATACCGATCATGCCCATCACGTCCAATGGCTTGCCAGATAGCAGCAGCGCAACCAGCGCTCCGCCCAGCGCGAGGGGGAGCGACAGCATGATGGTGAACGGATGTATGAATGAGCCGAACTGCGATGCGAGAACCATGTACACAAAGACGATGGCCATGACCAGGGCAGTGAGCAGCGCGCCAAACGATTCCGCACTCTGGCGCGAATTTCCTGCAAAGGCGATGGTCACCCCCTGAGGCATGTGCAACTCGGATTGCGCGCGCAGGACTGCCTGGGTTACCTCGCTCTCTGGACGCCCACGCACGTTGGCCCCCACCTGGATGAGGGGCTGCCTGTTTTCCCGGCTAATTTGCGTGGGGCCGGACGCATTCTCAACTTTCACGATGGAGGACAGCGGCACGGCCGCGCCCCGGGAGGAAGGAATGGTCGTGCTCAGGATATCGCGAAGCCGGGTCCTGTCCTGCTCTGCGAGCCTGACCATGATGTCGGTTTCTCTATTGCCCTCGCGCAGCTTGGAGACGGTATCTCCGGTGATCATCGTTCGTAATGTTGTTGCGGCGGCGGAGACATTCACGCCCAGGTCCGCCGCCTTTTCTCGGTCGGCGCGCACGAGGATCTCCGGTTTTCCCGGTTTGTAGCTCCGGTCAAGGTCAATCAACCCCGGTATTGTGGCCATCTTATCCATGAGCTCACGGCTTACCCGCTCAAGGGCATCCAAGGAGTCTGACCCGCTGATGTTGAGAAGCACCGTCCTGGCGGCCAGCGCGGAGGACGTGCCGCCGCCGCCAATCGGCTGATTGCTGAATGCGATCCCCGGGGTGCCTGCCAAAACCTGACGCATTCTGTAGGCGACGCGCTTTGTCAGATTCCTATTCTTGACGTTCACAAAAAAACTGGCCTGCTCTGCGCCGGCGGACAACCCTGACGCGCTGGCGCTCCCTACCGTGGTGTAGACGCTGGTTACTTCAGGCTGGTCAAGGAGCACCGACTCGACGTGACGAGCGGTGAAATCCGTCTCCGCCAGAGAAGTGCCCGGCGGCATTTCTGTGGAGATACCGAAGTAAGCGGCGTCGTCCTGACCGAAGAACTGGACGCCTATGAAGGGCACCAGTGCGAGGCTGCCAATGAAAGCAGCCACGCCAATAGCGACGACGTGAAGGCGATGCCTCAATGCCCACTCAAGGAGATCGTTGTAACGATCGGTGAGGCCGGCATAGAACCGTTCAAGCCGGCTGCGCTGTGGGTTCCGTCCCTCAGACCGCGCAGTCTCAATGCGTTTGAAGAAATAGGCCGAGAGCATGGGGGCCAGAGTGAACGCCTCGATGGTGGAGATAATTACTGACATCGCCACGGTGATGCCAAACTGGCGGAAGAATTGCCCGATGACGCCGCTAGTAAACGCCACAGGAATAAAGACCGCCAGCACCGTGAGGCTTGTCGCAAGCACCGCAAAGGCAATCTCTTTCGTGCCCAAACTCGCGGCGCTTTTAGGGTCCTCCCCGGTTTCCATGCGCCGGAAAATGTTCTCTCTCACCACAATGGCATCGTCGATAAGGAGACCGATGGAGAGGGACAGGGCCATGAGGGTCATCATGTTGATGGTGTAGCCCAGGAGACTGATGGCCCAGAACGTGGCCATGATGATAGTCGGGAGTCCCGCAACCGTCACGAGGGTGTTCCGCAGGTCTCTGAAGAACAGGAGCACCACAAGCGAGGCAAAAACGCTCCCAAGGACAATTGCCAGGGTGACATCCTGATTGGACTCACGGGCGAGTTCAGACTCGTCACGCACCAGCGCCACCGTGAGGCCCGGGGTACGCTGTTGCAGCAACGCCACCTGTTTTGCGACCTTATCGGCCACTTTGACCGTGTTTGAGCCAGACTGCTTCTGCACGGTAATGGTGACGCTGTTCTGGCTGTTCAGCCGGCTGAACTGTCGCCGCTCTGCCGTTCCGTCAACGACGGTTGCGATATCCCGCAGGATGATGGGAACACCGTTGCGCTGGGCGACCACCAACTGCGCAATTTCGCTGACGTTCTGGAACTCGCCGGTGGTTTTGAGCGTCAGGTCCTGGTTGCCCTGGCTCAGGCGTCCGCCGGGAAGACTCAGGTTTTGCGTACGCAGGGCGGCGGTGACTTCCTGTGCAGAAAGATTGCGGGCGCGCAGCGCGTCCAGGTGGAGATTAACCTGCACCTGGCGGGTCTCCTGGCCGGAGATCCGCACCTGTCCCACACCATCGAGCCGCTCCAGCTCTGGCTTTATGTGGTCGTCTACGAAGCGGCTGAACTCCAGCGGCGACATGGACTGATCTGTGGTTGAAAGCGCGTACACCAGAATCGGCTGCGCTGACGGGTCAAAGCGCAGTACGACAGGGTCGGTGGTGTCAGTGGGCAGCCGGCCCTTGATAAGGCCGATCTGGTCGCGAATCTTGTTGACGCCCTCATCGAGAGAGGACTCCAGTTTGAATTGCACGATGATGGTCGAAGCGCCTTCTGTGGACGTTGAGCGCAGCGAATCCAGGTTGGGCAGCGAGGCGAGGGAGTCTTCGATAGGTTTGGTGACCTGGGTCTCGACCTCTTCAGGGCTGGCCCCTGGCAACGTGGTCGTGATCGCGACGACCGGAAAACTCACGTCTGGGAACAGGTCTACGCCCATGCGGGAATAGGATATGGCGCCGATGATAATGGCGGCCACGACCACCATGGTCACAAGCACCGGTTGTTTTATCGAAGCATCAGAGAGCCACATAAGAGCTCCTTAAGGGTGGGTTGAAGTTGCGTCGCTCGGCAGCGCTTTGATCGGGTCACCCTGCTCTACTGCGGAGCGGAGCAGCAGTTTCATGCCCTCCAGAATAACCCCCAGCTCTTCAGCGGTGAGGGGTGCCAAAAGGCTATTGAGTATCTCCACGTCCGTCTCATACAGGCTCGTGGCCATGTCAAGGCCGAGCTTTGTGAGAGAACAGATGACATGACGGCGGTCATCGGGGTCTTCGGTCCTATGGACGAGACTGCGCTCTACCAGACGGTCAACCACGCCGGTGGCGGACGGCAACGCAATGCCAAGGGAAGAAGCAATCCTGGTCATGTGGGTGGGGCCTTCCGCCAGAAAGAGGACGATGCGGCACTGGGGCATTGTCAGATCGAAGATGTCCGGGTAATTGGTATCACGGAAACGGCGATGAAAGACCTGGGAGAGACCTCTCATGCTCTCTGATACCGCGTTCAGCAACGCCTCTCGATCTTCAGGCATAAGCTAACTACTTATTATAACCTAACTGTTATGATTTGCTAATTACTTAGGTTTATATTAAGTAGTTTGAGGGAATTTGTCAAGAGGATTGTGAGGTTTTTTGAAGTTGGAGATCCGTGGCCCAAAGCTGTTATACGTAAAGACTGAGGAACGTAAAGGCAAAGATACAGACGGATATCACGCCGTTGATGGTGAAGAAGGCCACGTTGAGCTTGGTGAGGTCCCTAGGCGTCACCAGGCTGTGCTCGTAGATGAGCATGCCTGCGGTTGCGGCCACGCCAATCCAGTAGGGCCAGCCCAGCATAAAGACGGCCCCCACTGTGAGGAGAAGCGCTATGGTCGACACATGAAGGGCGGCAGAGACCACCAGCGCCGGGCCGACGCCGAAGGTGGAGGGGATGGTCTTTACGCCCAGACTGCGGTCTTCCTGGGCATCGCCGCAGGCGTAGAGGGTGTCAAAGCCCGCAGCCCAGGTGAGGACAGTCAATCCCAGCAGCGCTGCCTCCCAGGTCAGGGCGCCTGTCACGGCTACCCAACCGCCCACCGGCGCGCCGCCCAGAGAGAGCCCGAGGACGAAGTGAGTCAGCCAGCTCACTCGCTTGACATAAGAGTATCCCGTAAACACCACCAGGGCTATCGGGAAGAGGGCGACGCACAGGGGGTTGAGCTGCCACGCGGCAAAGAAGCACAGGCTGATGGAGAAGAGAGCAAAAAGGATAGCCTCAATGGTCTTCAGGCGTCCGGAGGGTATCGGGCGGAGCGCTCCCCGCGGGTTCTGCCGGTCAAGCTCTATGTCCGCCAGGCGGTTCATGCTCATGGCAAAGCTGCGCGCGCCGAACATGGCGACGGTGATCCAGAAGAACTGGGCCAGAGAGGGCAGCCCATGCGCGGCCAGCACCATGCCCAGGTAGGCAAAGGGCAGGGTGAAGATGGACTGCTCAAAGCGGATATTTTCCAGGAGGACCGGGATTTTGGCGAGCATGTGTCCGTTGTATCAGAATGATGCCATCGTCATTTGCCAGGCAAGTATAACATCCTCCAAAGTTGTCTCTGCTTGCCACGTACTGAGAGTGTTTATTAAGCCAGTTCTTCGAGCCTGTCTGCCGACAGGCAGGCCTGGTCGAGAAGCCTGTCCTGAGCAACGTCGAAGGGACGGGCGTGGTCTCGACCAGCCTACCTACCGGACAGGCAGGCTCGACCAACAACTTACTAAACAGTTTCAGTTACCTGCGTGTGACCCTCCCTCTCGTTTCAGCTATAATGCGGGAGATGCTTCAAATGCGGCTATTCTGTGCGTTTCTCGATGACCCCTTCGCTGGTTCCGGCAACAATGGCGCCGTATTTTGGACGAATCGGCGTGTGTCGAGCCCTTGGCCGCAGCATCTGTCAACAGAATGCCTGGACGGGATCCACGCGTTTTCTTTGCTGGCCAGCCTGGCGCAGTCGTGAACGGCCTTCTGGTCCGCCTTTCCCAGAGCTTCGCCTCTCTGGGGCAGCGCGACTTTCGCTACCTGACATTCAGCACGGCAGCCCTGGGATTCGGCCAGTGGTTTCAGCAGATCGGCCTGGGATGGCTTATCCTGGAAGTCACTGGCTCGGCCGCTCAGATAGGAGGCGTAGCCTTCGTTCAAGGCATCATGCTCCTGTTAGCCTCCTTTCCCGCGGGCGTCCTTGCCGACCGCTACAATCGGCGGGACGTTTTGGTATGGAGCACTGCGATAGGCGTGTTTCAAGCCCTCGCTCTGGCCTTGCTGGTCTTCTCCGACCAGGTTCAGGTGTGGCACCTCTATGCCTTCGCGCTTATCGGAGGGCTTGCCAACGGCATATCTCAGCCGGTTCGACAAGCGATGGTGTACGATCTGACTTCAAGGGAACTCCTGACCAACGCCATGACGGTGAACTCCATGGCGCAGAGCGTTGCTCGCGTCTCTGGGCCGCCGGTTGCGGGGATGCTGCTAGGTCTGTTCGGCACATCGAGCGCCTTTTTTGTCTTGTCGGGGCTGAAACTGGCGGCTATGGCCTTGACCATGCTCATACCAACGCAGGCCCTTGCGCAGACCAGCCGACGTACCGAATCTCCCTTTGCCAGCATAGCCAGCGGTCTGAAATACAGCGTCCGGAACCCTTTGATCAGAGCGCTGCTCATCATCACGTCTGTAGGGCCAATCCTGGTCTACCCCTACATCCAATTTCTTCCGATTTTTGCGAAGGATGTTCTCCACGGCGGGCCTGAGATCTACGGCCTGCTGGCGACCGGGGTGGGCTGGGGGAGCCTCATAGGTCTCAGCGTGCTCGCCGTTGTGGGAGACGTGCAAAACAAGGGGAAGGTCTACATCATCAGCCATATTGCGTATATCGGCATGGTCCTGGCGTTTGCGCAGTCGGAGTCGCTCGCGTTGTCCATGGTGTTTCTCATCGGTGCAGGAATCTGTAACTCTCTCTCGAATGTGCTGGGAAACACGCTCTTTCAGCTTGCCTGCACCAACGAAATGAGGGGACGGGTTATGGCGTTGCACTCGATGAGTGGCGGTCTTCAGCCCATGGGCGGGTTGCCAATGGGGTTTGCAATTGAACGCTGGGGAGCATCCAACAGCGTCGCGGCTTTCATGGCCTTTGCCATGGCGCTGGTGGGCGTCGCCTCAGTCCTCTTTCCGCAGTTGTGGAGAGGGGTCTTGCCGGAAGAGGCAGCAGCAAGCGACGCTCGTCTTCAAGGGGCTGGAGAGGCAAGGCTTGAGCGTCCCCCTCGCAACTCCGCGTAAAGCAGTGCGAATTCTCTGACAATCACGAACTTGTGATGGTCAGCGCGATGGTCTATCCTACGGGAACATCGATTCGAGGTGAAAGCAATGGCAAGAGAGATAAAAGAGGTCTGCTGTCGCGATACAGGCGTTGATTGTGATTTCCTGGTAAGGGCGGCGTCTTTGCAGGAGATTGTGGAGCTCGCTGCTATCCACGCCAAAAACGTGCACGGCATGCGGGGCTTTGGCGAGGAGGTGTACGTGAAGATGCGCTCCATTGTGCGGACGGTGGTGGTTGAGTAAGCGATAGCCGGGAGACGGGGCCCCGCGGGACGGGTACACACGGGGAGCGGAGCGCAAACGAGGTATGTAGGTGAAGGCTAGGATAACCTGAGTGCGTCAGCCTCATCCGGCTCAAGGAGAAGGACTCGGTTGGTGCGCTGCTCAACGAAGAGAGCGAATCGCGAGAGGATGTCCCGGCCCAGGAGTGAGGGGATAGCTGGCAGCGGGCCACGCGGTGGTTCAAGGATGGTGAGGGACAGCGGCGTGGAAAAGGCATCGAGGGAGAGAACCGCGTCAACGGTGCGGGTCTCCGCTTGCCCACCCACTCCAGCGCTTGGCGCACCGCGTGGCAGGGTGGTCAAGCTGATACGAAGCCTTCGAGCGAGGCGAAGAGCGTCGAAGGGGGCAAGGATGGTCCTGTCGGCGCCGGTATCCACCAGAAGCGGCACCTCCATGGAGTGGTTAAAGGTGGGGAAGTAAAAAACCGCATTGATGAAGGGCCTGCGGCTGCTGCCGGTGCGAGAGAAGTACCCCCGAATCATACAGAGAGGATCCAGAGCTCCTCTTTAGTGCTGAGGTGCTCGAAGAGGGCGTGTTCAATGGGGACACCTTGTTCCTCAAGCTGGTCGAGAAGCTGTTCGGGGTCCTGAGCAGCGCCAACTACTTGCTGGTTATAGATGGCCACCCACTGGTCCGGGTACTGTCTGAGCAGCTCCTCCTGGTGGGTCTGGTAGTAATCTGTGTCTCTCTGGAACCGCTGGAGTTCCAGTTGGCGCTGCTTCATCATTGTGTGCACCTCCTCCCAGAAACACCCGTAGAGCAGGTCAAGCTCCCCTGCGAGTATTGTATCACGGGAATAGGGAGAGCCAGGGTTTGGAGGACGTGTTCATCTCTATGCTGGGTCGCGAGGGTGGGGGGTGAGTGAGGGTGGTGAGGCAATGGAAACTACCGGTTATTTGCCCACTCAGAGCCCCCAATGATCATTTGGTGGTCCAAAGACTGGACTAGGCTAGTCCCAGACTCTTCGTGATCAATACACCAACGTATTATAGCTATGAGCGCTTCTTCGGCACGCGGAAGTATTTCCAATGGCACGCTCTTTGTCGTACCGCCATGGACAATATCACTTCGTAGCTTGTACAGAGAATTCATAAATTTCTCACGCTCAGCTACTGTGCCGAAGGAAGCAGGAAGCAGAGCGGCACCACGAAGTCGAAACCGATGTGTCGATTCTAGTGCCGGTGTGTCTGGCGCGAGGATTCGCTCAAGGCCAATCACGTAGTCAACCAGTTCGTCCTCAGGTTCGGTTCGGTTGGCTGACAGACGAAGTCGTCTAAGCGGTAGGCTTAGCGGCCTCAACGGTCCTCCCTGCAAGATCTGACGAACCTCCACGAAGTATTTTCCAAGGGTCTTTACTTCTGCTTCAGTGAGGGCCATAGGGCCTCCCAGGCGGCTGGTTACGAAAGGCTGTCCTGAGATAACTCCTTGCCTGAGGAATGGGTTCAATCGATACTGCCCTAGAAGCTGCATTCGCACTCGTCCAGGTTTGGCAAGGCGTAGTGCGATGCACAAAGCATCGATGATGTCGGTCTTAGTAGCTTGTGGTGATTCCCAAGTAGCGGTGCTCGTTATCTCACACACCCAATCCTTGCTGCTGATCCACGGTGGGGTCGATATCAGCAGGCTCCCTGGCCTTATCCTCCCATATCTACTAATATCGTCTTTATTTATCGGGCGAAGTATAAGTCCTTCGCCCGTCGCTACAGGAGCCGCAGCGGAGAACCCTTTCATCAGATATTGGCTGACGTCCTCGATAGAGGTGCTTCGCCACGCAGTCTCGAATTTCCGAGCTACCTCTTTGATGGCTTCAGCGTTGAGTTCTAGCACGCCCACTTGACTAAAATAGACTGTTAGCAAGCGAATCCCAGGACTGGACGAGGCCAAATCATGCTGATGGCCCTCGGCCTTCATTATCGCGATCGCGGCCGCCTCTAATTGTTTAAATTGGTTCGACTGCAAAAGTTCGGAACCTAGCACGTGGACAAGTTCATTACTGCTTGGCTCCTCGCGGAGCTCAGTTTTGCCTTCCTCACGATTATCATCGACTGGTTCCAGCCAGTGCACGACTGAGGCCTCGACCGGTATGGAGCGGTCCAAACCCTTTTCGTTTGCCAATTTGATTGCGAGTTCTACCGTGCTCTCTAGGGACTCTTTTAGCGCTCGAGGTCTTTGATCCATCGTCATACCTAACTAGCGTTCTGCCTCTCCCAATGTGATGCCAACCAAGATTACCTTCAGTAGCAGTATTTTTGGGTTTAACTTCTTCAACGTTGTATTCTCCTGTTTTCCCCCTCACCCCAGCCTGATCCCGTACTCCCGCCAGCGGCGGTCCACCAGGGCTTTTATCTCCGGGGTCATCACCACGTCGTCCGGCCAGGGGCGGGTGTGACCGTCCATCGGCCCCTTCTTGGTGCCGTCGATGCCCATCTTGGCCCCGTAGTGGGAGTAGGGCGACGCGTGATCCAGGGCGTCCAGCGGCCCGTCCACAATCACCACGTCTCGCCGCGGGTCTATATTGTTGGTGACCCGCCAGACCACCTCGGCAGGGTCGTGCACGTTCACGTCTTCGTCCACCACTATGACGTTCTTTGCCAGCATGAGCAGGCCCGTGCTCCAGATGCCGTACATCACCTTGCGCGCTTGGCCGGGGTAGGCCTTCTTGATGGACACGATGACCAGGTTGTGGAACACCCCCTCAAAGGGCATGTTCATGTCCACGATCTCGGGGTGCATCATCCGGATGATGGGGAGGAACATCCGCTCGGTGGCCTTGCCCATCCACACGTCCTCCATGGGTGGCCTGCCCACAATGATGGTCGGGTAGATGGGGTCCCGCCGCCGCGTGACCGCGGTGAGATGAAAGACCGGGTACTCGTCTTGCAGGGAGTAGTATCCCGTGTGGTCCCCGAATGGGCCTTCCGTCGCCCGTTCTTCGGGGTCGACATAACCTTCAAGAACGATCTCCGCGTGGGCGGGCACCTCAAGGTCGATGGTCTTGCATTTGACCATCTCGACGCGCTCTTTGCGCAGCCAGCCGGAGAAGAGGATTTCGTCCACGATGGGCGGCAGGGGACAGGTGCCGGCATAGATGGTGGTGGGGTCGGCGCCCAGCGCGATGGCGACGGGAAGACGGCGCGCTTCCTCGGTGCTGTGCCGGTAGTGCTCTGCGCCGCCTTTGTGGATGTGCCAGTGCATGCCGAGGGTGCGGTCGTCGTAGACCTGGAGACGGTAGGTGCCGACGTTGCGGCGGCCGCTGGCCGGATCGCGGGTGAAGACCAAGGGCAGCGTGATGTAGGGGCCTCCGTCCTGGGGCCAGCACGTGAGGATGGGGAGACCCTCCAGCGTGGGATGCTCGGTTTCCACCATCTCCTGGCAGGGGGCCTCGCTCACCAGCCTGGGGCCAAAACGGGCGACCTCGCTCAGCTCCATGAGCTTCTTCAGCTTGTCCATCATGGAATGGGGAATATCCATTGCCAGCATTTTGGAGACGCGGTCGCCCAGGTCGTCCATGCGGTCGATGCCCAGGGCCCAGCACGTGCGCTGCTCCGTCCCGAAGGTGTTGATGAGGACGGGGATAGAAGACCCTTCCGGCCGCTCGAAGAGCAGCGCCACGTTGCCGCCCTTGGCCTTGCACACCCTGTCGGTGATCTCTGCTATCTCCAGAGCGGGACTGACGGGGACCTTGATGCGCTTGAGCTCTCCCTTCTTTTCCAGGAAGCCGACGAACTCATGAAGGTCCTTGAAGGCCATGTTGATGTCTCCTGCAGGCGAAAAAGTCTCGGGAAAACCCGTTTGCCTGTGATTGCCTACATACTATCACAAGGGTGACCCTGGCCAACCCAGCGTGAGATGGATAAGGGCTGACATGCACGGCAAGGGAGTTGGTCGAGCCTGTCGAGACCACCGCCGTTATCCATCGCCGTCCAACCCCCTCTGGAGACCGTTGAATAACTCTCCGCGGCGTTGCCTGAGCTTGTCGAAGGCAACGCCGCCGGTCGTTTCGACAAGCGCAACAAACGGCGGCTCACTCTGCTTTCGCACCACCTGCGTCCTCAGTTCAGCGCCCGACCTCCGACTCCCTCTGTGACGTTGACGAGCCCTGAGCTTGGCACTATGCTTTGTTAAGCCGACATGTTCAAAGTCGCTGTTGGCTTGTTGCCGCAGACAAAGACCTACGAAAAGAAGGGACACTTAATGCTCCGTACCTCGCTCATCTCCATTTCCCTTGCCGCACTTCTTGCGATGGCGTGCAGCAGTCAATCCGCCGAATCGCCTCCGAGTGGGGCGGCTTCCGGAAGCCAGAGCGCTGCGCCCACCACTGCGCCAACGCAGGTGGCCCCCACCGCCGGCTTTGGGGACATGATGCGCGGCGCCAAGAACGTAAGCTACAAAGCCACGTACAAAGTGAGCGGCACTGCCAGCGGGCAGTCCATCAGCATGGAGCAGACGACGTATCAGAAACCGCCTAAGATGCGGACGGATATGACGCTGGCGCAGGGCGGAACGTCGATGTTCATGCTGGAAGAGGGGATGTTCATGTGCACCTCGGTTGGTGGAAACAAAACATGCATGAAACTGCCGGCTGCGCAAAGTGACCAGGCGACAGAGGCGCAGAACGAGATGACCAGCAAGCCTGAGAATTTTGATGCCACGCCCGCAGGCACACGCCAGATCGCTGGTCAAAGCGGCAATTGCTTCAACGTTAAGCCGAAGCAAAAGGGCAGCTTTGATCAGGCTACCTACTGCCTCACATCCTCCGGTATACCGCTGTTCACTCAGATCAAAGGGTCGAATGTTGAAATGACGATGGAAGCAACCAGCGTATCCACCACAGTGAGTGACGCAGACCTGCAATTGCCAGCCCCCGCGACGGATTTTCATTTTCCATCGGTGCCGGGTATCCCGCCAGGGATACCCAATATCCCGGGCGGCGCGAGGCCGTAACCCAGCGACCTCAAAGGGTTCAATAGGGCGAGACTTAAGGTGGCCTCATTTGAGGCCACCTTCCCGAATCAGTGAGTTCAGGTAGGAAATAGTCACCTGGGAGGTGAACGCCTGCGGGCAGTAGGCGGGTGTGCGGTGGTCGCGTATCATGGGGTG
>Ga0209514_10003630_pt1 | contig 21746 bp, 25 predicted proteins | sample Subgrocontami58m_FD_187452 | JGI IMG/M metagenome (GOLD analysis project Ga0209514, IMG submission 187452) | Subsurface groundwater microbial communities from S. Glens Falls, New York, USA - GMW37 contaminated, 5.8 m (SPAdes) (version 3) | ecosystem: Environmental > Aquatic > Deep subsurface >...
GATGTTCTTTTCGGCTCAAAATAAGTGTTTTGTGTTTTAACATAGCTATATTTTACGGGCAGGCGGTTCTTTTGACGAGCGTTTAATCAATAATGTTTAACCATGCCTTTAGGTTCATTCCAAACGATAATATTCACATCTTCCCTGCGGACAAAAACATCCCCCTCTTCGCTCACATTCCATTCGGCAAAATGTTGGGGGTACACAACAATTTCGACAAAAGGCAGCGTGTGGGCATCTTCGGCGAGCCTGTCCAATTGTTTGGTAAAATTCGCGACATCTTTCTCTAATTTGGCAAAGGCGTAATGCGCCTGGCGGTATTTCTTAAAAAGTTTTTCAATCTTACCGATAGAAACGCTTCCCACCTCCGCCCAGAAAATCATGGACCCGTCATAGCTTTGAGCGCTTAAATCCGGTTGAAAGCGCTCATCCACTTTTGCCTCAACGCGCATCGTGGGATATTTTTTGTGGTAAAGCGCGTAAAGAAGGGCCTTGGCGAAGGGATAAAATTCAGGATCGCTCGGGGCTCTATTAAAAACAACCTTTTTGTCTTTGAATTTAAACGTGTACTTATGACTCTGATCGGAAATTTTACTCATAAAAGGACGTTTAAATTCAACCCCGACAGCTTGATTAAATCTCGCAGAGATTTAATCAGTCGGCCCGCATGGGCAGATTTTGTGCTCGAATGCACAAAATCTGGGTTAAAGCGGAAGGTGAATTTTGAACTGTGCTCAAGCATACAGTTATTTTATCACAAAAACAAAGCCGTCAACCGCCTACAAAACGGGAAATTAGTTTATGGCAAAAGAGGCCGACACAACCGCCATCACTTTCTTATCAAAAGAGCTTGTGTCATTTTCTCCCCAGTCGGAAACATCCGTCGAGGTAACCGGCGTTATCTGGAAAACCCCCATCTTGGCCGAGCGGATGGCGCCGACATTATTGCCGGTTGACTTGGCCATGCTTTCGGCCCTTAGCTTCGCATTTTCGGTGGCCTTGGCGAGCATCTCAATTTTAAGCTGATCAAGCTTTGTATAAAAATACCGCGGCGCATCAGAAATAAATTGAATGCCGTCGTTAATGAGCTCCGTGGAATCCCGCGAAATAAGATCAACCCTGCCGACATCGGTTGAACGAATCTCAACAACCTGGGAGAGCTCATAGCCTTCAATTTCGTTTGTGTCTTTGCCCTCCTTGCTTTTCTTGAATATCGTCGCGGTGGAGATCTGCGAGGGGATGATCTCTTCTTCCTCCACACCCTTTGAAAGCAAATAAATTTTAACACGCTCCAAGTCTTCCTTTAGTTTCTTGTAACCCGACGGAAGATCCGTCTGCCGGCGGGCGAATGACCCTTTCCAGACAATGTAATCGCTTTTGATTTCCTTTTGCGCTGATCCAGTCACGAGAATGACTTCTTTCGTAAACTTCATCACCTTCATAAACCCCTGCGAAAGAATAACGCTTGAAACAATCGTCGCGACAGCAATGCAAACGCCGAGAACAACCACCTGTGAGTCCTTAAATATTTTTCCGCCGTCCATTTTTATTTCCTTTCCTGACACTATTAACTATTGAATTTCCCGATGGCTTTCAAACACCCGGCATAATGCCTTTCCCCTCCTTTCCGCCAAAGCGTTTTCCAAGCCATTATGTAAAATTTTTAGGCGCTATAAAATAAAAAGCCTTCGCAGTCTTTTAGACCGCGAAGGTTTTTGTTATTTGTCGTGTGGCGGATTTACCCCTTCGAACAGCACCACGTTTTTTAAACTACGGCTTCAATATACCCTTCCCTATAAAACGCATCAAGTGTTAATTGAGGAATTTTGACAGGGCGGCTTTTTCGCACATTTCCGCACGCTTCTTGCAAGACTTGTTTCCCCCCTGCATTCTTGCCCGCCCGCCGACAGGCGGGTAGAATGTATCCAGGGGATAAATTCGGGCGCTAACTTATGTCGCCCAAAGAGCTCCATAAGTTATGCCCTCATTTACCAATCTACCGGAAAATAATCTTTGAGGAATTTTCCGCACCAGTGTTTGCCGCTATTAATCCCGTCGAAGAAAGGATCGCAGACGCGCGCGGCGCCGTCAACAATATCCAGGGGCGGCTGAAAATCGTGTTCTTCCTGTTTTCGCGCCGCCAGAAGAATCGGGTCTTCGTCCGTCACCCATCCGGTATCGACCGCGTTCATAAAAATACCGTATTTCGCTAAATCGCTTGCGGATGTGTGCGTCAGCATATTAAGCGCGGCCTTAGCCATGTTGGTATGCGGATGGCGGTCGGTTTTGGTGTAGCGATGAAACTTCCCCTCCATCGCGGAAACATTCACAATATGTTTTTGCCCGGTGTTTTCGCGTTTCATCATTCCCGACAATTTATTGCACAAAACAAAAGGCGCAATCGCATTCACAAGCTGGAGTTCAATCATTTCAGAGGTCGGTATATCGCCCAGACGAAGGCGCCAGCTGTTGGTCTCGCGCAAATCGACTTGCTGCAAATCCGCATCGAGTTTTCCTTTGGGAAAAACTTTCTCGACGGGCAAACTGTGGTCATGCGTGTAAGGAATCTGCGAAAGGCGCGCGGAGGCATAAAGGCCGATCCCCGGCATCCGGCCGTTCCAGGCGCCGGTTGTTAAAGCGGACTCGGTTGCCACATTGCCTCGCAATTGGGGAATCAGCGCGGCCTTGCACTCTTCAAAAGGATAAAGAAGGCCGCGCACGTCTTCATTAAGTTGATCAAACCTTAAATTTTCATTAGCCATCAAATGACTGTAAAATCCCGGCGGACGGCGGACCGTCTGGGCCGCGTTGTTAATGAGAAAATCAAGGCGGTCATATTTTTGTTCAATATAATTACAGAAAATTTCAACGCTGGGCGTGTGGCGCAAATCCAGGCCGTAAACGTGCAGGCGATCCTTCCAATCGGAAAAATCTTTTTCTTTGCAATAGCGAATAGCGGAATCAACCGGAAAGCGCGTCGTAGCGATGACGCTGGCGCCCGCGCGAAGCATCATTAGAGTCGATTGATAACCGATCTTTAACCGCGATCCGGTAATAAAAGCGACCTTACCCGAAAGCGGCGCTGTCTGAAAACGCTTGGCATAATTAAATTCGGCGCACGTCGGGCACATGGCATCATAAAAAAAATGCAAGCGCGTAAACGGGGCTTTGCAAACATAACAATCTCGAGGGGATTTTAACTCGGGCCGCTCTTTAGCAACACTCTCGTCGGTAATCTGTAAAGGCGCGTTAAAAACCGTCTCCTCCCGCGCCGTGCGGATTCCGGTGTTCCTGCGCGCGCTTCGCTCGTAATTAACAACCCTTTGTCGTTTAACATACCGGCTCTCTCTTTTTCTTTTCCTGCGCTCCATGCGGTCAGGGCGCGAGAGCCGTCCGGCGGCGGTAAACAGCGCGATCCTTTGTTCTTCAGAAAGATAAGCGAGCTGAGCGCTGTTTTGAACAAGGTCGTTCAAAAGCGCGATGCACGCCTGAATTTCTTTTTCAGTGTACTTTTGCGGATCTAATGTAATTGAGGTGGGTTTTGTCATGAGATTAATTAGATGCAATGCCCCCGGAATCCGGGAATCTTCGAAATCGCGCTTTCCTTAAGCGCGAGGCCGAGGCGTGCCAATTTTCCAAATCCCTTTTTCTAAAAATGCTTCTATGGTTTGACGGCTTGCTTTATTGATCAGGTTGGAGTGTGATATTTTATTCTTTTTTGCGTATTCAGACAACGGCATGATGTGCTTACCTTCTAAATACGCGAGCCTTTTATGATAACTGTTTGTGATGGCTTTGCCAACGATGTCTTCCATGATAGCGGCGGTATTTTTTTGATCAAATTCTTTAAACGCCTCATAATACATTTTTCTATCAATAAATTTAATATTGATCGGCACAAAACCTTCTCGAATAAGCAAATAATTATTGATGACTCTGCCGATGCGGCCGTTACCATCAACAAACGGGTGAATATATTCAAATGTTAAATGCAGTAACGCGATGCGCTTAATGATATTTTCGTGGCTGCTTGAATAATACTTTACAAACATCTTTTCCAGCCTTTCCACAACTTCCTTTGGGTCCGGCGCTATGTGGCTGGCAACCCTCACCCACTCATTGTCTTTGCGGAATCTTCCGGCCACATCATCGCGAATATTTGAGATAAGCATTTTGTGCAACGACAAGATGACATCAATGTCAAGCTCCTGCTCTTTTGCTTTCTTTTCAATATAGGAAACGACTCGCGCCAAATTTTTAGCTTCAAAAATTTCCCTCTCAGAAATATATCTGTCCAAATCTATCTGCAGCAATATCTTCTCTGTTTCTTCAAGAGTTAGCGTGCTGTTCTCAATCGCATTAGAGTTATACACCTGTTCGGCCACTTCTGCTTCACTAAGCAATGTTAAAAGAGCCTGCTTTCCGGCAGACGCGCTATAGTAACGTTGCCGTAAACCATTGATTGCATTAAAGAAATTTGATATCTTTGTCATAGATTAAGTATAGCTGTATTCACTCTTTTGTCAACAAAACAGTGAATAAATAATAAAAAGCACAATTTTTCACGGTTTTGAACCCGGGCAGGTCCGGTACACCTGGAATCTAACTCTCTCTACCCTGGGGGAATAATAGAGGGCGATTTTGGCCGCCGGCCAAAATCGCCCAATTTTACTCCTATCTTCACTAAACGCTATCCGCTAAATTTTATCCCGGACACTTCTAACATAACCATTTATACCCCAAAGAGTAAATTAGAAACGGTTTAAATTATTTTAATACATTTCCTTAAGTATTTTACAAACCAAATCCTGATCAAATAATTTAAAACTGGACGAAGTTACAAAATAAAAGATTTGTTCATCAATATGCCTAGCTTCATCAGAGACGTAATCGCCCTCTTTGGAAACAAGGAGCCTATTCAATGCCGTTGAGCAAACATTCACCAATCCCAAGTCTCCCATACTTAGTACTCGAGCTTTATAGTGTCGGTTGTTGAATTTTATAGTTGTTTCGGTTTATTTTTCATAAAGAATCTGACTTAAATCGCTTTTGATTCCTTTGAAACAGGCATCTAAATATTTGCTGTTATTTGATAACCTTCACTTTTTTCCACCGCTTGACTGCAGGATCTAAATGATCGCGAAAAAATTGTTCAAATGAAATTACATTTGCGGCCGTTTTATAATGAGGCACCTTCGCCTTTAATTTTGAAGAAACAACGAGATAGATGCGGTTCCTTAGCATTTCTGCTAACTGATTATCTGATATTTTATCATCCACAGTCGCAAGGAAAAAGCCCAAACCCCGCGTCCCTTCCGTCACTATCTGTCGCCATCGCTCACGGACAGTTGTTTTAACAGTAAAAATAATACAATCCATGGGGTTCTTGTCATAATGCGTCTTGGCGGGCATCAAAAAATCCGGCTTGCCGTTAATTACTTGCTGTTCGGCGAAAGGATAATTCAATTTCTTGAACAGGCCCTTTATGATCCATTCAAACGTGCTTCCTGCTCGCGGCTTTCTCGATTGCGCCAACGATAAAAAGAAACGGTCAAATTCCTTGAAATTGTTTGCCACTTTTTCAATTGACGATTTTCTGGTAGAAGAACTTGGAATCAAGCTGGTAAAATATTTTTTTATAGCTCTCTTCCCTGCCATTTCCTGCTCTGTCAAGAAAACCTTGTAAGCCTCATCGCCAATTTTATCTATAATTTTGCTAAAATTCTTTTTGGCATAAACAACTGTAAAGGTTTGCGGCATAGCTCTCCGCAATGCTTTCTCCAAAACTTCTTTTGGAGAAAGCATTGTTTCTTTGTAAATTTCAAAAAGTTTTTTCACAAAATCTCCTTATCATATACGTTAATTTCTCCCACGAAACTCCAAGAATTTCTCTTTTGATTTTAACCATTTGCGGGTTGTTGAAAAAAGCTTTTTTGGTTCCAGCTTTAATTTTCCCTTAAATGCACATTCCCAGATTACAAGAACTCTCCATTTTTCACTAAACAATTTCTCTATAGATTTTTTATCTTTTTTCCTGTTCCCGCTTATTTTTTCTCTCCAGAAGGAAGAACAAGATGAAGGCCATTTAAAAAGGTGGCATTTATGCCCATGCCAAAAACAACCATGTGCAAATATCACAGCCCTGTACTTCTGAAAAACAAGATCGGGCTTTCCGGGCAAATCAGATTGATGTAACCGAAAACGAAAGCCTAGCCTATGAAGAGCTTTTCTTATGACGAGTTCCGGTGTAGTATTCTTGGACCGAATACCTGACATCATCTCGCTTCTTTTTTTCTTGGAGACGATATCAGCCAACCGTTATCAACTCCCTGCCATATCTTTTCTGAATACCCTCGGGTGAGACAATCCAGCGAGCCATGTGTTCTGCAACAACTTTGACAACAGGAACAACCACGGCATTTCCAAATTGTTTGTATGCCTGCGTATCCGAAACCGGTATGACAAAGTCACCGCCATTCAAACGGTCAAAACCCATCAGCCTAGAACATTCTCGAGGAGTAAGTCTGCGGGGGTTTTTTCTGTTCTGCTTTATAAGAATTTCAGACCCGTCTTTGTAATATCTTGCAGATAATGTTCTGGCAATGTCATTTCGTTCAACAAGACCAAACCCGAATCCATTTCCTTTTTTCCTGTGTTTTTCAGCATAACTCTGCAGATAATTCCAGAGTTTGTCCGTCAATGTGTATTTCTCCAAAATTCTTCCTGTTTTAATGTCCATAAACTGCTGATTTTGCTTAACATTCTCCACGCCATCCTCCCGATGAAGAATATCTCCGAGCTTCGGGCCAGCTAGTGGATCCGGTAAAATCATATTTTTAAAATCAAATCCATTTTTTTCCTTAAAACCTATAATGAAAATACGTTCTCTGTGCTGGGGAACCCATGAGCGAGCATCTATAACTCGATATTGGACATGATAACCTAGTTCCTCCGTCAAGGTTTTATGGATAATCTTGAATGTGTTGCCTTTGTCATGATTAATTAGATTTTTCACATTTTCTAGAAGAAAAGCTTTTGGTCTGTGGAAATCAAGGATTCTGGCAACATCAAAAAATAAGGTTCCCTGGGCCTCGCAGTGAAAACCATGTGGTTTTTTTAAAGAATTTCTTTTAGAGACGCCAGCTATGGAAAAAGGCTGGCACGGAAATCCGGCCAGCAAAAGATCGTGTTTGGGAATATCTTCAGCTTCAATTTTGGTGATATCACCTGCTATTGGATGTCTGCAATCATAGTTGGCAAGATAAGTTTCTCTCGCATATTTATTCCATTCGCTTGTAAAGACACATTTTCCATCAAGCACTTCAAAACCTTTTCTTAAACCGCCAATTCCGGCAAATAAATCAATAAAAGCAAACCTGTCATTCTTTTTGTCTGATGCACTCGCCTGATTAAACGCCTCCATCTTTCTCCCCCTTTTTTTAATCGATCCAGTAAAGTGTGGAGGCACAGTAAAAGGGGAAACCACACGTCGAATCGATTTTGGTTCTTTAGACATTTCTTATCGCCGTCACTATCACACCTTGCACTTGAAAATCCTTTGTCAAAACAATCGGCTTATGCTCTTTATTTCTTGAACGCGGCCTCAAAACAACCGTCTCACCCGTTTTGTGAAATTCTTTTATAGTCGCCTTGTCATCAATTAACGCTACGACGTTATCCCCATTTTTAGCTACTGTTTGTTGGCGCACCAAAACTAAATCTCCATCGTTAATATTTTTCTGATTCATTGAATCACCTTTGGCCTTGAGCAAAAAATACCGGTGCGGCGGGCGAGCTAATTTGGTTGAAACAGGAAACATGGCTTCAATATTTTCTTGGGCAAGCACCGGTGTCCCGCAGGCTACTGCCCCTATCAAGGGAACATCGACGGTTTGCGCCCGAGTAGCATCTTCGCTTAAATTTTTTATAAATTGGAGCTCGCCATTTTCTTTGCGACGGCGCAATACACCCTTTTTAATTAATTTATCGACGATTAAAGACGCTGAACGCGGAGAGCGATAGCCGAGGGAAGACATTAGCTCTCGCAGGGAAGGAATACGCCCAACATGCATGAGGGAGTTGCGAATTTCACGGATAGCTTCTGACTCTTTGAGGGAAATTACTTGGCTGGCGTTCATGTATACAGTATTATACAGAATGAATAATTTTGTCAATAATTATTTTGTGTTTTTTGGGCTGCCTATTATAACTTATTGTACTTAGTGTGCCTTCCTTTTGATTTTTCAATTGGGTATTTCTCTGCATTCTTTTTTATTTTCGCTTCAATTGCCCTTGGCAAATCTATCCCAAGATTATCCGCAAGCTCAAATAAATACATGGCAACGTCCGCGAGTTCATCAGCAAGCTCTTCTTTCGAATATTCAGCGTGAGCATTTACTTCATCGGGCGACTTCCACTGAAAATGCTCTAAAACTTCGGCCGCCTCCAGGGCAAGAGATATGGCAACATCCTTATGATTATGAAATTGGCGCCAGTCTCTCTCGTCTTGAAATTTCTTTACCTTCTTTGTTAACTCTTTTATTTCGCTCATACTGCCTCCATATCATCATCGAGGTTCAATCTAAGTTTTCATCGCACCATAGAAATAAAAACGTTTGTTCCAAGCGTCCTTGCACGACTAATTAATTTTGCATGAGCTGAGCTAGCTGCCCTGCTTCTCCACCAACGCTAATGTGCGTACCCTTTGGCCAAGTAAGGTGAACATTCAAAGAGTTCAAAAATTTCGTGTAGTCGCCTTCCATGGGATCATCTGTAATCATTAAGATTTTATCAACGGGTGCATCTTTTGATTGCCCTTCAAAATACCTTCTTACATCAAAATATTCATACTCAAGCAATTGCCCCACAGCTCTCCTTGCTTGATTTCTGAAATTTGAATTAATCGTACTTTTTACCTCAATCAAAAAGGCGGATTCTTCTGATTCTGCTAATAAATCAACATGCTGGTTTGACCAAGTATCAAAGCCCTTTTTCTTAAAAAAATCAATAGCAGTTTGCAATACATTGGCATGATTTTCTTCAGCGCGCTCCAAAATGGCATTATCACGATCAAAGGTACTTCTTTCATTCACAATTTTCCGAACTTTAACTTTATCCCCATCAAGAAACTTGAGCGTTGGGACATACCTGATGCTTTCTTCTGCATTATTAATCTTTAAGAATTTTGGAAGAGTTTCAGCAACGGTAAAAGGTTTTGTATAAAACTCGTTATAAAGAACTGGGGTTGCCTTACTAAAAAGATCGTTGATCTGTTTATCTCTAACCCTAGACCAGCTTCCCATGACCGGGAATCTTTCCAAGAATGAAGAGGTCGGGACAGCATCTTTTAGAAGGTTTTGAATTAATTTTACAGCCTCCTCGCTATTTGTTAAGTCTGGGGCTTCCCATGTTGATACTTCCTGCAACTCACTGAATAAGTAAATTTCTGAAAATGGAACGAGAAGAGGCCATATATTCTTTTGTGATTTAATTTCCTGAATCCAGAGAAAGTTGTTTTTATTTCGCAGAATTCCACCGACGACACCTATCCCTACAATGGAAGAAATAGGCCTTTTGTAAAACAAAGAATCTGTGGTGGAGTGCATTAAAAATACATCACCTTCGTTAATTTCATTCCAGCGGCTAAGATATTTCTCTTCTAAGCCCCAAGTCATGTATTTAATCGCAGTTAACCAATTCTCAGGCGGCCCAGTAAATCGGAAAAAATTGCGATCAAAGAAAGCTCTCTTGATATCAAGTGCTGTCATAGGCTAAGCTTCTAGAGACACGTATCTTTTTTATTCCTTCTCCCTCCAAACTCTTCTTCACCGCCGAGACGACTTCAGCTGAAAGGCTAAAGACCAAAGATCCGCCAAAATTAAAATTTTGGCGAGACCTCGCCATTTACCTTAAGGTTAATGGCGGGCTACAGACTTGAGCTATTAGCTTTCAGCATTATTTTTTTACTCTGTCACATGTGATATCCAAGTTTGAAGCCCTAAACCTTCAACCTTCTTAGAGGCGAGCCAGTTTTTCTTTTTACAGTGAGGGCATTCGAGGTATTCCTTGCCGTCACTATTTTTTTGCATAGATTCATATTTCTTGTCGTCTTCTTCATAAATACCCCAGGCTAAGCCCTTTTCATCGAGGGGGCCGATTCGATAAAGGACATAACCGCAGGCCAAGCATTTTATTTCTTTCACCATAGATTCTCTACTTGCTATAGACTTTGCCTTCTATCCAGCTGGGCCTTGAATCAATCACAATCTGCTCTCCTAAAAAACTAAAAATTTTAGAGAGCGTCAAAAGCCGCATATCATCCCGCCCTTTTTCAATGCGCGAGATAATTTGCTGAGAAATTCCAATTCTATCAGCTAAATCTTTCTGCGTTAAATTTAGATTTTGCCGATAAACTCTTAACTTTTCGGCTATTTGCCTCGGTAAATCATCAATAGCCTTTACTTCTTTTACCTGGCGAATTGGGATTCCCTTTTCTTTAAACTCTGAAGCTATTTTTTCATACACCGCCTGCCAAAAGATAATGCGCGGATTGTTCCAGGAATCTTTGCGCATTTGGCGCTTAACGCGGTTCCAATTTTGGACAAACATCTTTTTATCCAAATATTCTTCAAAGATTTCCTTAGGGGCATTGTTGCGAGACAAAAGAAGGGCCGCCATCTCTGCAAAACGCGGATTCAGAGAGTCTTGAGTGATTGCTTTAACTTCTTCAATCGACATATTTCTATCCCATAACCAGGCAGGCCGCATTTTCACTCTCCAATGATCATTTTTAATAGTTTATCGATTTCTTTTTTGAAATGATTCTCAATCACTCGGAAATCCGGTTCGGCCTTTGTCATCAAGTCCAAAAGCCCTGTTTTCATCGCCATGCGGTCGTAGGTTTGATACCAGCGCACGACACCCTCTTTGATAACAGGATTACAGTGTTGGGATACAAACTGTGATAACGGCATTGTGATTGTGGACAGGCAGTAAACGTCGAAGAAATCCTTGGCTTCCTGGCGCCCGCCTAAAACAACGCTCTGGCCTATATCATTTACCGAAGAAATCTGGCCGGCGATCGTATAAATCTTGCGTAAATAAATATCTTCTAAGGAGAGGATGTTGATTCCATCCACTCTTTTCAATGGATTCATAGGCTCGATATAATCCTCCACAAAATCAAGCTTGCATTTTTTCTCTGCGTCTATATGAACCATATAAATGGCAACGCCAATCAAATCTTTTTTAGTTTGTTCACCAATAAGCTCAATAGGCCAACCAGATTTTTTACTCAAATGATCTGCGATGTTTGTAACATTCTGCCTCTTGAATTTTCTTGTAAAGAAATCCAAGTCGAAAGACTCGCGATGTTGAAAGTAGAACATAGAAAGCGCCGTACCGCCTGCTAAATAAAAATCATCGAGCTGATCTTTTAAAAAAGGCAATATTGTTTTAGGAAGAGAAAGGTTGATTTTCATGGTAGAAGTATACAATAAAAACTTTATAATGTCAAATATTTACAACTTATAAAGTGTATTATCCTTAGCGACATCTTAATTTTGTTTCCGCAAAAGGGAAAAGGTAAAAGTAAAAGGCAAAAGGGTCATTCCCCATTTAGTAAAAGGGTCAATCCCCATTAGGGTCTGCCCCCTTCTCTTAAGGGCTCCGAACCAGACAAAAATAATTCCTATCGATATCCGCAGAAGAAAACGTCCGTAGCAGTGCAGTACGTTGGCGATGGCTTGATCAAATTTATCGAAGCTGAAATTAAGCGCGGTCATTTTTTCTCAACTTCTAATCTCGGAAAAAGGGCGTCGTGGGTTGGGAGTTGGGTGCCGGATTGAAGGGCGCCCCAGAAAGTTTTTGATTGTTGGGCGCCCAGGATTTCTAAAACTGTTTGGCATTTTGAAGGCATCACAGGTGAAAGAAGAAGCGCGGCAATACGAAGCGCTTCGGTGGCGGTATAAAGAATCGTGCCGGCGCGGGGCAAATCTCTTTTGGCGACTTTCCAAGGCGCCTCGCTTTCTAAATATTTGTTGGCGAGGCGCACCAAATTAATCGTCTCTTCAATGGCTTCTTGGACTTTTAAATCAGACACAAGACTAAAGACTAAAGGCCCAAGACTTTGGGCCGCCGCTTGTATTTGTTCATCTGCGGCGGCCCTGCTTTTCCCCTCTTGCGGAATCTTGCCTTCAAACAATTTCTGAATCAGCCCGCTCACGCGATTCAAAAGATTTCCAAAATCATTCGCCAAATCCGAGTTGTAACACTTGACAAAGCCCTCCGGCGTGAAATTCGCGTCAGCGCCCAAAATCATTTCCTTCATCAAATAATAGCGCACCGCGTCCGCGCCGTGTTGTTCCACTAAGTCAAGCGGATTGATCACATTGCCCAGCGACTTGCTCATCTTGGTTTGCCCCAAAAGCCACCAGCCGTGGGCGAAAATTGTTTTGGGCAGCTCAATCCCAAGCGAAAAAAGCATCGTCGTCCAATAAACACAGTGCGTGGTTAAAATATCTTTGCCGATTAAATGAACGTCCGCCGGCCACCACTTTTTAAATTTCTTTTCATCGCTGCCATATCCGGACACGGAAATATAATTAACCAGCGCGTCAAACCAAACATACGTCACATAATCATGATCGAAAGGAATTTCAATCCCCCACGAGAGCCGCGATTTGGGCCGCGAAATACACAAATCATTTAATGGTTTTTTTAAAAACCCCAGGATTTCGTTTTTGCGGTGTTCCGGCTGGATAAAATCGGGATGGTCATGAATATATTTAATGAGCGTGTCTTGATACCTGCCCATCTTAAAGAAATAATTCTTTTCTTTTAAGCTTTTGACGTCGCGAAAATTGCCGGAGGCTTTTTCCTCCTCGGTGATAAAACGCTCCTCGGAAACAGAATACCAGCCTTCATATTCATCCGTATAAATATCGCCTTTGTCGTAAATTTTTTGCAGAACATCTTGAACGATTTTTGTGTGGCGGGATTCCGTTGTGCGGATAAAGTCATCATTTTGGATTTCTAATTTTTTCCACAGATCCAAAAAGCGCGGAGCCATACTATCCGCGTGCTGTTGAGGGGAAATACCGCGTTTCTCGGCGGCCTGCTGAACCTTTTGGCCGTGTTCATCGAGCCCGGTTAAAAAGAAAACCTCGTCGCCGCCACTGCGGTGATAGCGGGATAAAACATCGGCTAAGATTGTCGTGTAGGCATGGCCAATGTGGGGCTTGTCGTTAACGTAGTATATCGGAGTAGTAACGTAGAATTTTGCCATAGGAGTTAAGCTCTAAATCCTAAGCACGAAACTCTAAACAAATACAAACATCAAAATTCAAATGTTCAAAACGGCTGCTGTTTTGGATGTTGGTCATTCGGATTTTGAAATTGTTTAGAAATTAGGACTTAGAAATTAGGATTTGTATTATCCTTCCTTCGTAAAAACTACCTTCGTGACCTGCCCTTCGCCTAAATCCACATTGACGTAACGCTTTAAAATATTTACGTCAATCACTTTTCCCTTGCCGCTGGGGGTCGTAATGCGTTCCCCCATTTTGGGAAGCTCGCGGGCATATTCCCGATAAACATTATACTCGTAGGCCATACAGCATTTGATGCGCCCGCACATGCCGGAAATACGCGAAGGATTAACAGGAAGCCCCTGCTCTTTGGGCATCTTAATAGACAGCGGATGAAAACCCTTCATGTAAGACGAACAGCAAAGCTCCCGGCCGCAAACCCCGAATCCACCGACGATCTTGGCCTTGTCGCGCACGCCGATTTGCTTAAGCTCAATCCTGACGCGAAACACCTTCGCCAAATCCTTGACAAGATCGCGAAAATCCACGCGCCCCTCGGAGACAAAAAAGAAAATCACCTTGCTTTCATCAAAGGTGTATTCGCATCCGACGATTTGCATGTCGAGTTTTCGCTCGGCGACTTTTTTGGCGCACGCGGCCATCGCCTCTTTGGCTTTGGGTTTACCGGATTCAATTTTTTTAAAATCATCAGCCCCCGCCAGGCGAACAGCCTTCCCTTGCGCGATATCCACCTTTCCTTTGCAGACAACGTTAGGATCAGAGACAACCTTTCCATATTCCATGCCCTGTTCGGTTTCGAGAATCACGATATCATCTCGCCGGCAAACCAACTCATCAGCACAGCCGTAGCCAAACGTTTGCCTTAACTCGCCAAGCTTGACCTGAATCAATTTCGCCATAATTGCTCCTTTAAAAGGGTCATTGTGATTTTCATGTTTAAATTTTCACTGAGAATATACGATGTTTGAGTGATTTGAGAAACGGCGGTTTCAAGCTCGTCGAAGGCGTAGAGCGCGCTCATCTTTTTCAAATCTTTGGCCCGGTCTAAATTGATGAGCTTTATTTCCTCAACGCCGGATTTGATGAGCATCAAATCCCGAAACCACGTCAAAAGAATGTCGAAGGCCTCTTTCGTTTTTTCTTTGTCCAGGGCGAGATTTTGCAGATAAGATTCGCTGTCGCGCTCAAAAATAAACCGGTTGATGACCTTGTTTTTCCTTTGAATAACACGGCTGTCGTTTAAAGAAATAGCTTTCCCGAAAGACCCTTCGCTTAAATGAGCCAGAAAATGCGCGCCTTCTTGATCTACGCCTTCCAGCTGTATCAACTTTTTCTTAAGTTCCGCGGCGCCGAGCGGCGCGAAGTAAATCTTTTGGCAGCGCGATTTGACGGTATCCGCGATTTTATCCGGCGCCGTTGTCGTCAAAATAATCAAGCTGCTGGCCGTCGGCTCTTCCAGTGTTTTTAAAAAAGCGTTCGCGGCCTGATCGTTTAATTTTTCGATGCTTTTGACAATAAAAACTTTTTTTTGGGCCTCATAAGGCCTCAACTGAACTTTCGAGCTTAAATAGCGGATTTGCCCGATGCGGATTTCCTGATTATTCTGTGATTTCTCTTTGGCGTCTTTAAGTTTTGGCCTTATGAGGCCATCATCATCTTCCTCTTTTGTGATTGCCTCAAAAATATAAATGTCGGGGTGATTCTGGGCGATGATTTTTTTGCACGACGGGCATTCATTGCACGGATGGCCTTGCGCGGGATGATCACAGTTAAGAAGTTTGGCAATTTCAAGGGCCGTTTCGCTTTTTCCGCTTAAAGCAGGCCCGACAAAAAGATACGCGTGGGCCAGCACATTGTCTTTCAATAGCGCGTCAAAACGTTTTAACAGCTCCTCCTGAACTAAATCGGCCGCCTGATTCATTTCTTCACCAATCTCTCAACGTAATTTTTGACAATCTTTTGTATGGCGGATTTGCTTTGATCAGCGTTAATCACTTTAATGCGCCCGGGTTCTTTTTTGGCCAGCGCCAAATACCCGCGGCGCACGCGGTTGTGATATTTCAACGAACGCAGTTCGATCCTGTCTTTGATTTTTCCGGTGCGCGACAACCCTTTCTCGACGCTTAAATCAAAAATGAGCGTCAAATCCGGCGCAATCCCTTCGGTTGCAAATCGGCCGATGGTTTTAATGAAATTGATATCGACACCGTTTCCGTAACCTTGATAGACAACTGTCGAGTCAAGGAATCGGTCGCAAACAACAATCTTTCCTTTTTTTAAAGCCGGCGCAATCACCTCTTTGACTAACTGGGCGCGCGCCGCCATGTATAAAAGAGTTTCACAGGCATCCGACATGTTTTTATTCTTAACATCGAGAAGAATTTTACGGATGTCTTCACTCATCTTCACTCCACCCGGCTCGCGGATATGCAAAACATTTTTGCCTTTGGACTTTAAATGCGCGACCAAAAGCCTGGCCTGCGTGCTTTTGCCCGAGCCCTCGGAGCCTTCGAATGTGATGAAAATGCCTTTCATAATCAAATCCTAAATCCATCTCCACGTCTGTCCGTCTTTGGTGTCTTCGACGGCAACGCCGTTTCTTTTAAGTGTATCCCGCAATTCATCGGAACGTTTGAAATTCTTTTCAAAGCGGGATTTTTTTCGCTCATCCAAAAGGCTTTGAAGTTCCGGCGTTAATTCTTTGGTCACCTCTTTTGTAAAAAGCCCGAAAATCCCGCGCCCAAAACTTTCAATGGTATCAACCGCGTGATACACAACACCCAAATAATGGCTGTTGCTTTTTTCTTCGTCGATAAATTTATTAGTCGCGCTAATTAAATCAAACAACGCGCCCAAGGCTTTGGGCGTATTAAAATCATCATTCATCGCCTCGATAAAAGCCTGTTTGTGGACTTGGATAAACTCAGCCTGGATTGGGACAATGTCTTGCTCTTTAATAAGCTCATAGGCTTTCCAAAATAAGATATCAAAGCGGTCAAGGGCCTTGGCGGCTTCATTCATTTTTTTATCTGTAAAATCCGTGTCGCTGGCGTAATGAGAAAAGAGAAAGAAAAGTTTGAGTGTATCGGCGCTGTATTTCTTAAGCGCGTCTTGAATCGTAATAAAATTCCCAAGAGATTTAGCCATCTTCTGGCCGTTGATTGTCAAAAGCCCGTGGTGCAGCCAGTATTTGGCAAATGATTTCTGACTTAGCGCCTCGGCTTGCGCGATTTCATTTTCATGGTGAGGGAAAATCAAATCCCGCCCGCCGGCGTGAATATCCAGCGTTTGGCATTTTAAATATTTTAAACTCATACAGGAGCATTCAATGTGCCAACCCGGGCGTCCGCCGCCAAAATAATCCCACGAAGGCTCATTTTCTTTTGATTTTTTCCAAAGGGCGAAATCCAGCGGGTCTTTTTTCTTGGAATCTTTTTCAATGCGCACCGCCTCCAGCATTTTCTCGACACTTTGGCCGGAAAGTTTTCCGTATTTGGAAAACTTACGGACACTGAAATAAACATCCCCTTGCGCCTCGTAGGCGTAACCGCCGTCAATCAACCCTTGAATATCTTTGACCATGTCGGCAATGTTATCCGTCGCTTTAGGCTCGGCGACATTGGCTTTTTCAACGCCCAAACTTTCCATGTCACGGTAGTAACCGGTAATATTCGCCCGCGCCACTTCATCTGCGCTTTTCTTTAATTCAACAGCCTTTTTAATAATTTTGTCGTCGACGTCCGTAATGTTTCGCACAAAATTGACGCTGTAACCAAGGTGTGTCAAATAACGGCGGATAACATCAAAGACATAAAGGCTTCGCGCGTGGCCGATATGACAGTCATCGTAAACAGTGACGCCGCAGGTGTACATGTTGATTTTTTTACCCGCGGGATCGAGAGGAATGAATTCTTCTTTTTTCTTGGTAAGCGAGTTGTAGATATGGATGGACATATTAGTGGATAGCGGATAGCGGATAGCGGATAGCGGATAGCGGAATTCCTATCCGCTAAACGCTCTACGCTAACCGCTAAAAGTTATTTTCCCTTTAATTTTTCTTCCAAACCGGCTATTTTCTTATTGAGCTCGTCAATCTGCTGCATCACGGGATCCAAAACGTGAACGTGATCCATGGAGATATCAATCTTTTTCCCTTCTTGCTTGGTCACTCGCCCCGGCACGCCGACAACGGTGGAATTCACCGGCACATCTTTTAAGACAACGGCGTTGGCACCAATGTAGGAATTGTCACCGATGGTGATATTGCCTAAAACTTTCGCGCCGGTCCCGACAACGATATTGTTTCCCAGTGTCGGATGGCGCTTGCCGTGCTCCTTGCCGGTCCCGCCTAAGGTGACGCCTTGAAAAAGTGTAACGTTCTCGCCGATGATGGCTGTCTCGCCGATCACAACGCCCATACCGTGGTCAATAAAGAGGCCGTGGCCGATTGTGGCGCCGGGATGGATTTCAATTCCGGTCAAAAACCGCGCGAATTGGGAAATCATGCGCGGCAAAAGCGGGATTTTCAAATTCCACAAAAAATGCGAAACCCGATACGCGATAATCGCGTGAAAACCGGCGTAGAGAAGGATAATTTCCAGGTTATTTTTTGCCGCCGGGTCTTTTTCTCTGGCGGATTTCACTTCGCTCGCGAAAACAACGGCTACAAAAATAATGACAAGGGCGAAAAGCCCGATGGCATTAACCAAAAAATGAAGGCACGTCATCTTGTTTTTCCTCCGATTAAACCCGCCGTCGCATAGGCGGCGATGGCATCCTTTGTCTTTCCAAAGCCCAAGCCCTCCTGGGTTGTGGCCTTGATGTTAACCTGATTTTCTTTCATCCCGAGTGTTTTAGAAATAACAAGGCGCATTTTTGGTTTATACAATTTTAGATTCGGCTCCTCCGCCAAAACAACAGCGTCGATATTACCGATTCTAAATCCTTGTTTTTTGATAAGCGCGTTTACTTTTGACAAGAGAATCACGCTGGAAATATTTTTGTAGCGCCCGTCGGTATTTGGAAAATGTTCGCCGATGTCGCCTAAGCCCGCCGCCCCCAAAAGCGCGTCACAAACCGCGTGCAAAAGGACATCCGCATCCGAATGGCCCAAAAGGCCTTTGGAGTAAGGAATAGCAACGCCTCCCAAGATAAGCTTTCTTCCTTTAATAAGGCGGTGAATGTCATAACCTAAACCGACTCGAAATTGCATTTTTACTGTTCCTTATTTCTTACGCGCAAAAAGAATGGCTTTAGCAAAAGCTAAATCTTCGCGTGTGGTGATTTTGATATTTTGGTCATCGCCCGGAACGATAAAAACTTTCCGGCCGGATTTTTCGACCAACAGCGCATCGTCGCTGGGATTTTCATCCTTGATGCGACGATGCGCCTCGCAAATCACCTTTCGATTAAAAACCTGCGGGGTTTGAATTTCCCAAAGCCGTTGGCGCTCCAGCGTCTTTTCAACCGCCAGTGTCCGGGCATTCACCATTTTTATCGTCGGCTTGACGGGAAGTGCGGCAACAACAGCCTTTTTTGTTTGCACATTTTTAAGGCACTGCGCGATAAGCCTTGCGGTGACAAACGGCCTTGCGGCATCGTGAATCAAAACTGTATCCGTATCCTTGCTTAAGCCGCTAAGTCCGCTGGAAACCGAATCCCGCCGGTGCTTCCCGCCTTCTATGATTTTCTCAACCTTGCTTAGCCTGTAACGGCTCACAATCTTTCGAAAATGTGCAAGATGCCCCTTGGATGCAACCAAAACAACACTTTCAATCAAAGGGCTTTTTTGAAAAACTTCCAGCGAATAAACAACCAGCGGTTTCCCTAAAAGTGGAACCAAGGCTTTGGGAAGCGCGGATTTAAGCCTTCTGCCCCGGCCGGCGGCAACAACAATTGCTTGAGTCCTCATTTACTGATTTTGGCAAAAACCATTTTGCCGGCCTGCGTTTGCAAAGCGGATGTCACCTCGACCTTGACTTTCTGGCCAATCAGCCTGCGGCCCTCGGCTACGACAATCATCGTACCGTCATCCATATAACCGACGGCCTGATCCGGCTCTTTTCCTTCTTTAATAAGTTTAATTTCCATCGCCTCGCCGGGGAAAACAGTGGATTTAACGGCGTTGGTCAATTCGTTAACGTTAATAACTTTAACACCCTGAATGGTGGCGATACGGTTGAGATTATAATCGGTCGTGCAGATTTTCGCCTCCAGCATCCGGGCTAACTGCACAAGCTTGGCATCAACATCCGAAACGCCCGCCACATCTTCTTCATGGATACTGATATCAATGCTCGCGTCTTTCTGCATGGAGCGGACAATCTCCAAACCCCGGCGCCCGCGCTGGCGTTTTAAAGAGTCCTCGGAATCCGCGATGCGCTGCAATTCCTGCAAAACAAAACGCGGCACAATGATTTTTGATTCAAAAAACCTGGTTTTGCAAATTTCAAAAATCCGCCCATCAATAATCGCGCTGGTATCTAAGATTGAAAAATCTTCCTGCGTGTCCTGCCGCTTAAAACGCACGTAGGGAATGATGACGTTAAATTCATCTTTCCCTCGAAGTGCCATGACCGCGCCCAGATAAGAAAAGGAAAGCGTCAGGATAACTTTCAAAATCGAATGGACAACCTCGCCCAGCGGCAACAACGACAAAATATCCGTAATCAGCTTCGCCATAATCATTCCCAGCACCAAACCGAAAACCATGCTGGAAAGCCCGCGCACGGAAACGCGGCGCATGTTGGCCTCAAGAAAAATCAGTACCAGCCCGGAAAAACCTCCGATAATAACGCCGATCCACGGCGCGTTATTAATACTGCCGATTTGATAGCCGACAATGCCGCTCAGGATAACAAAAAAAACACGGACGAATAATAAAGTCATCACATCCCCCTTTTTTTAGGGTTAAAAAGTTTACAGAGAATCCAGCGCCTGCTTAACTGTTTCAACAGGAATCATTTCGATTTTTAACGCCTTCAAACTATCTTTAGCTTTCAAATTATTTTTCGGGAAAATACATCTTTTAAACCCGAGTTTTTGCGCCTCCTGAATGCGCGGGGCAATCTGGCCGGCGCTTCTCACCTCCGCCGAAAGCCCGACCTCGCCTAAAACCACGACATCCGTCGGGATTTTTTTATCCAAACACGCCGAGGCAACAGCCAGCGTCACACCCAAATCCGCCGCCGGGTCGGAGATTTTTACTCCGCCGACAACGTTTAAAAAAATATCTTTGTCCTGCAAATTAAGGCCGATCCTTTTTTCCAAAACAGCCGCCAAAAGCGCCAGGCGGTTGCCGTCAAAGCCCTGTGCTTTCTGCCTGACCATCCCGAAACTCGCGCGGCTCACCAACCCCTGAATCTCGACCAAAAAAGGCCGCGTCCCTTCTAAAATCGGGACAACCACCGACCCCGAAGAATTTTTTGGCCGCTCGGATAAAAAAATCTCGGAAGGATTCAAGACTTCCACCAATCCGGCGGAAGACATTTCAAAAACGCCGATTTCATTGGTGGAGCCAAAACGGTTTTTTGTCGTACGCAAAATGCGATACGTCGAATACCGTTCGCCTTCAAAATAGAGGACCGTGTCCACAATATGCTCCAATACACGAGGGCCGGCAATCGTCCCTTCTTTTGTCACGTGGCCGATGATAAAAAGAGATACCCCTTGTGATTTTGCCAGATGCGTCAAAATGGCCGCGCATTCGCGCACCTGGGATACACTCCCCGGGCTTGAAGCCATCTCGGGCTGGTAAACAACCTGTATCGAGTCAATGACCACAACCTCCGGCTTCATTTTATTGATGTGTTCGATGATGACATTTAAATCAATTTGATTAACGAGATAAAGATGATGATTGCTTTTCGTCGTCAGGCGGTCCGCGCGCATCTTGGTTTGCTTCATCGATTCTTCGCCGCTGACATAAAGAACGCTGTGGCCCGCCGCGCTTAAAGCACACGCCGCCTGAAGGGCAAGCGTTGATTTTCCGATGCCCGGATCGCCGCTGATCAAGGTGACCGAGCCTTTCACGATCCCTCCGCCTAAGACGCGGTCAAATTCTTCCATGCCGGTTTTAAGGCGGCTTTCCTCATGAGATAAAACATCCGACAAAAGTATAGGGTCTTCTTTCAAAACAACATTCAGGCGGGATGCCGACGAAAGCTGGGGCATGGCGTTTTCTTCAACAAGCGTGTTCCAACTCTCACAGCTTGGGCATTTCCCGAGCCACGCGGGGGATTGGGCGCCGCAGTTTTGGCAGACAAAAAGCGTTTTTATTTTCATGGCACCACGCGTTTTAAAGGCGGGCGGTAAAGCAGTTTCCACGGATTTGCCTTAAGGTCAGCCGTAAAACTTTGCAGGTCTTCAAAAATGCTGTCGTCGCTCAAAAGCCTTCCGACGGTTCCGCGCCCGTCCTTG
>Ga0209514_10003637_pt1 | contig 21702 bp, 19 predicted proteins | sample Subgrocontami58m_FD_187452 | JGI IMG/M metagenome (GOLD analysis project Ga0209514, IMG submission 187452) | Subsurface groundwater microbial communities from S. Glens Falls, New York, USA - GMW37 contaminated, 5.8 m (SPAdes) (version 3) | ecosystem: Environmental > Aquatic > Deep subsurface >...
CGGCCACGTAAAGCATTTCGAAGAGACAAAAAAATTATGCGATGTTCTTTTCGTTTCCATCACTTCTGACAAGTTTGTGGCCTTAAGAAAAGGCTCTGGAAGGCCTATTTTTAATGAAAAATTAAGGGCTTATATGATAGCTGCAATAGAATATGTTGATTATGCTGTCATAAGCAACTTCAAAACAGGCATAGAAACCATTAAAGCACTAAAGCCGAGCTATTACATCAAAGGAGAAGATTATTACGATAAGAATGACGCAGAAATTGAAGCTGAAAGGCACTCTATTTCTTCAGTTGGAGGCAAGATAAGGTACACAAAGTGCCCAAAGCTATCCACCACGGAGATTATAACATATATCAAAGACAATATACAATAACCCTAATTATTTTTTAAAAATTATTGAAATATTATGGATAAAGAAAAACCAAAGATTGTAATAGTGGCAGAGAAAGAAAGAGTTGTCTATCACAGGTTCGCGCTGATACTAAAAAATGACTTTATTGTTAAAGAGTTTTATATAGTATCGAATCCAGATAATCCACCCATATTATTGAAAAGATGGCTTTCATCAATTAAAAATTGGAGGAAAGTATTAAAGAAATTTAAACCGGATAAAATAATAATTTGCGGCGGTGCATTAATATCTACGTGGATAATTGTTTTATGGATAAGGTTGCTTAAACTAAAAATAGAAATAATCTCATTTAGATATGATATTGAATACTTTAGACCATATCCAGACAAATTAGTTGAGAAGTTAGGTCATTTTATTTCACGCAAATTGGAGAAATTTTGTCTTATTAGATCAGATAAAATAATACATAAAGGATTGAAGAATGAATTAGAATTCTTGCCTTTTTATAGAAAAATAAGAGATAAGCCACATCATCTGCTAAGGGAATTTTTAGATAAACATGTTATTCAAAAATACAATCCTAATGGAAAATTAACCAAAAAAGATGGTCAAATACACGTGGTTTATGGTGGTGGTTGGCATTTTAAAGATGATTGCACCTCAGACTCTTTTTTCAAAATACATGAGCCTTTATTAAAAAATAAGTGTCATGTGCATTTGTATACAAAAATAACTGACAATAAAAAAAGGAAGATATTAGAAGACTTTCAAAATAAATATTCCAATTTTCACTATGAGGGATACTTAAGCCATAATAAGTTTATTAAGGAGTGTACTAAATATAATTTTGGAACGGACTTTAATGGTTTTTTAAGACAAAATAAAACTAGTATTTTTGTTAAGACTGTATTTTCCAATAAAAATTTTGACTATATAGTTGCTAAGTTGCCGATATTAACAAATACCGAAGCCGAAGCTAAATCGGATTTTGTGATTGATAATAAAATAGGATTTTCCTTCAAGTTAAACGAGTATAACAAAGCCTCTATTTACAAAAAATTGTCTGATAAGAAGAAATACGGGGAATTTATAAGAAATATAGAGAAATTTATTAATAAATACTCAGATAATAAATTTGTAGCATTTATAGAGTATTAGCAAATGAAGGCAATTGTAACTGGAGGGGGCGGATTCATAGGCAGCCATGTAGTAGACAAACTTATTGACGGAGGTTTTGATGTTAAAGTAATAGACAATTTGTCAACTGGAAACAAGGCTAATATTAACTCAAAGGCTGATTTTATATTTGCAGATATTAGAAAATTGAAAGAGATAGAACCATATTTTAAAGATATTGATTATGTTTTTCATGCAGCTGCATTGCCAAGAATATTGCCTTCGTTTGAAGACCCTATTTTATTCCACGAAGTAAATGTTGTTGGAACTTTAAATTGTCTTATAGCGTCTCATAAAAACAAAATTAAAAAATTTATTTATGCTGCCTCATCATCTTGTTATGGAAACAATTTTAAAATTCCAACGACAGAGAATGACAAGATAAATCTAATAAACCCTTATGCTTTGCAAAAGTATGAAGGAGAATTGTATTGTAGATTGTTTGCTGAGCACTTAAATTTACCTTCAATTTCGCTAAGATTATTTAATGTTTATGGTCCAAAATCATTTAATGACGATGATAAATATAATGCATATTCATCTGTTGTAGGAATATTTCTAAAACAGAAAAGAGAAGGAAAGGCTTTGACTATAACTGGTGATGGTAACCAGAAACGAGATTTTGTACATGTATATGATGTTGCCAGAGCGAACATCGCTGCTATAAAATACAAATTAAAAGAATTTGATTTTTTCAATATTGCATCTGGAAAAAATCATTCAGTTAATGAGATTGCCAGCTTAATCAGTGACAAAAAAAGATATGTACCACCAAGACCTGGAGAAGCCAGGCTAACTTTAGCTGATATTTCAAAAGCAAAAAAATTATTAAATTGGGAACCCTTGATAAATCTAGAAGAAGGTATAAAAATTACTGAAAAAGCTCTGTGATTAATTTCATTTTATAAGCCGTAACATTTAAAATAAAGGTATTTCTGTTTTGTTTTCCATCTCTTTATCTGAACTTATAGAATTGCTTGGGATTTCCTCTACTGGAGTGATATCTAGATATAGGTTTACTTTGGAAGAATTGGTTGCGGGAGTGTCGCTTGGATTTGCTTTTTCCAGGGTAGCTTTCCTTATCTCATCGAGCCTTTTTTCGCTCATATTCATCATTTCCATAATTTTTTTCTTTCTTTTTGGGTCACTAAAATTTATCCTGTCCCACTCGTAAGTCCTTAACATCAACAAATCTTTGTATCGCCACTCAGGAGTGTCAATTCCACTCATCCAACTAATAGGTTTGTTAAAATACTTGTCATCCACATAACCCATTTCTTTTGCCATGTCGTACATTTTAGTATCGGGAAGGGGTGTCCAAATATTGAATTTGACATAATCCACATCCAGTTCTGAAGCTAAATTAATAGACTGTAGAACTTCATTCCAAGTCTCACCAGGACAGCCTATCACAAAATGAGCTGATAAGTCTATTCCAACGGATTTTATTTTCTTAGCCATTTGTGTGACTTTTGACAAATCGACTGGTTTCTTTATGATTTCATTCAAAACTCTCTGTGAGCCGGATTCGAGTGCAAGATCTAACCATACACATCCACTTTCAGCACATAAATCTATTAATTCATCATCCAAACAAAACATGCCGGTCGTCATAGGAAGCCATTGTATGTTAAGTTTTCTTTTTATTATAATTTTAAGCATTTCTTTAACCTTGTTTCTATGCAGAAACAGGTTATCATCATCAAAAATAAAAAATTTGACACCATAATCATTAATCAGCGTTTCCATCTCCCTGACCATATACTCAGCACTCTTGTAACGTATAGGTTTACCTGAGATTGATTCAACCTGACAAAATGTACAGCCAATAGGACAGCCTCTTGTCATTTGCACTCTTGCAAATGGAAGTTTCCTTGGGCCGTCTATAGTCTCTCTTTGATATCTATTAGCATATTTCATAAAATCTATTAAGTGATAAGCTGGCAATTTAAGAGTATTTAAATCCGGAATAAAATCTGACATAGGACTTACTATGACTTTCCCATTTTTTCTATATACTATTCCTTTGTTTGGAAGTTCTTTACCTTCATAAAGATAAGCTAAGAAATCTTTAATAAGAATTTCAGCTTCTCCACGAATTGCATAATCTACATTTATATTTTCCAAAGCTAATTCTGGAGTTCCTATAACATAAACACCGCCCATGACTGTAATGATAGAAGGGTCTACATCTTTTACTATATCAGCAGCTTTATGGCCTGCTTTATTGTATTCATGAGTGAAATTACTTATTCCAACTAAATCTGGCTCTTCTTTTTTTACTATTTCTGAAAATTCTTTTTCGCTTAAATTGTCAATAATACAATCAACGATTTTTACATCATATTTGTCGTCTATCTGAGCAGCAAGCAAACAGAGTTGTGTCGGCCATAGAACCCACATGGTATGAGACTCTACCTTACTAGCCCAATTATGGTTGGGCAGAACTAACATTATTTTTTTCTTTGGGAAACTATTAATTGTTTCTCCTGTGTTTAGTTTTTTACTTACCAAACTATCGTTCTTCGTTTTTGCTATAATCTCCCCTTCTTTGTTCATTTTGTTTGATTATCTTAACTGATTATTACTCATCTAACACTTAATTCTGCTATAAAAATTTGCTATACGACTAGTATTTATGCAAGTAACACATTTTTAGGGTAGTACTGAATTTTGACTTTTTAAGCCTCGTCGGTGCAAAATTTAAGTTTTTAACCAAACTTATCTTTTAATCTTTAGTTATGTAGATACTGATGACGCATCCTAACTATATTCCAATATATATATTCCAGTATAAAAGCTTTTCTATAATCTTCTAGTATCTCAGAATCGTCTCCTACATTATAAGAAAAATTCATTAACGATTGAGTATTAACGAAAAACCTTGCATTTTCAAAATAAAAAATATCATTATAACACAGAAGTTTGATGTTATTGAAACACCACAACAAGTATTTGTTAGGAAAATGAAAACGGAGGTTTAATATAATGAAACAAATTATTTTATAGAAAGTAAATAATTTTGGGATACTACAACTGGACTAGTAAATCAATAAATTTAAAAATTGACGAGGCTCTCTTTAGATAAGCACTAACACCCTTGTATGAATTCAAATGAAAATATCAGAAATAATCAAAATTACTAAATCAGGATTAGATAAAATAAAAAATTTAAATGTTCTAGTTATTGGAGATAGTATAATTGATGAGTACTATTTCACAAGTCCAAAAGGAAGAACGATAAAATATCCTATTCTTTCAGTAGACTACATAAGGCATGAAAGATATGCAGGTGGTATTCTTGCAATAGCAAATCACATCTCAAATTTTGCAAAAAATGTCAGGCTTGTAACAGTATTAGGCGACAAAAAAAGGAATGAGGATTTCATCAAAGAAAAGCTGAACAAGAATGTTTCTGCAAAGTTTTTCACCAAAAAAAATGCTTTTACAACCATAAAAAGAAGGTTTATTGACAATTTAAGAGAGGAAAAAATGTTCAAAATAGAGTTCATAACGGATATCCCTATAAGCAAAGAACTGGAAATGGAAATTATAGCTTATTTGAGCAAAGAACTGCCAAAATACGACATTGTTGTAGTTGGAGATTTTGGCCATGGTTTTATAAGTGACAGCATAGTAAAAGTTCTTGAGAAGAACTCAAAATACCTGTGCGCCAATGTGCAGACAAACAGCGCCAATATGGGCTTTAATTACTTCGTAAGATATAAGAAACCTGATTATATTGTACTGAATGAAATTGAGTTAAGACTTGGAATGCACTCGCGTTTTGAGCCAGTAAGGGACATTATCAAGGAATTTGACAAGAAGAATAACTACAAAAAATGTCTCATTACCATGGGAAAAGATGGGGCTTTATATCTAAGAAATGGAAAGATTTACAAATCTGAAGCTTTGACTCAGACTCCTAAAGATACAGTTGGGGCTGGAGATGCTGTTTTTGCAATAACATCATTGCTTGACTATGCGAATGTCGAAGCGGGATTAATACCCATATACGCGAATTGTATAGGGGCCATAGCAGTGGGCTACATGGGCAATGAAAAGAGCATTACAAAGGCAGATTTGCTCAAAACTTTAGAAAAAATTAAATAATTAAATTTTAATGCAATAAAATGGACTGGGAATATTACAAAAAGGATATAAAGAAAGCGCTTGATATTTTTGAGTTTGATGAAGAGATACTTAAAATCCTAAAAAACTCTATAAAAAATAACCAGAGGATATTCACGGCAGGAAATGGCGGGAGTGCTGCGCTGGCAATGCACTATGCGTGCGATTTTTCAAAAGGCGCCAATAAAGACTGGGAAAAAAATTTTAGCAGGTATAAAGTCGTTAGCCTTGTGGGCAATACAAGCTACATAACTGCAATAGCAAATGACTCCGGCTATGATGAGGTATTCAGGCAGCAATTGGTGAACCTGGCTTCTAAAAATGACATATTGATTTTAATATCCTCGTCGGGAAACAGCCCAAATATAATAAAAGCGGCTGAATATGCGAAGAAAATTGGAATGATTATCATAGGGATTACGGGATTTAATGGCGGAAAGCTGAAAACGATTTGCGACTACTCTGCCCATGTTAATTTTGATTCTTACGAAGTATGTGAGGATGTACATCAGATTTTCGGGCATTTTTTGGCGTGTTATTTGAGGGAAACTGGCAGATAATTTTTGGAAATAAGCAAAACCAAAATTCTATATATTTTTAAATAAGATATAGTTATCCTTAATTATGGAGAATAGAAAAGTACTCATCCTGCTTTCATTGATTATTTTATTGGGAATTTTCCTTAGAGTTTATAACATTGGCGAGGAAAGCTTCTGGATAGATGAAGCTGCAACCGTTTATACAACGCAGCAGAGCCCTTTGGAAATAATAGAGGATATCTACACAACAACAAAACAGGCTCCGCAATATTATGAAGGCGGAGGCAGCCCTCCGTTTTATTTCCTTGTGGCTAATTATTGGACTAATCTTGTTGGGTTAAGCGAAGCAAAACTGAGGCTGCTATCGGCCATATTTGGAACAATATCTATATTTATGATTTTTACAATAGGCAGGATGCTTTTTGGCTACAGAGTTGGACTAATTGTTGCGTTCATGCTTGCAATTAATTTCATGCACATAAATTACTCGCAGGAAGCCAGAGGCTATAGCTTGGTTGTACTGCTGACACTATTCACTGTTTATTTCCTTATAAATGGCCTGAATGGCAAAAAAAATGCGTACTGGCTTGGTTATTCAATTGCAGGTGCTTTGTTATTATACACTCATTATTTTGGATTTTTCATCCTTTTTTTCGAGGCATTATATGTTTTGATTTTTTTTAAGCAATACAAAAATTCACTGAAAAAGGCAGTAGTGTCTGCAATTGGCATTTTTGTTTTGTATATTCCGTGGATTCCTGCGCTGTTCAGGCAGATTGCCGACAGCGAAAAATTGGCATGGTACCTTGGAAAGGGCATAATCTACGATTTTGCAAGAATTTTTGTCCAATTCAATGCATGGCTTGTGCCTGATGCTCAGACAAGAGTTGCTCTTAGAGGCGTCTATGCCTCTGTTCAGAATTTCTCAATAAAAAGTTTATTTGGCGTAAGTTTGATAGGATGGCTGGCTATAGCCAGCATATTAGCGTTGACATTAATGCTATTGTGGTATTTTATAATAGGTAGCTTTGTTAAAAATAGAAAACTCTCTGTATTTTATCTCAAGGATAAAAATCGTGCTTTTCTTTTAATGTGGTTTGTTATTCCGATACTGGTGCCTATGATTATAACTATTGTTATGTCAACAACGCCGGTTTTTGGATTTGTCCAATACACGCTATTTGCTTCTCCGGCTTATTACCTGCTTGCGGCTATCGGTATTTCAAAAACAAAAAAATATTATATATTATTAACTTTGATTGTGGTTCTTAGCCTTCTTCCATTATATTCATACTATTCCAACTTTGACAAGCAGCAGTGGAGGGAAGTTGCACAATATCTCGAGGCTAATAGGCTGCCTGGAGAGCTTGTCACAGTCCATGCCCACCACAGTATTCTTGCCATGAAGTATTATTATAAAGACATGAATAGGGTTTTGCCTGTAAAAAATGTAGAAGATTTAACGCTGACTATCAATAATGAAAATAGCGTCTGGCTGGTGTACTCTTCTGAAAAATTTTTTGATCCTGAAGAAAAAATAAAAAAATATCTCGATGATAATTACAAGAAAAAATCGGAAATTGAATTTACCGGTGTCAGAATATTTCATTATATAAAATAAAGCAATAACTATGACTACTTCTTATCTGCAAGAGAGTTTACCTGAAGGGCAATTTTTAAAGCATTAAGGGCTTGTTCTGCTGTAACAACACAATCTTTATCTTCTACAACGGATTTTATGAAGCTCATCAATTCAATCTTTAATGGTTGTTCTTTTTCGACAACAACATTTATTTTATTGGGCGTGCCAAATTTAACGATAAAATCTCCAAAATCATCCGGGATCTTATCATAATTGCTCTCATAAAGCTCTATTTCTTGGGTGATGTAATCCATTTCAAGATATCCTTTGCTACCGGTTATATTTAATTTTCTGATTTTAACCGGAGTTAGCCAGTTTACCTGCACCAGAGCAGAAATCGAGTCGTATTTCATAAGAATATCTGCATAATCGTGTCTATGTTCGCCAATAGATTTGCCGCAATTTGCATTAATGGCTGTCGGCAACATTCCTAATAAATAATTAATGATGTCTATATCGTGAACTGCTAGATCTATAATAACATCAGCATCCTTAATATTAAGAGGATAAACTCCTACTCTTCTTGCAATAATGCTGCTAATTTTTCCCAATACGCCAGAGTCTATTATTTCTTTTAATTTTATTACCGCCGGATTAAATCGTTCTACGTGCCCTATGGTCAATTTAACTTTGTTTTTCTCTGCCGCGTCAATAATTTCATTGGCATCTTCAATAGTGCCAGCTATCGGTTTTTCTACCAATACATTAACTTTATTATTCATCATATATACCGCAACCTCTTTATGGTAAGAAGTAGGAACGGCTATAGAAACGATATCCAGCTTTTCATTTTTAACTAACTCTTTGTAATCCTTATAGAATTTGCAGTTATATTGGGATGCAATTTTTTTGCCATTGTCTTCATCCTTGTCAGATATGCCAACTAATTCAATATTGGGCATTTCTGAATAATTTTTTACATGGAGTTTGCCCATGTTACCAACTCCAACCACGCCTGCCCTTAATTTTCTCATTTTATTCGCTATTATCAAATTTAGTAGTGCCGATTATATTCTTTATTAGATACTTATGTAGGTATATAAGTATTTCTAATTAGGATATTACAGCTATTAGCTTGCTATTCAATAATTGAACATGAATGGCAAAATTTTTAAACTGCCAATTAACTTTCTTAAGGTGGAATAATTTTAATGTCTGGTGATTGTAAAAAATGGCGAATGACCAAATGAATTTCAGAGGTTACTTCTCCCTATTAGTGCCAATATATAACGAAGAAAAGATTTTAGAAAAGAATGCCAAAAAGATTCTGTTATACTTAAAAAAGAACAGCTTCCATCATTTTGATATACTCATTTGTGATAATGGAAGCACGGATGATTCTGCTGACATCGCCAAGAAGCTTTCTAAGTCTAACCCGGCAATAAAGCATATCCACACAAATAAGAAAGGGCTTGGAGTTGGATTAAAAGAAGGATTAAAATATTCAAAGTATAATAATCTAATTTATTACTCTATTGACTTGTCATTTAATTTGAGTTTTATAAACGATTCTTTGAAGATTCTCGAAAACAATGCTGCAGATATAATCATTGGATCGAAAGGGCATAAAAATTCAAAGGTTAATAGGCCGTTAATCAGGAGAGTTTTGAGCTATATTCATAATTTAATTTTTAATGTGTTATTTGGGATGAATATAAAAGACCCGCATGGAGCTTTTGCATTCAGAAAATCTGATGTTATAAAATTTATTTACAGGCTAACATCTAATGATGCCTTTTTTCAGACACAATTATTAATTTGGGCAAATGAGTATAATAAAAGAATTAAGGAAGTACCAGTAATTGCGTCAGATTTTAGATCTAGCACCCATAATATAAAAATAGAAATGTTTAGTATATTAACTCAGCTATTTAAAGAGTATTTTATATTATTAAAATCTAAATATAATGGCAAGAAAGAGTAAATATTAATGACGAAATTTTCCATATACCGACCATAAATAAACTTTTCACCTTTAAGGAATAGATCTTATTTTTTGGGAGTATTTTTATTTTAGGCTTAACACAAACGCTTTTGCTGTATTAAATCTTTTTCTTACGATATCCTTTATTATATAGTTATTATCTTTTATGATTTTTAATATATTTTCTAATGGAATGTAAAAGCAATTTACACCCAATATAATTACTCCACCATCATTTAGATGCTTTTTTGAATTCGTCAAAAATTTTTTAATAATATATAAACCATCATTACCAGAAAAACTAGCCTTTGGGTAGTTAATTTTAAAAGACCTCCTGGGAACATAAGGAGGATTAAAAATTACATAATCAAATTTTTCTTTGATATTTTTATATAAGTTACTTCGTTTAAAGGCAATTTTCATAGAATTTTTATAAGCATTAAATTCAGCATTTCTAACAAAATCATTATATATGTCCACTCCAATTATATAATTTGTTTGGTTGTTTTTTTTGACATATTGAGTTAATAAACCGAGATGCCCACAACCCATATCGACGACTTTCTTATTATTATTCTTAATATATCTGTCGATGGCTTTTTTTAAAACTAAAGTAGTAACATCCCAGTTAGTATTCAGTTGTTTCTTCCATACCCTACTACCAAAAATTAGATATGTTAATTGGTCTGAACTCCTAAGCTTATCAAGAAGCACTTTATATAGTTTCCCAAACTTGAGCATTTTTGAGCTTTATTGAGTGATATTCCTTTTTAAAATTTGTTAATGGTAATATTAATGTCTTATGAGTTGGGTAAGAAGTTAGAGATACATATTTAAATTTATGCCCATTCACCTAATATCTCTGTATGAGGTTAATAAAAAAATATTTAAACTGTTTAGGAATTACTACTATAGCTAAATTAATGTTTAAAAGCTAGTTTAAAGTTTAGTACAAAAATAAAAAATGAGTAATAAAATTAAATTTGCTGAAGTGGAATGTGATTTTTCTTATAAACATTTTATAGAATGCATCAATAATGCCCTAAAAAAAGGCTATACTTTCCTTAAATTTAATGAAAACAACAAAGCAAATGAATACAACAAGGTAATATTCTTTAGGCATGATGTTGATTTTGATGTTGAACTTGCATTAAGAATGGCAGAGATAGAAAATAAGCAGGGAATTAAATCGACATATTTTATCAGGGTTCTAGGCAGATATAATTCTTGGAATATTAATATTTTTAATTCTATCAAGAAAATTATGGATTTGGATCATGAAATTGGATTGCATTATGAAGAAGATTTTAGTGTTTTAAATAATAGAAATTTTGCTGAAGATTTGGAATTTCATAAACTTATGCTAGAAAAATTGTTAAGAATTAATATCAGATCTTTCGCTCCTCATGAACCTATTAATACAAAATCCATACATCTTCCAAAAGAAGTAGCGAAAAAATTAGATGCTATAGAAGCTTATAATGATTTCTTTTTCAGGGAATGTAAATATATTTCTGACAGCGGCAGCAGATGGAGAGAGGGATGTATGCATGACTTTATTAATAAGGATATAAAAAAGTTATGTATTTTGACACATCCCATATTCTGGTATGAAAGAAGCCCCATAGAAAATTACTAAAGGTAACAAGATGCAAAAAAACCCTATTGTTTTAGGAATACTTCACTTGGGCAGGGACCCAACAGCATGTTTAATTAAAGATGGAAAGATTGTAGCGATGGCAGAAGAAGAAAGGTTTCTTAGAATAAAGCATGCGGAAGGCTATTTTCCAAAGTTTGCAATTAAATTTTGTTTAGAAAAAGGAAATATAAGATTAGAAGATGTAGATTGCATATCTATTGGTTGGGATGCTAATGCTTATCCACAAAGAATGGCTATCCATTTTTTGAAAACTTGGCATCAATACCCAACAAAAGACAAAAAAACACTTGAATGGGAGATTAAGCAATTAGAAACCTTTAATCCAGAAAACTATACTAAAGAAATAATAAACCAGCTAATTAAATGTGGATACAAAAAAGATGAAATACCCGAAATTGTGTTTAAGCCGCACCATTATTGCCATGCTCTCTCTGCATACCTTGCCTCAGGATTCAAAGAAGCTTCCATATTGATAATGGATGGGCATGGAGAAGAGAATGCAACTACTTTATGGCATGCAAAAGGGAATATATTAACAAAAATAAAGGAGATAAACATACCGCATTCTTTGGGCTGGTTTTATGCGGCTTTTACAAAGTTTACCGGATTCGAAATTTATGATGGTGAAGGAAAAACAATGGGGTTAGCTCCATATGGCAAGCCCAATAAAAAATTTAGAGAAAATATTCGCCAATTGCTGAAAATAAATGAAGATGGCTATGAAATTGATCCTTCTTATCTTTTTTATGGTAAAAGGACTATTGCAGATGAATTTTCTGATAAATTTGCAGATATTTTTGGAGAATATAGGCAAAATGATAAAGCCGATATCAGAGAGCATCATAAAGACGCTGCATACGAAGCCCAACAAAGATTAGAAGAAGTTGGCTTGCATCTTGCAGAGATTCTAATAAGAAAGACTGGCTGCAGGAATCTTTGCCTTGCAGGGGGCGTTGGGCTAAACTGTAAATTGAATGGCTATATATACAGATCAGAATTTGTAGATAATATATTTATTCAGCCTGTAAGTGGGGATGACGGAACGGTTTTAGGTGCTGGTATGGCAATATATTTTGAAAATGGATTAAATACTGATGGCTTTAAAATGAATACCGTATATTTTGGGCCAGATTACTCTAATGAAGAAATAGAAGCTGAATTAAAAAATCATGGCTTAAATTACAACAAATTAGAAGAAATTGAAAAAATAACAGCTAAACTTCTTTCTGAAGGAAAAATAGTTGGTTGGTTTCAAGGAAGAATGGAAGTTGGACCAAGGGCTTTAGGGGCAAGAAGCATTTTGGCTGATCCAAGAGACGCCAAAATGAAAGATAAGCTTAATGCAAAAGTAAAATTTAGAGAGTCGTGGAGGCCATTTTGCCCGAGTATTTTGTATGAAGATATTAGTGAATACCTAGAAAAACCTTGTTTTCATCCATTTATGATACTAACTTTTAATATAAAAGAAGGCATGAGGAGCAAAATTCCATCAGTTGTTCATATTGATGGTACTGCTAGGCCGCAAACAGTCAGAAAGGAAGACAATGAAAGATATTGGAAGTCATTAAACGAATTCAAAAAGTTAACAGGCACCCCAGTAGTATTGAATACGTCATTCAATATAAAAGGAGAGCCAATTGTTTGTAGCCCAAAAGATGCTATTGATTGCTTTCTAAAAACAGGCATAGATGTATTGGCAATTGGAGATTTCATTGTAAAAAAATGAGTTGAATTTCATAAATCTAAAATTAGCCGAGTTTCCCTGGTATTTCCCTTGCATGAGAATGTATTTTAATGATTGCCTGGCTGATATTGTCTATAAGCTTGTTTTCCATGATATTATAAAGAGGCAGGCAAACTATATTGGCTGCAACTCTTTCGGTTGCTGGCAATTTTAATGAAGAGTGCTCTTTGTATATTGTAGTCTTATGCAAAGGCGGATAAAAATATTTCTTCACTAATATATTTTCCTTTTCCAAGGCTTCTACAAAAATGTCCCTTTCCATTCCAAAGACTTTTGGGTCTATAATGATTGCAAAATCCTTATAATTAGATACTGAATTATTCTCAATTCTTTGGAATGATATTCCTTTGATATTTTTCAAATTTTGAAGGTATCTTTTTGCATAATCATTTCTATTATTGAGATACATATCTATGTCTTTCATATACCTTAATCCTATTGCTGCATTAACTTCCTCCATTCTTGCCGACATTCCGTGGTAGACTAAATCATAGTTCTTCAGTATCCCGTAATTTCTTGCCAGCTTGATTTTTTTAAGAAGCTCGTCGTCTTTTGATGACAAAATGCCGCCTTCAATTGTGCAGAATATTTTGGAAGGGCCTGTGCTGAATGATTCGGCATTGCCGAAATTTCCGACTTTCTTTTCCTTATAGGAGCTGGCAAAGCCGCCAGCTGAATCAAAAAGCAATTTTAAGTCGTGGTCTTCTGCGATTTGCATTAGCTCATCAGCCTTGCAGGGGTTTCCAAAAACATGCACTCCGACTATGGCCTTTGTATTTGGTGTTATTGCCTCTTCCACTTTTTCAGGGGAAATATTGAATGTCTCTTCATCAATGTCGACAAACTTCAATCTGCAGTTGTTCCATGTCATTGCCAATGCAGTAGCGCAAAAAGTGAAGCTTGGAAGGATAACTTCCTGATTTTTTAAGCCTAAAATGTTGGCAGAAAGCATAAGGCCTGAAGTGCATGAATTCAATGCAACAGTTCCGCAGCCAAGGTATTTTCCAATCTCATTTTCCAATTTCTCAACAGTGGAAAAATTAGTAATCATGTTGGACTTTAAAATAGCCTTAAAGTCTTCCGCAGCAGAATCAGCATATCTTGATATTGGCGGCCTTAAGAACTGAACAGGCTCAGAAAATTGAGGCTTGCCTCCAATTATAGCTGGTTTGTCCATTTTACCTCTGGTGATTTAAAATATGTTAGTAAATTTGTAGTGGTACAACATTTTTGGAACTATATTTTGTTTATATATCTTTCCATTAAGAATTTTGAAAAAGAAAAAAGTATTTATATAAAATTGATATATCAAATTAAATGGGCAAACTAGGGTCTTTTGGGACAATTATAATCGCGACATTGTTTACATCAGCTGCGCAGATATTGTATAAGTTTGGAATAAATAAGGGTAGCTTGCTGAATTTGTACCTTATATCTGGAATTCTTCTTTATGTTGTAGCAGCAATAATTGTGATTATTGCATTCAGGCAAGGAAAAGTATCTGTGCTTTATCCGGTGTTTGCAACAAGCTACATCTGGGTAATCCTCTTATCATCATATTTTTTCCACGAGGCTGTTGGGCAGATAAAATTTCTCGGAATAGCGGTAATAATTGCAGGCGTTGTGTTGATAGGCCTGGACGAAAATAAGATAAAAGAGAGTGGTGCAGATGGCTACTGAACTGTGGGCTGTTATGCTGGTTTTGTGCGGCACTTTAGTGTCTTCTTTTACCCCAATATTATTGAAAAAGGCGTTGCAAAGGAATTTTTTCCCATTGAGAAGCTTTATTTTTAATAAGTATCTGGTTTGGGCAGTTGTTGTGTTTGGCATTGGCCTAACAACATATATAATAGCTCTTAGAAATGGCGACTTGTCGGTTATTTATCCTTTGACATCATTAAGCTACGTGTGGGTTTCCTTGTACAGCGTGAAATTTCTTGGGGAAAAAATGAGTAAATTTAAATGGATAGGGGTAATGCTTATCATAGTAGGGGTTGTGCTTATTGGAAGCGAGGCTTTTTAATTTTAGCAATTGAAGTTAAAGTTGATTTTATGGAAATAAAAAACAAATCCGTGTTGGTAAGCGGCGGGGCTGGATTTATAGGAAGCCACGTCGTTGACAGGCTGGTAAAGGAAAACCCGGAAAAAATCGTCGTTGTAGATAATTTTTTCCTTGGGAAAAAAGAAAACCTAGCCAATGCGAAAAAACTGTTTCCAAAGCTTAAGATTATTAATCAGGATGTTGCAGATATTTCTAAAGTGAATAAAATAATTGAAGAGAATGGTGTAGACATTGTGTTTAATCTGGCTGTAATTCCTTTGCCAACTTCATTGGAAAAGCCCGTTTGGGTTTTTGAGGAGAACGTAAAAATGGCTTTTACTTTTTTGGAGTTGGCCAGAAAAGACAAATTTAAGACCCTTGTGCATTTTTCTTCGTCAGAGGCTTATGGAACTGCCTTAAAGGCGCCAATGGATGAAAAACATCCAACAAATCCCACTACAACATATGGCTCAAGCAAGCTTGCAGCAGATCACTTAACAATGATTTACCATAATATGTATGGCATTGATGCTTCTATAATAAGGTCGTTTAATAATTACGGCCCAAGGCAAAATTCAGGAAGCTATGCTGGAGTCATACCTCTTACTATAAACAGAATAAAGAACAATAAGCCGGTTATTATACATGGAGACGGACTGCAGACAAGGGACTGGATATATGTAACTGATACTGCTGATGCCGCTGTTAAAATATGCAAAACCCGGTCAACCAGGGGAAAAATAATAAACATTGCCAACGGCAAGGAAACAACAATAATGGATTTAATTAAATTGATTGTAAAAACCACTGGATACAAGGGCAAAATAATCCACACAAAGCCAAGAGTTGGAGACATAAGAAGGCATTTTGCAGATATATCCTTAGCAAAAAAGCTTATAGATTTTAAATCCAAAGTGAATTTGGAAGAGGGTATCGGAAATTTACTAGAGTATTATATGAAAAGAGGCATTTAAGTTTATATTTTTCTTATCGCATCAACTATACAATTCAAGTCTTCTTTGCTTAAATTTGGATGCACAGGCAATGATAAGACCTGCTTGCTTAGTTTCTCAGCAACAGGAAAATCACCTTCCTTATAGCCAAATTTCTTAAAATGAGTGCATAAATGAAGAGGCTTTGGATAGTATACTCCAGTACTTATACCTTTTTCACTTAATTTATTTACAAGCTCTTCCCTGCTCAATTTAAAATCTTTTTCAATCTTTATTGTATATTGATGGAAAACGTGCTTATTATTTTTTTTAATGGCTGGGATTGTTATGCCTTTTATTTTTCCCAGTTCTTTGCTGAAATATTTGGCATTTTCAATTCTTTTTTTTGTTATAATATTTATTTTTTTAAATTGCTCCAGAAGCATTGCTGCTTGAATGTCAGTCATTCTATAATTATAACCTAAACTTATGTAGTCGTAAGTTGACATATTTGATCTTCCGTGCTGCCTAAAAAGTTTTGATTTATCTGCGTAATCCCTATTATTCGTCACTACAGCACCGCCTTCGCCGCAAGTGATGTTTTTTGTGGCATAAAATGAAAAAACTCCTATATCACCAAAGGATCCTGCTTTTTTCCCGTTAAACTCTGCACCTATAGCTTGGCAGGCATCTTCTATAACAGTTAAATTATTTTTCTCCGCAATTTTGCCTATTTCTTCATAATCACAAAGCTGCCCATACAAGTCGACAGTCATTATAGCTTTTGTCTTTTTTGTTATTTTATCCTTTATTTTTTCCGGATTTATGTTGAAGGTGTCTTGCTCTATATCAGCAAAAACCGGCTTTGCGCCTGCCATTAAAATAGAATTTGCTGTTGCTATAAAAGTAAAAGGGGTCGTTATGACGTCATCCCCTGGCTTTATTCCAACAGAATTTAAGGCTGTATGCAAAGCTGCTGTCCCGCTGTTCACTGCTATTGTATATTTTGTTCCGCAAAATTTTGCGAATTTTTCTTCGAGTTCCCTTACTTTTTGTCCTTGGGCAATGTTTCCTGACTTTAAGACATCAGTAACCGCTTCTATCTCTTCTTTCCCTATGAAAGGTTTGGAAATTTGTATCATTTTACCTTTTTGCCGCTCTTGTCAACATAGCCAGCTAATTTAGCGGGATTTCCATAGACCAGTCCATAATCTGAAACATTTTTTGTCACAACAGAGCCTGCTCCAATCATTGCATACTCACCAACCACAATCCCAGGCAGTATTATAGAGCCTGCTCCAATTGAAGCTCCTTTTTTTATTATGGTGTTTGAAACTGTCCACTCATCGCTTTTCCTTAAGCTACCGTCTTTATTTATGGCTCTTGGCTTCTTGTCGTTTATCAGGCATACATGCGGTCCTATGAATGCTCCATCTTCTATTTTAACGCCATGATAGACTGAAGCGTTGTTCTGGATTTTCACATTATTTCCTATTTTCACATTAAAGTCTATATAGACATTTTTTGATATTATGCAGTTATTCCCAATTTTAGCGCCTTCCCTAACTTGCACCTGATTCCATACATAGGTTCCTTTCCCTATGATTGCTTTTTTAGAAACTTCCGCTGTAGAATGTATCTTTACCCCGCGCATATACTCTTTTCTGCAGTCATTAAATTTATAAAGCTTTCTATAACAATATGGATGTATTAGTGAAACAAATGCTGGAAAATTTTGTTAAAACATAATATTGTTTATTCTAAGTTTATAGTTTATTAAGACAAAGTGAATGTAAAAATTGTAAAGTGTGGAAGTGATATAGATTTGCCCACTTCATAAAAATTTTCTCTAGAAAATTTTATAAAGTGTCAATAGTTCATTTTGCAAATGAAAACAGTCACTATAGTCGGCCTTGGATATGTCGGCCTGCCTTTGGCATGCCTGTGTGCAGTAAAGGGGCTTAAGATCTATGGGCTTGATGTTGACAAGAATAAAATTGATTTGGTAAATAAAAGCCAGAGCCCGATTAAGGATGAGTATGTAGAAAGCAGGCTGAAAAGGGTAAAAATCCTTGCAACAACAAATGCGGATGAATGCATTCCAAACTCTGAAATTGTGATTGTCTGTGTTCCAACTCCTGTTGACAAGAATAATTCCCCTGACTTGACTGCATTGATGAATGCTGTTTCAACAATTTCAAAGCATATAAAGCTGGGCACTCTTCTTGTTATTGAATCTACAATTTACCCGGGCACTGTTGAAGAGATTGTTGTGCCTATCTTGCAAAAGCAGAAATTCAACATCCAAAAAAATGACATCTTTGTAGCGCATTGCCCCGAGAGGATTGACCCAGGCAACAAGAAATGGACGATAGAGATGCTGCCAAGAGTTATAGGCGGAGTTACAAAAGAGGCTACAAAAAAAGCAGCTGAATTCTACAGGAGTGTGATAAATTCTGATGTCATTGAGCTGAGCAGCGTGAAGGCTGCTGAAGCAACAAAAATTATGGAGAACACCTTCAGGGACATCAACATAGCTTTTGTAAATGAAATGGCGCAGAGCTTTGACAAGGCAGGCATTGACATAATTGAGGTTATTAAAGGTGCTTCCACAAAGCCTTTTGCATTCATGCCTCATTATCCTGGCGCCGGGGTTGGAGGACACTGCATTGCGCAAGATCCTTATTATATGATAGAAAGGGGAAAACAACTCGGTTTTGATCATGAGTTTTTAAAACTCGCTCGTAAAATAAACAACAACATGCCCCACTACACAGTTGAATTGCTCGAAAACGAATTAAAAGAACTAAAGAAATCAATCAAAGGCGCGAAAGTCGGAGTTCTTGGATTGACATACAAGGCAAATGTCGACGATACAAGGGAAAGCCCTGCATTTGATGTAATAAACCTATTAAAAACAAAAGGCGCTGATGTTTTTGTATATGATCCTTATGTGAGCAGCGGAAGCAATGTCAAAGACCTTGACGAGCTTTTGAACAAAAGCGATTACATTATCTTAGTTACAGACCACAATGAGTTCAAGGCAATGGACTTGGAAAAGCTGAAGAGGCAGAAAATACTTGCTGTTATTGACGGCAGAAACTGCCTTGAGAAGGAAAAAATAAAGTCTATGGGGATTTTATATCATGGGATAGGGAGATCTTAATTATTTTTTGTATCGAGAATTTTCTTTATTCCTTCCTTAATCATCGTCTTTGGCTCCCATCCAAGTTTTTTCATTTTTGATATGTCTGGTATCCTGTATTCAATCTCCCTTTCCCTTAGCCTTGTTTCTTTTCCAAAGCCCAGCTTTACAATCTCAGATTCGCTTTTGGTAACCTCTTTCACAATCTGCGCAAGCTCCAGTATTGTAGTTGGCTGGTTGTTCCCTATGTTGTAAGCCTCTCCTTTTTGCCCTTTGTCAAAAACTGTCAATATTCCGTCGGCAATGTCTTCAACATAAGTAAAGCATCTTGTCTGATTTCCATTTCCGTAAACTGTTATTGGCTCGTTTCTCAAAGCCTTGCCTATGAAAATAGGAACCACCCAATTTGATTTTTGCTCGGGACCGTATACATTAAAAAATCTCACAATCCTGATGTCTGTGCCAAATTCCTGGTTGTAGGCTTTTGCGTAAATCTCTGCAGCAAGCTTTGAAACTCCGTAAGTTGAAACGGGACCTTTCACGCTGTCTTCCTTTATCGGCAATTCTCTTGGCTCGCCGTAAACTTCAGAAGAAGATGAATATATCATTCTTTTGACTCCTACATCAATTGCTGACTTGAAGACATTGACAGAGCCCTCAAGGTTTACCTTCATTGTGTCCAAAGGCCGCTTATCAGAATTGTCTACTCCAAGAAGCGCTGCAAAATGAAAGACAGCATCGCAGCCTTTGAGGTCATTGGCAACATTGTCCATGATTGACTTTTTAATCCACTCAAGATTTTTATGCTGAATGGCCGGCTCTGTCAAATCAAGAACTTTTACCTTATGCCCATGATTAAGAAGATGCTGTACCAAAGGCAGCCCGATTAGTCCTGAGCCTCCTGTAATAAATGCTTTCATGAGCAGAAGTTTTGGCATAGTGTTTATAAAATTAACTGTGGATTTTTTAACTGCTAGAATCTATAATAGGTATACTATTAAGATATTAAATCTTGAATATAACTGCTCCATTATTCCGGAAAACCTGCTGGAATTTGCCGAATGATGAGATTTCTGCAATTTTTTTATTTACATTATCTGGACCAAACCTTTGCGCTGTCTGGCCGTCTATTATAAAATATTGATAATTCCTGTTTTTGAGCCAGTTATAATTTTCCTCAACAGTTTCATTAAATCCTTTTTTTTGGTAATCCTTCACATCAGAGCACCATCTGCATTCATACATGTCCATTCCTATGACTGGGCCATTATTCAAAAAAGTGAATACCCGTGAGTTTTTTGGAAGATTGTCCTTCATCCATACATACGCTCCGATTTCCTCTTCAGAAGTCCAAAAGCCTCCAGGAGGCCAAGTTGCTGTATTAACTGCAATTTTTTGATGCGTTGATGTAAAATATATTCCTATCAGCAAAACCAGTAAAATAGCATATTTTCCTATATTTCCGATATACTTTTTTGATGTATTCAAGATTATAAAAGCCCCTTCTGCTGCCAAAATGCACACCGGTATTGCCAGCAGCATCCATACCCTGAACGGAGATAGTTTTATTGAGAAATTTGTTGCATTAACAGCATATAAAGTCAAGGCAAGCCAGCTTAATGTAACCGCAATCCAATAGTTTTCTTTCCTAAATCTTTCCTTAAACCTAAAAAGAATAAACACCACAGCAATAACAGCTAATAATGTAAGAACAATGCCAATGCCTATTGGATTATTAATCATATTCTGATCGCGAGCTATAAAAAAATCAGAGAAGGTATAAGCCCTGTCTCCAGTTCCTGACAAAACATTCACAAAACCCCATTCTTCAATATCCCCAACTTTAAGCCCGATGGCCTTCAAAGTTCCAATAAAGCCGTATTTGAGCGTCATAGGGCCCCACCAAAATAATAAAGAGAGCAACAATCCAACAATCCCTGATAAAACCTCCCATAACAAAAATTTTCTTTCAAGCAGCGCTTTTGTTATGATATATAATCCAAAAAACAAGCCAAAGTAAACAGAATGGGTTGGTGAAGACGTCAGCGCAGTAACCATGCTAAAAGCTGCAACCACCCACCACTTTTTATCGTATTTTATCATTTCAGCTGCATAAAAAACAACGAAAAACAATGGAACTGTCAATGATATGGACCATATAAAATGGGACATAAAAGCTGGAATTGACAGCAAAGCGAAGGTTGCAAAAAGCGCCTTATTTTTGTTCCCAGTAAATTCTTTTACAAAAAAATAGAAGAATATTGTGGAAAGTGAAATAATAAAGGCATTAAAGAACTTTAAAGTCCAATAAACAGAATCATTCGTCTGGCTTAATATCCCTAATGTGATATCATAAGCAGGGGGATAGGGGTTAATATGCTTTATATATTGTGCTGCATCATCAAATGCA
>Ga0209514_10003638_pt1 | contig 21699 bp, 17 predicted proteins | sample Subgrocontami58m_FD_187452 | JGI IMG/M metagenome (GOLD analysis project Ga0209514, IMG submission 187452) | Subsurface groundwater microbial communities from S. Glens Falls, New York, USA - GMW37 contaminated, 5.8 m (SPAdes) (version 3) | ecosystem: Environmental > Aquatic > Deep subsurface >...
CCTTGGCCCAGAAGTTGGCCAGGTCCCTCTCATCATCCATCTCTTCCCAGGCCCAGAGAAGAGGGCCGGGACAGAAGACCGCATCATCACGAGTCATGCCGATGGTCTGGCCATAAAGCCGGGCCATGGTGAACGCCTGGCAGAGAGTTATCTTGATACCCATGTCCTTGACCGGACGGTGTGCCTTCTCAGGCATTTCCTCTCCAGGCTTAAGCAGCTTTATACCGAGCGGGAAGCTCCTGGGCCGTATTGCCGCGCTCAGGTCTTTCCCGTCCTTTACCCACTTTTCAAGATTAGCCAGGTTATCCATTTGTAGTCATCCCCTACCTGATATTGCTTCCATTCTACATTTAACTTAACTGGCTGCGCCAGTCAAAAACTAGCGTCCTTCGGCAGAGCCAGTCAATAACTACTTCCCTTCCATCGCCTCCAGTACTTTCTCCGGCGTAATAGGCAGGTCCTTGATGGCGCCGCCTATCCCGGCAAAGATGGCATTGCCCACGGCCGGAGCGGCAGCCTGAAGGGATCCCTGGCCGACTTCCTTGGCGCCGTAGGGCCCCCCGGGATCATCCGTCTCTACCAGCATGACCTCCACCGAGGGCGTATCAACGGCGGTGGCCAGCCTGTAGTCCAGGAAGGAAGGATTCAGGGGCTGCCCATCCCGCCAGATGACGCCTTCCATAAGGGCGGCGCCGAGTCCCATGGTGGCGCCTCCCTGGAGTGTGCCCTCGACCACGTTGGGGTTTATCGGATGTCCGCAGTCATACGCGCTGACCATTCTGGTAATGTCCACCAGGCCGGTCTCTTTGTCCACCTCGGCCCGGGCCGATTGCGCAGAAAAGGAGCATGAAAGGAACGGCCCTCTCTGCCCAATACGCTTCAGCTCCTCTTTGGAGCAGAAGCGGGCCTCGCCCCAGGCAGCCCTGGACCGCTGGTCGAAGTTCTTCCTGGCGGCGTCGGCGAAGCTGACGCCTCGCTGTGGGCTCCCTTTGACGTAGATGCGCCCATCCCGGCATTCCAGGTCATCTACCTTTGCCTCCAGGTCATCCGCCACGACCTCCAGCACCTGCTGCCGCGCTTGCGAGGCCGCCGTCAGCATTGCTCGCCCGGTAGAGGCGGTATCGCTGAAGCTCCACCACTGTGTTGGGAATAGAGAAGAGTCACCGGACCTTACCCTGATAGACTCCACGGGCACCCCCAGGTTCTCGGCTACAAGCTGGCGCATGCCGGTCTCAGCGCCCTGTCCGTAGTCGCAGGATATGGTCTGGATATTCACGGTGCCGTCCGGCTCGATGGAGACCGATGCTGGATTGGTATGGCGGGCCGGATAGTCATATCCGGACATGAAGGAACTGGCGGCCAGTCCGACTCCCTCTTTATCTTGAGCGAAGGCGTCCCTGGCTGTCTGGATGCACTTATCCAGCGCACAACTGGTGATATCCCACTTGAGTAGAGTCCGGTCGCCCGTCTTCAGAGCATTCCGCCGCCTGAGCTCTACCGGGTCTATCCCCAGGTCCCGTGCGGCAAGGTCCATCTGTGTCTCCACCGCGTAGCGCGTTTGGGGCAGGCCGGGGCCGCGCATGGGGCCGGCGACCGGCAGGTTCGTGTACACCTTGGATCCCTCGTAGTCCAGGTTAGGCACCTGGTACGGAGCCGTCAGGAAGATGGCCCCGTTAACCAGGGGAGGCGTTCCAAGCCCGACGTACCCTCCGGCATCAGCTATCACCCGGCATTGGATGGCGGTAATACTCCCATCCTGTTTGAAGCCGGTCTTCAGGTTAATAATGATGTTATAGCGACGGATCGTGGAGGTGAATACCTCTTCACGGCTGCACGTTATCTTGACCGGCCTGCCAGTCTTCATAGACAGCAGGGCCGCACTGAATTCGTATGGGAAGATGCTGCTCTTGCCGCCAAAGGCCCCTCCCACTGGAGGAACAATATACCGGACACGGTCCTCCGGCAGCGCCAGGATGTAGGACATGACCGCTCTGCTGCAGCCTATCATCTGGGTCGTCGTCCAGACCGTGAGGTTTCCGGTCGGGTCGTAGTACGCCAGGGCGGAATGAGGCTCAATGGACGCGTGGTTTATAGAAGAGAAGGAGAATCGGTCCTCCCGGATATGGTCCGCCTGGGCGAGGCCCGCGGCGGCGTCACCTGCTCTCATAGCCACGTGGGTACAAACGTTGCTTTCCGCATCGTGAATGGCCGGAGACCCGGGCTTGATCGCCTCTTCGGGATCGAAGACGGCGGGAAGCTGCTCATACTGAACGTCAATCAGCCCCAGAGCCTCTTCAGCCGTATCCTCGTCAATAGCTGCTACCGCGGCTACTTCCTCACCTGCGTAGCGTACTCTGTCCTTGGCCAGAGGGTAACGGTCCTCGATTATGTGCGACCACTGGTCCCATCGGACCCCAGGAGGCCAGTACCCGTACTTGCGTCCGGGCGTATCCGCCGCCGTTATAACGGCCTCTACACCCGGCAGCGCCCGAGCGCGTGAGGTGTCAATACTGACGATTCGAGCATGAGGGAACGGACTTCGCAGCGTCCGGGCGTAGAGCATGCCTTGAAGCCTCAGATCGTCAGTGAATTTGGCCTCGCCCGTACCCTTGGGAATGCACTCCAGAAAAGGTAATCGTTTCCCAACAAACTTGTGTTCCATCATTAAGCTCCTTTTCAGTTGTACTCTTGCAGAATCACGAAGGATTATGGGGACGCCCCGACCTGGCAGCGCGGCTCCATCGGTGTCAGAGCTGTCTCCAACGTAAGCAGCAAATTATTAGGCCAAGGACGCTGCATGCCCTAGGTACAGAATTGGCAATGGATGGGGAGGCAACACCACTGGCTAAGCGATCAGCACTCAACAAGCCCACCTGCCCCCGAGCGACAGGACCGTGGCCGAAAATAGCATAAAGCAATGTTAGCATAGTCGCCGTATTTGGGTCAACGGCTCGCGTTCAGGTTGTACCGTGCCGGTGCGGCGGTGCCTGGCGATACGCCACTGCGGGTACGCCACTGCGGGTTGACAAATACGCGGGCCTACTTTAACATTTCCAATTAAAGTATGATATTCGTAGGACAAAAGAGAGACCCCGTCAAAGTCTTAGGCGAGAATAGTTGTGTATATGGATAGGACTTCAATCCGTATACACAGCTACTTATACAGGGCCTGACAAACACCAAAAAAGTTGGCTCGCCGGGGTGGTTCTCCGGCGGAAGGGAGCATCCAATGGAAGAAGATAGGACCCCAGCCCGGGTGGGCAGACGCCAGTTTCTCAAGGTTGCATCGATTTTGGGTGGCGGCATTGTCCTGGTGGCCTGTGCCCCGGCGACGGTCGGCACAACCCCGACAGCGGCCCCCAAGACCTCTGGCGGAGCAACTCCAGCAGCCGGCACGACTGCAGCCGCTAAGCCGAAGGTTTCGGCGGACCTTCAGTATGCTACCACCTCCAGCGGTATCGGATTTCAGGTAATGCCGACGTTAGTCGCCATGGAACTCTTCTTGAAGGATGAGGGGATTACCCAGAAACTAACCTCCTTCGCCGGTGGTGGGGATACCATACGTGGACTGTTGGAGGGAGGCAACCAGATTGGACAGCCTGCTCCAAATGCAATCGCGGTTGCTGTAGACCAAGGCCAGCAGATCCGAATCATTGCCGAGAACCTGCCTTTTCCTACTATTTTGTGGGTGGTAAAGGCGGACTCTCCGCTAAAGAGCATGCAGGACATCAAAGGAAAGAAATTCGGATATTCCCGTCCAGGCTCCGTGAGCCAGACGTATGCGTTTACTGCGCTGCGGGCAATCGGGCTGAAGCCGGAGGATGTGAACATGGTAGCGGCCGGAGGGGCGCCCGACCAGCTAACTGCTGTGAGGGGTGGCATCATCGATGTGGGATGGGTGAATGATCCGCTACTGTCTCAGGAACTCCTCAAGAAGGACATCAAGATTCTGGGGACCGCCGCTGACTACATTCCAAACTGGAGCGAGAGCATGCTCGCGACCAGCGCCGATTATGCCAAGGCCAATGGAGATATTCTTACAGCGTACTTACGAGCCCACCAGAAGGCCATGGACTACATCAAGAGCAACCCCGAAAAGGCGGCAGAGATCTGGGCCAAGGGACAGCAAACGGATGTTGAGATAGCCAAGGCTTCAATAAAGAACTATCCCATCTCGAAGTTTACGGCCAAGATAAACCCGGCTACTCTCAAGGCAATCTCAGAAGACATGCTGGCGAACAATCAGGTAAAGACTGCGCCGGACTGGAGCAAGATAGTCGACCAGAGCTTCCTGGCGCCTGAGCTACGAAGCACCATTTAGACTAATAATACGATGAAGCCCCCGGCATGCATGCCGGGGGCTTCATCGCGCCGGATACATCCTCGGGTCCTACTCAGACCCTTCGTGGCGCCGTTGCCAGCTTGCTCAATGACAATCCAGGTATAATTCTTTACGCATCTTTGACCCCCTTCTGACCCCCGATTACGCGTCCCTATACGTAGCGGATGAATAATATGTGAAAAGACGTTTGGGGAAAGATTCATGGCAGTAGACGTAAGATACAGATCAGGCAAGCCCGTAACTGCAGCGGTGTGCATGAGTGGCGCTACAGGCGTACGTCTCTCCCCGCGACAGGACAGGCTGGCATACTGGCATGAGAAAGGCCTGATGAGCAACAAGGAGTTCGCACGCAAGGTGCGTGTGGCGCTGGGAATACAAGCAGGCCGGGACGCTAAGGAGATGGCGTTGGCCGTGGCGTTTCTCCTGTTGGCGGGTATCGTCTCTTGGAGCGTCTTCCAATTTGCATCCGAAATCGCCCGGACAGGGCTGATGTCAATCTTTGTTAGCTAACACGCAGGGTCTTTTCATTCTCTCTTGTTAGGCAGGTAGCCCATCAAGGCCAAGGCTTCGTTAGGATAGCGAGCGTGGCGTCTAAGGGCTGCGGCCACGTTATGTGTACCCGCTCGGCGTAGCAGATTGAGGGCTACATTACGCAGTCCTGCCATTACCTGTGGCGCTGATCCCTTGCGCACCTGGCTGGCGTCCTCTCCCATGGTGACATCTCTTACCCAGTTCAGCCGATTCTCGATTCCCCAGTGTCCTCGCCACAGGTTCTGCAATCTCTGTGGACTGGCTCTGTCCGGCTTAAGGCTGGTAATGGCATAGCTTACCTGGGATCGCTCCTTGCCCTTCTGTCTCACCTTCCGCTCTATCCGGCATACCTGTCCCAATCCCGGCCAGTCCAGGTATTCGTTTAAGGCCGCTGACGCTAAGAGATGCCGCTCTTCCCAGCGGTCTCCGTGCCTGCCCCGACTTACCGATATCCCGAATCTCTCCCCAGGCGGCGGGTCGGTAAACAGTAGAGCGATATCCTCCAAGAGTTCCGGCTGGTTCTCCTTAACTACTGTGAAGTAGTCTGCGCCCTGGTCCAAGATCGCCTTGGCTGTCTTGCGCTGAGTATGCAGTGCATCCGTGGTTACTACCAACCCCTTAAGATTAATCTGGGGCAGCATTCGGGGGACAGTCTTTAGCTCCACCTCCTTGTTCTTGGTCCTTACCCCCCGATTGAGCCAGCACCAGACCAGCCCCATGAGCATAAGCAGCTACCAGATGTACCCCTGGTAATCGCTCACCATGAATGCCCCGCAGCCCTTTGCCATCAATGGCAATGGCCCGCTCTCCGTCAGGCAGGTTAAGCCTGGCCCACTCCCGTAGTGCTGCCTCGAAAGCCACCACGTCCAGCCGGGTGAAGATCCGATGGAGCGTAGCCACGGAGGGAGACTTCTTGTGGGTGAAGCCTAAAGCAGTGAGCAGCTTTGGCTCCTGATCACGGCCCCATTGGGAGATGGCATATAGACTACGTGCTCCGCACAGCATTGCACAAGCAGCCAGGGCGAGAACCGCCGGTAGTGGATGACGCCTGCCTTTTGATAGTCGCGGATCAGGAACACGACTAAATGCTTCTTGTAATCCCTTTGCAACCCATTCCCCTCTTCCCATGCTCGGCAGTCTATCTCATCCGGCCTACAATGAAAAGACCCTGAGCTAACACGTAGGTATACTTACTCCGGCTCTTCCCTTCGTAAACCGCCCTGCGTGGCGGCACCGGTTATCCTGAACCTCTCCGCTTGTTGTCCTAAACCTTTGTGCTGATTGGCGCGAGCCTCGCTCTTTGGTCATTGCGAGTTCTCGTTGGTCCTTGCGAGGAGGGACGACGAGGCAATCTCCCCGCCCCACCCCTCTGGATCCCCGCCTTCGCGGGGATGACAGAAGAAGAGCGAGAGATTGCCTCGTCCCTCGCAATGACCGGTAAGGGGCCCGCAAAGACAGACCGGTAAGGGGCTGGATTCCAGGCTCATCCCGGGCTCGCGTTCAGGTCCCAGGTCTTTTCAAGTAAGAGCCTCTTGACATTCAAGTTACTTGAAGGTGTACATTGCTATGGACGCCTGAGGAGGAGAGTGCTATGGACAATATGCTCACCATTGGAGAGCTCGCCAAGGTTGTTGGGCTAAGCCCGGCCACGATCAGGTATTACGAGCAAACAGGCTTGATTCCGCATGCCACCAGAAACGAATCAGGTTATCGCCTGTACTCGGACGAAGATGGTCGACATCTCAAGTTCATACTGCAAGCCAAGATGCTGTCCCTTTCCCTCGACGAAATCAAGGAGATGGTTCGCCACGCGGTCGATCGCCGCTGTGATGCTCTTCAGGATGATCTGGTCGTCCTTCTTCGAAAGAAGCGGGAGGAAACCCGGCGCAGAATAGGTGAGCTACAAGAATTCGAAGAAGTGCTTGGACGCTTTTGCGATGATTTGTCACCAAGAGTGTCGCCGAGCGAGGACAAGGCGATAGCCTCCGCGGGGTTCTGCGCCTGCCTGAGGGAACGATAGTCTGGTGCTCCCGAAGGCGGCTATGAGCCACGCTTGCACCCCACCTGCTCCTACATCTTCAGGGCCCGGAAGTTAAGGGAAAAGTTCGCAAAGAGAGGAGGAATAACGATGGCTGACAAGCCGAAGAAGGACGCCAAGCCTGTTGCCGAGGACTGCGGCTGCGGATGTGTGACCAAGAAGAAGTGGTATAGCAATGGGCATTGGGAGGGAAGCCCGCGAGGTCGCGGGCTTCCCTCCTGGCAAACTACACTGGTACGGTGCCTCCCTATTGACTATGCCCTTCTAGTCAGGACCGAGACAAGCGAGCCGCGCCTGAATTAGAAGGGTGCCTCTTGTGGAGCGACGGTGAAGGCCAGTACGTATGGACCAACCAAGTACGCGGGGTTAGGGGATACCCAGGGCCGCTCTAAATCTACTCCCACCGCGCTTGCGATTGTTGAGAAGCCCTCCACCTCCGCTTGTGCCGAGAATACCCGCGTCTGGTTTCAGGAACTACCTTCATCGATCCAATCTGCCATCCGCTCGTCCTCTACTTACCCTTGACCTTCTTCTCCCGCTCTAGCTTGCCGTAGGGCATTGACGGCTGGAAGCGAACGTTGTGAGGGATGGGATAACGCTGCCCGCCGAGCGTGCCGTGACGCACCTGGATACCGTCTATGAGATCGTCCAGCTTGCTCGCCGGCAGGGTGAAGATGATCTCATCGTCCTGGTCCATCGCCACCACGCGGTCACCGGCGCCGGGGAGCACCACTCGAGAGACCTGGTTGTTGTAGGTCTCGATCACGCCCTCGGCGCAAGAAGCCGCCAGCCCAGTGAAGGTGGATGGCAGAACGCCTCCTTGCTTGAAGAGGGTTCCCTGGACCAGGCGCATCATCTGGGCAGGGTTGCAATAGATCATGATGATGTCGGGTTCGATCCGGGTCCATTCCAGAGGAGAGACCACCATTCCGACTATCTCGCCTTTCTTGAAGCGGGGCATCGCGTTGATAGTCTTCATCCCCAGCTCAGGGGTCTCGAAGAACGGAAGGTCCTTGGCCCAGAAGTTGGCCAGGTCCCTCTCATCATCCATCTCTTCCCAGGCCCAGAGAAGAGGGCCGGGACAGAAGACCGCATCATCACGAGTCATGCCGATGGTCTGGCCATAAAGCCGGGCCATAGTGAACGCCTGGCAGAGAGTTATCTTGATCCCCATGTCCTTGACCGGACGGTGTGCCTTCTCAGGCATTTCCTCTCCAGGCTTAAGCAGCTTTATACCGAGGGGGAAGCTCCTGGGCCGTATTGCCGCGCTCAGGTCTTTCCCGTCCTTTACCCACTTTTCAAGATCAGCCATTTCTAACATCCCCTCCTTGGAATATATCCCCATTTTACTTTTATCCGATAGGCCTGGTCAAAACAGGCCCACAATCACGATGCCGTCAAGTTCTTGAGCGAGGATGGTTGTGTGTATCGGTTGAAGCTGGCGCCGTTCGCCAGCTTCAACCGATACACACGCGTTTCCTTCTTCAATTGAACTTATTGGACTGTCCCGCTACTACTTCCCTTCCATGGCCTCAAGCACCTTCTCCGGCGTGATGGGGAGATCGGTAAACGCTGCACCGATGCTGGCGAAAACGGCGTTGCCGACGGCCGGAGCGGCAGCCTGTAGGGAGCCCTGGCCCACCTCCTTGGCGCCGTACGGGCCTCCGGGGTCTTCCGTCTGTATCAACAAAGTCTCGACGGAAGGCGTATCCAACGACGTTGCCAGCCGGTAGTCGAGGAAAGAAGGGTTCAGAGGTTGCCCGTCCCTCCAGATGACTCCTTCCAACAGGGCGGCGCCCAGTCCCATCGTGGAGCCCCCCTGAAGGGTCCCCTCTACCACGTGCGGGTTGATCGGCTGTCCGCAATCATAAGCAGTTATCATCCGGCTTATGTCTACCTGGCCGGTCTCCCGGTCAACCTCGGCCTTCGCCGTCTGTGCAGAAAAGGTACAAGAGAGGAAGGGTCCTCTCTGACCGATCCGCTTCAATTCATCCTTGGAGCAGAAGCGCGCCTCTCCCCAGGCGGCCCGGGTCCGGCGCTCGAAGCTCTTTCGGGCGGCGTCCGCGAAACTGATTCCCCGCTCCGGGCTGCCCTTCACGTAGATCCGACTATCCCGACACTCGAGGTCGTCGGCCTTGGCCTCCAAGTCATCAGCAGCGATCTCCAGGACCTGCTGTCGAGCCTGGGAGGCTGCGTCCAGCATGGCCCGGCCGGTGGAAGCCGTATCGCTGAAGCTCCACCATTGGGTCGGGAAGAGCGAGGAATCCGCCGAGCGCACTCTCACCGTTTCCGGTGGCACGCCCAGGTTCTCGGCCACGAGCTGGCGCATGGCCGTCTCGCCCCCCTGGCCAAAGTCGCATGACATGCTCTGTATGTTCACCGTGCCGTCCGGCTCTATGGAGACCGAAGCCGGGTTGGTGTGACGAGCCGGATAATCGTATCCAGACATGAAGGAGCTGGCGGCCAGACCTACGCCGTCTTTATCATTCGCAAAGACCGCCTCTGCTGTTTCGAGACACTCGTCCAGCCCACAGCTGGTTATGTCCCACTTGAGAAGGGTGCGGTCTCCCGGCTTGAGCGCATTGCGACGTCTCAGGTCCACCGGGTCGATGCCCAGGTCCCTGGCTGCAAGATCGAGCTGCGTCTCCACCGCATAGCGAGTCTGAGGCAGGCCGGGTCCTCGCATGGGGCCGGAGACCGGCAAGTTGGTGTAGACCTTGGTGCCTTCGTAGGCCAGGTTCGGCACCTGGTATGGGGCGGTAAGGAAGATCGCCCCGTTGACCAGGGGCGGCGTCCCTAGCCCCACGTACGCCCCGGCGTCGGCGACCACCCGGGCCTGTACTGCCGTGATGGCCCCGTCCCGCTTGAAGCCCGTCTTGAGATTTATTACCACATTGTACCGCCGGATAGTGGAAGTGAAGACCTCTTCCCGGCTGCAGGTTATCTTTACCGGCCTGCCCGTCTTCATGGAGAGCATGGCAGCAGCGAACTCATACGGGAAGATGCTGCTCTTGCCTCCAAAGGCGCCCCCGACCGGCGGCACAATGTACCGTACCCGGTCCTCCGGCAGGTCCACAAGATAGGACAGGACGGCCCGGCTGCACCCAATCATCTGGGTGGTGGTCCAGACCGTAAGATTGCCAGTCGGGTCGTAGTAGGCCATGGCGGAATGGGGCTCTATCGAAGCATGATTAATAGCTGAGAACGAGAAGCGGTCCTCCCGGACATGGTCTGCCTGGGCCAGGCCCGCCTCTGCGTCCCCTGCCTTCATAGTCACACGCGTGCAAACGTTGCTGTCTCCGTCGTGAATAGGCGGAGCGCCAGGCTTGAGCGACTCCTCGGGATCAAAGACGGCGGGCAGTTGCTCGTACTCGACTTCTATCAAGGCCAGGGCCTCTTCCGCAGTATCCTCATCGATAGCGGCCACCGCGGCCAGCTCTTCACCGGCAAAGCGTACTTTGTCCTTGGCCAGGGGATACCGATCTTCGATGATCTGGGACCACTGGTCCCAGCGGACACCAGGAGGCCAATACCCATACTTACGTCCGGGCGTATCCGCCACGGTTATCACCGCCTCTACGCCCGGCAGCGCCCTGGCGCGGCTGGTGTCGATCTTCACTATACGTGCATGAGGGAAAGGGCTGCGCAGGGTCCGGGCATGAAGCATCGCCGGAAGTGTAAGGTCGTCCGTAAACTTGGTTTCACCCTTTCCCTTGGGAACACTCTCCAGGGAAGGTAATCGCTTCCCGATAACGCTATAATCGCTCATGAAGCTCCTTTTCGACTATCCTCAATTGCCGCCAGGACCGTCTCCGGCGTCAAAGGCAAGCAGTCAGCCCAGGCGCTGGTGCTCCTGGCAACTGCGTTGGCTATAGAAGGAGCGGCAGCCTGGAGTGAGCCCTGGCCCACCTCCTTGGCGCCGTAAGGGCCTTCCGGGTCTACAGTCTCTACCAGCACGGGCTCGAACCGCGGCGTATCGAGAGCCGTAGGGATCTTGTAGTCCAGGAAGGACGGATTGAGGAGATGGCCTCCCAGCCATTCCAGTTTCTCGAAGACGGCCTGGCCCTGGCCCATAGCCGATCCACCCTGCATTGTCCCTTGAACGATCATTGGGTTGAGAGCCCGGCCACAGTCGTAGGCGCTTACCATCCGCCGGAGGTCTACCAGTCCAGTCTCCAGGTCTACCTCTGTGTGGGAGGCCTGGGCGGAGAAGCTGTAAGACCGCGAGACGTTGCGCTTGCCGACATGCAGCATATCAGTGTTCGCACAGTACTGCGTCGATGCCGTCGCCGGACGCTTGGCCCGCTTCAGGTGCAGGCGTACCGCATCACGGAAAGCCATACCCTTATCAGGGCTACCCAGCACGAAGACCCGGCCATCGCGGGCTGCCAGGTCTTCCGGCCTCGCCTCCAGGCGGTCCGCCACCGCCTTGAATATCTCTTCCAGCACCTGTGCGGCGGCCGCCCTGGAAGCGTTGCCTATACCGAAAGTATCAGCGAAGCTCCACCAGCCATCAGGGACCAGAGCTGTATCTCCGGAGCGGACCCGCACCGCTTCGAGGGGCAGGCCCATTTCCTCTGCGACTATCTGCTGGATAGCCGTATCTCCTCCCTGGCCGAAGTCCGAGTGAATCGCGAAAACCGAGACTGTTCCGTCCACCTCTACCTTGACCACGCTCGGACAGGGTACGTACGGCGGCAGGTTGTACCCGGACATAAAGGCACTGCAGGCCAGCCCGAAGTCCTCTGTACCGGCGAGGGAGGACGTTGCTTCCTGAATACAGTCATCCAGGCCGCAACTGGTAATGCGGAGCTGGCTGGGCGTTACCATGTCCGGCTTCAGGGCGTTCTTCAACCGGAGGGCCGTAGGATCCATCGCCAGGTCGGAGGCGATGCGGTCTAGCTGGTTCTCCACCGCAAAGCGGATGGGCGGAGTGCCTGGCCCCCTCTGGGGCCCACAGACCGGGCGGTTATTATAGACGCGGTAGGCCTCGAAGTCGACGTTCTCTACCAGATACGGCGCAGTAAGGAAAGCCGCCGTATAGGATATCGATGCAGGCCCCATGTTCGCATAGGCCCCGCTCTCGGCAATCGCCCGGCACTGCATGGCGAGAATGGTGCCGTCCCTCCTGACACCGGTCTTCAAGCTTATGGTCATTCCATGACGGCGAGTGGTGGTGGCAAAGACCTCTTCTCTGGAGCAGATGATCTTTACCGGCCGTCCCGTGTCCCGGGCAAGCAATGCTGCGCAAATCTCGTGGCTGAAAACCCCGCTCTTGCCCCCAAAAGCACCGCCGACCGACGGAGAGATGATTCGCACCATCTCCTCAGGGATGGACAGGACCGGCGCCAGGACGGAGCGCACCCAGGGCGCAGTCTGAGTAGAGGTCCAAAGAGTCAGGTTCCCCAGGGGATCGAACGAAGCGATCGCTCCATGAGGCTCGATGGCTGCGTGGGTTACGGCCCCTACGGTAAAACTGTCCTCGCGTACGTGATCAGCCTGAGCGAAAGCGGCTGCTACGTCACCGGTTTCGTATGCCACCCGGCCACAAATGTTGCCGTCGTCGCCGACGGTTGGAGCGCCCGGCTTCATAGCCTCTACAGGATCGAACACCGCCGGCAGCTCCTCATACTTTACCCTGATCAGGTCCAGGGCCTCCTCTGCGGTGTCCTCGTCCACCGCCGCCACGGCCGCTACCTCGTCACCGGGATACCGGGCCCGTTCCGGGACCAGGACATCGCGGTCGGCGGTCACGTTCGGAGCCAGGCCGTACTTGCCGGTGGCCAGGTCCGCGGCCGTGATGATCGCCTTCACACCGGGTAGCTTGAGGGCTTCCGAAATATCAATGCTGACAATACGTGCATGGGGATAGGGACAGCGCAGTATCCGGCCGAAAAGCATGCCGGGCAGCGCCAGGTCGTCGATGAACCTGGCCTGGCCTGAAGCCTTGGGAGGTACATCCGGGCCGACATAGGGTTTGCCTATTACGGAGAACGCCATCTGCAACCTGCCACGACGCTTACAACAGGTCGCTGCGGTCCACACCAAACGCTATTAACGACAGACGGACCGCGTGCAGACCTAGGCTAAAATAGCATAGGGCCATTCTAGCATACCTTAGTGGCGTGGTCAAAGTGTGCGCCCATGCTCGGGTCGGGCCAGAGCACCGCATTCCCAAGCAGACAGGCAAGCTCGTGGAAGCTGCAAGTAGCAGGTGGATTATCAGTGCTTTTCGTATAGTTTGCTGCAGTTGTGGAAACTTGTGCATTTCGTCACAAGCAAGCTCCCGTTTAGCAGTGGGAATACGGGAGAGCCGGCGGCCCTATTCGTATGGCAATTTTGTTAGGTTTCTAGCGATTAACATTGCATTTCCATTACATTGTAGCTAAATAGACAACGAAACACCGTTTCGCAATTGACACAAGCTATGTATCTACCCTATATTGGATTGAGGGAGCATCGCCCTTCACACTTTGACCTTTACTCGCGACAGTTCTTGTCGAGCTATATATTCCCCTGGATGGCCGGGTGGATGAGGAGGAGAATGCCCCATGAGAATCGCCCAACTAGCCCCATTATGGGAAAGAGTCCCTCCCCCCCAGTATGGGGGCACCGAAGCAGTCGTATCACTCCTGGCGGACGAGTTGACCCGAAGAGGACATCAGGTAGTCCTTTACGCATCTGGTGACTCTCAAACCCTGGCCGAGCTGCGTCATGTTTACCATGTACCCCTGCGCACGGCCGAGAGCAGCCGTATGGTCAAAGACACCAATCCCTATGAGTGGATACACATCGCGAATGCGCTCAAAGATGCCAGTCAGTTTGACGTGATTCACAACCATTCGGGCGAGCTGCCCATGGCTATGAGCTCGGCCATCAGCACCCCTATGCTCAGCACTGTCCACTGCGAGATTACGTCCGACAATAAGTTCGTCTGGGATAGGTACAGGTGGTACTACAACACTATAAGCCATTCGTCAAAGGACCACTGCCCGGACCATAACTATCTCGGGGTAGTATACAACGCCATAGATGTAGCGAGCTTTCCTTACCATGAGGACAAAGAAGACTACCTGCTTTGGCTGAGCCGTTTCTCCCCGGAAAAGGGTCCCGTCGAAGCCATCAAAGTAGCCAGGAAGCTCGGGAAGAAGCTGATCATGGCGGGCAAGGTAGACAAGGCGGACCGGAAATACTTCCACGACGTGGTGGAGCCGCTTATCGATGGCAAGCTTATCGAGCTTTTTGGTGAGGCCAATGGCGATCAGAAAAGAGAGCTCTACCGTAAGGCGATGGCGCTTCTGCTGCCGCTGAATTGGGAGGAGCCCTTCGGCCTGGTCATGCCCGAAGCAATGGCCTGCGGAACGCCGGTCATAGCCTTTCCACGGGGCGCAGCCCCCGAGATCATTGTCGACGGCAAGACTGGCTATCTGGTAGAAGGGGTCGACGAGATGGCGGAAGCCGTTCATCGCCTCGATCGCCTGAACCCCAAGGACTGCCGTAAGCACGTGCAGGAGCACTTCGACATACCGGTGATGGCGGATGGCTATCTGGCTGTCTATGAGCGGATGATAGAGTTAACCAACCGCAAGACCAAGTTCTACGTTAAGCAGCCTGCTTGGAGGTCAAGAGATGGTCGAAATGCGAGCCGCAAGAGCAGCGCCGTCCCGCCCGGAATCAAAGGGGGCAGATAGGGGTCAGAGCGGGTCCTGGAAAGATAGCGATACGCTGGCACTGCTCTGGGATGCGCTTCACAGGGAGTGCAGTTTTGACCCTTCCTCGTGCGACCTGGAGGTAAGGGACCACGTCGTATATGTTCGCGGCAGTGTCGAGAGCCTGGCCCAGAAGCGCGCCATTGCCAGGGCCGCCACGTCCGTACCGGGCGTAAGAGGCATCGTGAACGACCTGCGAATAGCGCCGCTGTCTCATCGTAGCGACCACCGCATTGCTGGAGAAATCCGGGCCGCCCTGGGTAAGTCCGGCCTCTCGGCGCCACTCCCCGACATCAAGGTATTGGACGGCGTGGTCTACCTGTCCGGCACAGTAGGCTCTCTGGATGCTCGCAAGTCCGCCGAGGACGCCGCCTGGTCGGTGCCGGGGGTAGAGTACGTCGTCAACGACGTGAAGACGGCGGTCGCGCCACCATGCTCCAGGCGGGCCGGAGAGATGGAAAGAACGCTGCAAGACGTGCAGTTTGCAGTTGAACGCAGCCTTGGAGCCGAATCCGCCAACGTAGAAGTAACCCTTATGGGTGACATCGTCCGCCTCCGCGGCCAGGTTAGCTCCGAGCGCCAGAAGTTCTTGACCGAGGACGCCGTGCGCTGGGTACCGTGCGTCGTGGACGTGGTCAACGAATTAACTGCTATATCCAGCTCTGCTAACTAGCCTGTATGGCCAGAATACAGGATCGCCAGAGATCGCGTCGGTCTCGTGCCCCCATCGGTAATCCCGAACATTTCCTCATAGAACAGGCCGAACCGGCCGCAATTGCAAATATCCAGGATGCCCAGGTAATCAAGGAAGGGGACCTCTTCCTTTTGACTAACAGGGACGGGGAGATTCCTGTCCTGAACACCAGCGGCTTCGGACTCTACTTCCAGGATACTCGCTACCTTTCGGCCTATGAGATCTTCCTGGAGGACGTGAAGCCGATTGTGCTCCTATCTACGGCCGAAATGGGCTTCAGCGCTGAACAGGAGTTGACCAATCCCCTGATCTATGGCAGCTTTGGGCGTCCGATGATGAAGCAGACGATCGCAATACGGAGGGAGAGGGTCATAGATACCTCGGTCCAAGAGCGGACCTTCGTTACCAACTTCAATATCTTTAAGATCTACCTGGACCTGAGAATCAACTTTGCGGCAGATTTTGTCGATATCTTCGAGGTGCGCGGCATAACGCGGGCTCGCAGAGGAGAGATGCTGCCGCCGCACGTAACTGATGACTCGATAACCTTCGCCTATCTCGGACTGGATGGCATCGAGCGTCAGACGAGGCTCACCTTCTCGCCTAAGCCCACTCAAATTAGTCCCGAGAGTGTTATCTACAGGGTTGCCTTGCGTCACCGGGAATCGACCAGCTTCCGGGTGACCACTACGGTCAATAACATAAGGCCGGCGGCTCCCTTCATTACGACGTTCGACCGTCTCACCAAGGACTACCGGGAGTGGAGCCGCAGTTGCACTCAGGTGGAGTCGCCAAACGAGTTCTTCCAGTCGGTGATCAGACGTTGCCTGGCTGATGTGCGTCTCTTACAGACCGGCGGACCCGAGGAACCCTACGTTGCAGCGGGTATCCCCTGGTTCGCTACCCTCTTCGGTAGGGACTTCCTTATCACGGCCGTCCAATGTCTACCCTACAATACCAGCATAGCCAAGCAGGCGTTACGACTGCTGGCGAAGTATCAGGGGACAAAGATTGACCCATGGCGTGATGAGGAGCCGGGTAAGATCCTCCATGAGCTACGGCTGGGCGAGATGGCCCACCTGGACGAGGTGCCATTTACTCCCTATTATGGCTCGGTCGATTCAACGCCTTTATTCCTCCTGGTGGCCGGAGAGTACTATGCCTGGACCGCAGACCTCCAGCTCATGCGAGAGATAGAGCCAAATCTCATTGCCGCCCTGGAGTGGCTGCAACGGTATGGGGACACGGAAGGCACCGGTTACGTGTCTTACGAAAAGCACTCATCCAAAGGCCTCGTCAATCAGGGGTGGAAGGACTCCGCTGATGCCATTGTCAACCCGGATGGTACACTCGCCTACCCTCCTATAGGCCTGGTGGAGGTGCAGGGGTATATCTATGCAGCTAAAGAGAAGCTATCCCAGGTTTTTGTCCATCTCGGGAAGCCGGAGCTAGCACGGCAATTGAGCCGGGAGGCAGCCGATCTCAAAGCCCGCTTCAACATCGATTTCTGGCTCGAAAAAGAGAAGTTCTATGCGGTAGCGATAGACGGCCACAGTCAGCCGGTGGCAACCGTCACCTCTAACCCGGGGCACGCTCTCTGGAGCGGCATCATTGACCGAGATCGGGCTGCGTATGTGGTGAACCGGCTTCTTGCCAACGATATGTTCTCCGGCTGGGGCATTCGCACTCTGAGCAGCCGGGCCCCCCGGTACAATCCCCTGGGTTACCACCTGGGCACCATCTGGCCGCACGACAACTCGCTCATCGCCATGGGTTTCAAGCGCTACGGCTTCATGGACGAGGTGAACGAGATTGCAACGGCGCTCTACGATGCATGCCGTTCCTTCGACTATTACCGCCTGCCGGAACTCTTTTGCGGGGTCCCGCGTACTCGCTACAACGTGCCGGTCCGCTATCCTATTGCCTGCAGCCCTCAGGCCTGGGCGGCCGGCAGTATGCTGATGCTCCTCCAGGCCATGATCGGGCTGGAGCCGAACGCCGCGGCTGAGGAGCTAAACATCGTGCGCCCGCGCCTACCCGCCTGGCTGGAACGGGTTAGCTTTAGCCGCATGGCAGTAGGCAATGCCAAGGTTGATCTGATCATCCACCGCCGCGATAGCCGGACCGAGGTGGACATCTCCGAGATATCGGGCAAGCTCAAGGTTTCGGTGATGAGCTAGGATCGAGCCCGGCGACAGGTGCGCGCCCGATTCTCTGTCTCCTGGCTCCTATGCCGGCCTCTTCTGGCCGCATTTCGCACACTCCTTGTAGGCCGTCCCCTGGGAAGTCTTGCCCGACTTCCACTGGTGGCTTCCCCCCTTGGGACACTTATAGGAACTGGGCATAACGATCCTCCGTGCTGGTTGCCCCTATTCTAGGGGACGGGTGATCATAATTCTTTTTCCAGGTATTCCAGGATACGCGCCCTCTCGGCCGGGCCGAAATCTTCTCCATAGAAGCGGACAAACAGCCCCTTTCGAAGCTCCGCCGGAGTTGCATCCGGGTTCTCCGCCAGCAGGGAAGCCAGGACCAGCCGGCGTGCGGTCTCGTGCATGTCGCACGCCATACGCAGGCGCTGCTCCCCGGAGAGGGTCTTCAGCATCTCCTCATAACGCGCCTGCATTTCGGGACTGGTATCGTTCATCTCACCGCTTCTTGATATAAATGAAAGATGCCAAGCCGTGCGGCCCAGGTCTCCATGTACCCAGTGTCAAGCCTCAGATTACCCCTCAGTATACCCCGCACATCAGCTAGCTGCACCTCTGGGTGACTATCCCTCGCCCAGACCAACTTGGAGAGCACCAGGTCCTCGGGGGAAACAATAGCTACCTCAATGCCATCGATTGTTGCCCGCCGTCTCCGCTTGAACTCCTCGAGACGATAGGCGTGGTGCTTCCGCACAATGAAGTCCACCTTGACGATCAGCGTGTTATGGATAATGTTGAAAGAGGTCTGGCGAGCGATCGCGTCAGCGACGGCGAGCCGATCGATGTAGAAATCCGTTGCAAACAGGTTAATCAGGCTCTCAATATCCCGAGCCCGGATTTCCAGTACTATGTCGATGTCGCGTGTCATGCGGGGCTGCCCGTAGTAGCTCGATGCTAGCGATCCCGTTACCATATAGGGCAGGCCAGCGCTCTCCAGCCGCCTCACGACATCTGCCAGGACTTCAAGCTCATCACTCATCAGTGGTCCCCTGCCTGCAGCCAATTCCCTGTTCTACGAATGTGAGGCTGGTCTTCCCGCCGCAACAAGCCCGTGGTGCGGACGGGCGAGGCGGTGCCATCGCCCCTACAGGTGTCGTGCGGTGGTGATATTCTAACTCCTTGGCGCTGTCCCTGACAAGCTTCGCTCGTCCCTGCGTAATTGTGGAATTCGGGGAAGATGAGTATCATCGCCACTTTGACAGGAGCCTGCGCGTTGGCTCTTGGCATCCCAGTTGTCTGTTCTATTTGCCGACCCTCCTGTTCTGCGCGGTGTCCGGATTGTACCGGTCATCTGCCCACCATGCCGGATTCTCCTGAATATAGCGCCGAATCAGGCTAAGCCTCTCCTCATCACGGATAACGTGCTCGTAATAATTCCGCTGCCACACTGCCCCGCCAGGCGTGCCACGCAGCTCGTTGATCTGCCGGGCCGAGACAGACTTGAACGAACCGACGATGGCCCCTACCGAGCCAGAGGCCGGCCCGGCCGCACTGACCGCCCGCTTCCTCATCACCCCATCTGGGCATTGAGTACCCGGTAGTTGTCCTTCCCCAAGGCGCTGCGCGCTCTGCTGTCCCGCGCCCAGCCGTTGCGCAGTCACTCGCTTTGCACCATGTTGCCCTGCACCTAGTCTTTCCACACCCCACTGTCTTGCGTCCTGTTGTCCTGCACCCGCTTGTTCCAGGTGTAGGGGCGATGGCACTGCCTCGCCCGATGGGCTACCTGACCCGCCTCTATCGATCCACAGCACCCCATGGACATGATTGGGCATTATCACAAACTCGTCCAGTTGCACCTGACCGAAATGCGCCGGTATCTCATCCCACACAGCCTGGATGATGGATTGCACCCGATGATCGCTGAACATCAACGCCCGGTTATGCGAGCAGATAGTTATGAAGTACGCGCCCCTAGCGCGGTAGTCAAAGCCCTGCAGGCGCACGGAGCGACGTTGCGGCAGGATGTGGTCAGACGGGTTCATGGCAGTGCGCCAACGTACGGCATCCGGTTTACCTGGAGGCCCCCGGGAGCCGCGTCCATCGGGCGAGGCAGTGCCATCGCCCCTACAGCAGAGACGCACAACACATTGATCTGCGAATCAAGAAGCACGCTACTTCCGGCGCGTTTTCTGCAGGTGGTCGAAGCTGCACATGCAATCGTGGCTATCACCAGGAGACACGTCGTGAAATACCCAAGCACATATACAATGGCTTGCGCTGGGTCTGCAACGGGTCTTGCCATTACGCTGGCGATGGCCGTGCTAAAGCCCATGGTGGTAATCAATGAAATCCCTGCCACCGCCAGCAAGACCAGAGATACTCGATTGGACGTTCCAGCAACCTTGGGCAAGCCGGAGGTCGCTCTGGAAGGGGATTCAGCGATCTGTGGATCCTGCATCTGGCCTCCGTTTAGTGTGGGTGCGATGCCTTGGTTCCTCTCCGTCCCCGGACTTTGCGTCAGTGGACGCGGCGCGCGTAGCCCTTCCAGTACTGGTCCCGCAGGACCTCTTTCATGACCTTACCCATGGGGGTGCGGGGGAGGGAATCGACGAAGGTAACAGTGCGGGGCTTCTTGAAGCTGGCCAGGTTCTCCTGGCAGACCTGGATGATCTGCTCCTCGGTGGCAGTCTGTTCAGGCTTTAGCACTACCAGGGCGGCGACGGCCTCGCCCCACTTGCTGTCGGGCACGCCGATGACGGCGCACTCCAGGACCGCCGGATGGCTGTAGATCGCCTCTTCAACCTCTCGGGATGATATGTTTTCACCGCCGCTGATAATGATGTCCTTCTTGCGGTCGACGACATAGAGATAGCCGTCCTCATCCATAGTGGCCAGATCGCCGGTGTGCAGCCAGCCGTCCCGCAGCGCCTGGGCGGTGTAGCCCGGCTCTCTCCAGTAGCCCACCATAATGTTCGGGCCGCGGGCGATAATCTCACCTACCTGGCCGAGCGGCACGTCTTTTCCCTGTTCGTCCACCACCCTCACCCAGTCGCTCAGCATCTCCCTACCGCAGGACCCCAGGCGGCGCTTCTGGACCTCTGTCCCATCCAGCAGGTGCTCCTCTTTGGGCAAGCGGGTAAGCGCACCTGATTGCTCTGAGAGACCGTACACCTGGGTGAAGACTGGGCCGAATACCCGGACCACCCTCTCCAATACCGGCACGGGCATCGGCGATGCTCCGTACATAATTACACGCAGGCTACTGAGGTCGCGGCCTTCCAGTCCCGGCTCCTCCAGCATGGAGATGATCATGGTCGGCACCCAGATGCTGGCCGTAACCCGCTCCTGCTCGATGGTGTCCAGCACCACCGGGGGATCGAAGCGCCGGAGGATGACCTGCGTGCACCCTCGATAAAGGTAGACCAGCATGGCCCAGGCGAATGCTATATGGAAGGCCGGCACCACATGCATGCCAACGTCCCGGTGGGTAATACCCATCTCCATGACCACATCCGTCACACCGGCCAGCCAGCTGGCATACGTCCAGACAACCTCCTTGGGGGTGCCGGTCGTGCCGCTGGTATGTATCAGGCATGCGAGGTCTTCCGGCGCTACGGTGACCTGGGGAGCGGTAGATGGCGACCGGGCGATCAGCCCTTCGTAGTCCTCCATGCCGGAGCGTCTCCCGCCAAAAACCACCAGTTGCTTTACGCAGGGAATCTGGCTGCGAATGGCCTCGATGGTAGAAGCAAACTCAGCCTCCAGGACCAGGGTGTGTGGCTCCACGAAGTTGATGACCTTGACCAGCTCTCGCTCCACGAACCGCCAGTTAACCGGCGTAGTCAAGAGACCGGCCAGACCCGATGCACAGTAAATCTCTGCGTATTCCGGGCAGTTCTGCGCCAGCACCGCTACCCTGTCACCCTTCCGGGCGCCGAGAGATAGCAGGCCGTTCGCCAGCCGGTTAGACCTGTCCCTTAGCTGCCCAAAGGTATAGCGTTGCCCATCGCAAACCAGCGCGATCTTGTCAGGATAGCGCCGGGCATTCCGGTCGAGTATATCCGCCAGCATCACCGTCTCCCAGAGGCGAGATCGAGGAACGAGGGACAAGGGGCTGGCTCAGCCCCTTGTCCCTCGACTCTTTACTTATAGCCGTACTTATTCCACTTGGAGAGGACCTTGTCCTGAATCTCCTTGGGCCATGAGACATCAAACGAGGCCTTTACCGGGGTGTCCTC
>Ga0209514_10003643_pt1 | contig 21689 bp, 12 predicted proteins | sample Subgrocontami58m_FD_187452 | JGI IMG/M metagenome (GOLD analysis project Ga0209514, IMG submission 187452) | Subsurface groundwater microbial communities from S. Glens Falls, New York, USA - GMW37 contaminated, 5.8 m (SPAdes) (version 3) | ecosystem: Environmental > Aquatic > Deep subsurface >...
GACCCACGTTGGAATTTATCTGGACAACTTCAAGTTCATCCACGAAGGTGGCGACGTCCGCATCAATAGTTTCAATCCGAAAGACCTTGACTACAGTGAGTATCGCACGAACATGCTCTTGCGAGCGGCACGTGTGATTGGTGTCGGTGAAGAGCGCGGCGTGCGAAGGCTGGCTTCCATTCCTCACTACAAGGGTGCTGAGCAAGCCCCATGAATCTTCGTGAGGATTGAGTAGGGACGGGGCATGCCCCGTCCCCACAGAGGAAATACGAGAACTTGGTTCTAACTCACATGAACTCCAACCGCAGAGACTTCTTGAAAACCTCACTACTCGCTGGCGCTGCTCTGGCGTTTCAGCCGCGTGACCTTTTTGCTAAAGCAAGGACAACGACTATGAGCGACATGAAACTTCGATTCTATCCATACACGCTGGAGCTTAAACATGCTTTCACGGTTGCAGTCAATACTCGAACGACGACAGCCGTGATGATGGTTGAAGTCGAGAAAGACGGCATTGTTGGTTACGGTGAAGCTTCGATGCCGCCGTATCTCGGAGAGAGTCACGAAACGGCGAAAACATTTCTCTCCAAAGTTGATTTGAAGAAGTACGATAACCCGGCAACGTTTGAAGAAGTGTTGAACGATATTGATGCGATTGCGACCGGCAACCATGCTGCCAAAGCTGCGATTGATATTGCGCTGCATGATTGGTTGGGAAAGAAACTTGGCTTTGCTTGGCACCAGGTGTGGGGATTGAACCCTGCCAAAACTCCGGTCACGACATTCACGATTGGCATTGATAAAGACAAAGAAGTGATTCGCCAGAAGGTAAGAGAAGCAGACATTTACAAAGTGTTGAAGGTGAAGTTAGGAAGAGACAACGACAAAGAGATGATTGAAACAATTCGTGAAGTGACTGACAAGCCGCTGCGTGCCGATGTGAATCAAGGCTGGAAAGACAAAGAGTATGCACTGAAGATGATTGAGTGGCTCGCAACGAAGGGGGTAGAGTTCATCGAGCAGCCGATGCCGAAGGAAATGCGAGATGAGCACGCATGGCTGAAGGAGAGAAGCCCAATGCCAATCATCGGCGATGAAAGCGTTGTACGTTTGGCTGATGTGAAGAAAGCGTGGGGTGCGTATCATGGTATCAATATCAAACTCATGAAATGCACAGGTATGCACGAGGCATACAAAATGATGCAACTCGCTCGTGCGCTTGATATGAAAGTGATGCTTGGCTGCATGACAGAAACTTCGTGCGCGATTTCTGCGGCGACGCAGCTCTCGCCGCTGGTGGATTATGCCGACCTTGACGGCGCGGTTCTCATAAAGAATGATATCTTTGACGGAGCGAAGATCGTTGATGGCAAGATGGTCATGCCCAGAGGAAACGGCATTGGAGTACGTAAGTCCTAGTCAGTTCAGGTAGGTTGCGCTTGATTGGAGATTCCAGAAATCTAAGAAGGGGATGACATTATGAAGGGTTTCTCTTCGTTGAGGTTCTTGGTTTTGCTTGCGGTGCACATCGCCACTTGCGGGCAGAGTTTTTCACAACCCCGATCCATTACTCCGACATCAGGCACTCCACAATCAACGCAAGTTGGCACTGTATTTCCGATTCCGTTTGGAGCGATTGTTCGCGATTCCAGCGGGAACGGAGTTCCGGGAGTCGTCGTTACGTTTACAGCGCCTGCACACGGTGGGACCGGGAGGTTTCCCGGGGATTCTGTTTCTGTAACAAGAACTACAGACAGTTCCGGGAGCGTGACAGCACCGATATTTACTGCTTCCACAGTTGCCGGTAGTTACACCGTTCAAGCGACAGCTTCCGGCGTTGCGACACCAGCACTATATTTCCTAACAAACCTCACAGGCCCACCGGCGTTCGTGATAGCCGTGGCAGGCTCTCCTCAGGCGACTGTTGTCAATGGTTTTTTTTCCGTCAATCTTAGAGCGAGGGTTACTGATGAGGTTGGTAATCCGATACCCAATATGTTTGTTTTGTTTAGAGCACCGCTGGTGGGACCGAGTTGCATACCTCCCGGTTTCTCAGCCGTGACCGATTCAACAGGGACTGCGACCGCGCCACTTTTGGGGGCAAATTTGATTGCCGGTTCTTACACTGTTGTAGCGACAGTTATGGGTAGTGCGCGACAGGCAAATTTCTTTTTGACAAATCTTCCAGGGGAAGCTGCTTCGATCGTTGTGATTCAAGGTAGTGGACAAGGCACACCCGTGCACACGACATTTCCAATTCGTTTTCGAGCCGCGGTGAGAGACTCGTTTGGCAATCGGGTTCCCTATGTCATCGTTACGTTTACTGCGCCATCATTCGGCGGAACATTCGAAGGAGGAGACACCGTTGCCGTTGTCATGACCGATTCACTTGGCGTTGCCGAAGCTCCTCCGTTTACAGCCGGCGGCACGGTAGGTTCCTATGTTGTGAAAGTAAGCGTCCGTGGCCTTTTGACACCGGCATTGATCAGTTTGACTAACCTCCCTGGGCCGCTGGCGGTCCTCACCTCTCAGCTTCCGACAGAATTCGCGATGGGGGTGAATTTTCCGAATCCATTTAACCCTATCACAATGATCCCTATCGTGATACCTCATAGGGCGGAGGTGGCGGTGAAGGTGTACGACATGGTTGGTCACGAGGTAAGAACCGTTTTCGCTGGAACTCTCGAAGCTGGTCATCATTTCATTACTTGGGATGGCAAAAACAACAGCGGCAATATCGTTGCATCGGGAATCTACACCGCTCGCCTCACGACGAATGGCGGAAAAGCGTTTGTTGGCAAGATGACTTTGATGAAGTGACCAAATAGTCATTCATGGGTGGGAATGGCATACGTATGGAAGCGCATTGAGCCGCCGCGAATCCGAAACCACGCCTCAAAAAAAGTGCTTGACAGTTGCGGCAACATTTCTTAACATAGGTCAGTTAGGCTGGTTAACGATCTAACGTCTCTCGTTCTTTCAATTCTTTCCATCGTCTTACCCGATCTTATGGCTATGATAGCCAACTCTAACATAGGAGAATGCTTATGAGGTCTTTAGTTACTCTCTCCGTTGTTCTTTCCATATTGCTCTTCAACATAACATTCAGCGGTACAACAGGAAAAATTGTTGGGACTGTTGTTGATGCAAAAGGTGGCGAGAAGCTTGTGTCTGCAAACGTCGTTGTCCAAGGTCTCAATATTGGTGCAACGACGAACATCGAGGGCTATTTTACAATCCTGAATGTCCCGCCTGGCACGTACAGAGTGCAAGCATCCCTTCTCGGCTATAAGAACAGTGCCGTTACGAATGTTCGTGTCGACATTGATCAGACAACCGAACTAAGAATCAGACTCTCGGAAGAAGCAGTACAACAGGAAGAAGTAACAGTTGTTGCCGAACGTCCAGTTGTGGAGCGTGATGTTTCTGCGAGCCGTGCGAATATTACTTCTGTCGAAGTGGCAAAGCTTCCTACCGCGAGTATTGTAGGTGTCGTGGGCTTGCAAGCAGGTGTTCAGACAAATGCAAGTGGCGATCTCATCATCCGGGGTAGTGGCGGAGGAACAACTGCTGGTGGTGGTGGTTCTGATCAGGTTGTGTTCCTGCTGAATGGACAAGCCTTGCGTAACGGTCGTGATAATTCTCCATACACGGGCATCAGTTTGACATCGCTCGAAAACATTCAAGTCAACACGAGTGGATGGACTGCGGAATATGGGCAAGTTCGATCTGGTCTCGTGAATGCAGTGACAAAGGAAGGAAACACGGGCAAGTATAATGTCGGAGTGATTGCACGGTACAGAGCAACTGACAAAAAGCACTTCGGGGCGTCCATTTATGATCGAAACTCATACTATATCCGCCCATTCGTCGATGACTCTGTTGCGTGGACTGGTACAGGGAGAGGATATGATCCAGGAGCGTGGGATAAGTGGACGCGAGATCAATACGCGACGTTTGAAGGCTGGAACTCTATCGCCCAAAAAACCTTGCAAGACAATGACCCCACCAACGACTTAACTCCTCAAGCGGCGCAAAAACTGTTCCTGTGGCAACACAGGCGTCAAGCAGAAGTGACGCAGGCAGATTATGATGTTGACGCCGGCTTCGGTGGTCCGCTTCTCCCGGGCATCAGCGAGAGCCTTGGCAACTTAAGATTTTATGCCGCATTCCGCGGGTCGCGCAATATGTACCTTGTGCCGCTATCAGATAATGCCTATCGCGATCAGAACTATCAACTCAAGATAACATCGGATATTGCGAGCGGGATGAAGTTGTCGCTTGAAGGATTGTATGCAGAGGCGACCGGCACCAACGACAACAACGCCGGGAGCCAGGGTATTTATACTTCGCCCTCAAGTATTGCAGCGAATTTGAATCAAGTGAGCTTTATTGATAGCCGCATTTTCGCTGAGGCCTATTGGGCACCAACCACTGTTCGAACGAAGATGTTAGGTGCGAAGTTTACTCACTTGCTCAGTTCAGAGACGTTTTACACTGCCCAATTCTCGATGTATCAGGATCGCTACAACACAGCACCCGGACGGCTTCGAGACAATTCTCGCATATACAAATTTGGCAATGACTATTATGTTGATGAAGCGCCGTTTGGATTCCAGCCGTTCCCTCTCACGGGCAACTACGGGAGTATTGAAGGTTTAGGCCCGACCCCTGCATTCCGTATGGGTGTTGGTATGAGCAATTCGCGTGACCAAAGCATGATCACGCGATACACAGCCAAATTCGATCTCACGAGTCAGTTGGATCGCTACAATCAAATCGGAGTAGGTGCTGATTTTCAATACATCGAGAATGATGTGAACTACTCCTCGGTAGATGTCTATTTGCCGAGTGGTCGGTCTAGTTCCGTGTGGCGTACCTATCCCAAACAAGCCGCTGCCTATCTGCAGGACAAGCTCGAATTCGAAGGCATGATCGCAAACATCGGACTTCGTTTGGATTATTCCTATGCGGGTGGTGAATGGTATAAATATGATCCATACACAAAAGTGTTTGGTGGTTTCCGGTCGTTGGGGATTGATACATTGCTGCAGAAGGAGCCAACAACGAAGAACATAACGTTGAGTCCACGCCTCGGCGTGGCGTTTCCCATCAGCATAGACTCGAAGTTGTTCTTCAACTACGGCCACTTCCGTTCGTTGCCGATTCCGGAAAACCTTTTCATGATCAGAAGGTTCTCAGATAATGGACAAGTGACGCGTATTGCAGATCCCAACAACCCGCTTCCGCGTACAATCCAGTATGAATTAGGATATGAACAGAATCTCTTCGACCAATTCCTTATTCGTCTCGCAGGCTACTACAAGGATATCAGCGATGAGACCCGACTTGTGTCTTATATCGATGGCAATAATAACATCAACTACTCAGTGGCAACCAACAATACGTATCGTGATATCCGGGGCTTCGAACTTTCGATCAATAAGAATCGCGGAGATTGGATTCAAGGCTTCCTCAATTACACCTACGATGTCCGCTCGAATGGCTACTTCGGTTTTGCACAATACGACAAGAATCCTGTTACCCAACGAGATTATGAAGCTCGTAACATCGCTGTTAGAGTTTCGAAACCGGTCCCTTCGCCCTATGCTCGTGTGAATATCGATTTCTTTACGCCGCCCGAGTTGGGACCGGGTGTCTCCGGATTGAGTCTGCTTGGCGATTGGCGGGTGAACCTCACCGGTACATGGAGTTCCGGAACTTACCTGACGTGGACAGGTGGTGTCTCCATTACCGGAGTTGAAAATAACGTACAGTGGAAAGATGTATTCGGTGTAAATTTGAGAGCGAGCAAATCCTTTAGCGTTATGGGTGCTTCACTCCAGTTCTTTGCAGATATCACGAACCTGTTTAATCAGCGCAACATGAGTACGAGCTTCGGATTCTTCGATGTGACTGATTACTATGCTTACATGAAATCGCTCCATTTCCCGACTAATGTTGCGGGCGATGTCTTCGATCAAAAGCTCCGATACCCGAACATTCCGGGTGATGATCGTCCGGGCGATTATCGGAAGGAAGGTGTCGAGTATCAACCGATCGTAGCAGTCGGCAGGTTCTCGGAGTTAGGGACGAACGTTGGACTGACTCAGGCCCGGCCATACTATTACGTCGCGGAACAGGGAAAGTATTATCAATACGTCAATGGGAACTTCCAGGAAGTTGACAGTGGTCGATTGCAGCAGGTTCTGGATGACAAGGCATATATTGATATGCCCAACCAGGAAGCGTTCGCATTCTTAAACCCGCGCAACATTTTCTATGGTGTCCGTCTCTCGTTTGATTTTTAATTGATTTTCAAGTGACTGCGAGGAATACATTATGAAGCATACAACATACAATCCTATAAATCGTGTACTGTTCGTTGCTGCGGCGCTTTCCTGTTTTCTCTCTCAGTCAAACGCGCAAGGTGTGGGGATTGTGAACAAATGGTTGTCGGTCGGGTCGTTGCAAAGCTGGTACTCGAGTGTCGGGTTTGAAATTGAGGAGGGCAGAGTCAAGGTGCAGCAGGATGGGCTGCAGTGGCCAGCACTTTACCAGAATCAGGATACGGAGGCGGCAAAAGGCCTCTGGATTGGAGCGGCGAATTGGACTGCACCCAACGGTTCCGTCTATCCCCACAAGGTTGTTCACTGCGGTCCGCGTGTTCAGGGACTTGGGGAGGGACCCGATGGCGGATTCTTCCCCGTCAAATTCGAACTGGTCAGCAAATTTGAAGCGCCTACCCTTACTGTGGATGGAGTTGCATCGGTGTACCGTACCGATGAGATCGAGCGTATCGATCCGACCATGAAAGCTGATCGCATGATCTTCAGTGTTGTCAATACATCGCTTGGCATAACGATGACGAAAAAGATCATGGCGTTCAGTCAGGGTTTTCATGACAGCTACATCGTTCACGACTACGAATTCAAAAACACAGGCAACACTAATTATGATGATGCAATCGAACTACCGAATCAAACTGTAGACAGCTTGTACTTCTTCTTTCAGTATCGTATTGCAGTATCGAAGGATGCCAACATCGTTCTCGGGAATTCTTCGCGTTGGGGTATCAACACGATGAACGATGCTCGCGTGATTGGTAGGACTCTGCCAGATAATGACACGAGCGGCGCCGGGTTGCGTTGTCAATTTTCATGGCATGGCAAATACCAATCATGGACACGTTACGATAATTTGGGTGGACCAATTTTCGACAACCCGTACTACGATAAGGCAGATACTATAGGTCGCCTTGGAGCTGCCCAATTCGTCGGTGTTGTAACACTCCATGCCGACCGTTCAGCAACTGATTCAACTGATGACCCAGCCCAACCACGTACAACATCGTATAAGGGATCGGATGACCCTCTGAACTCCCGAAACGATCAGTATGGTGTCGCCGGCATGAATAACGAGTATGCGTGGATGCGCGAAGGGAATGTGTGGCCGCCTCATGCGTATGTCGTCGAACCGCTAGGCAAGGCAAAGTTTGTTGAGCCAGCCGCTGACCCCTCGTTGGGCACATCCGGTGGTTGGTCGTTCGCGAAGGGATATGGTCCATATAGGCTTGCGCCTGGACAAAAGGTTCGAATCGTTTTTGCAGAAGCAGCCGGTGGCTTAAGCAGAGAGAAACAGGTCTCCGTCGGAAGGCGATTCAAGTCTGGGGCAATCAATGCGAGAGCGAAAAATGATTCCGTCTTCACCGGTCGCGATTCGCTGTTCCAGACATTCCGGAGAGCAATAGCAAACTATAACGCGGGCTATAACATTCCGCAAGCGCCACTCCCGCCGAAAAGTGTAACTGTAACGTCGGGTGGCGATAAGATTACCATTGCGTGGGAATTGTACGATGACAACGATCCGAATCTTGCAGGGTTCCGCGTCTATCGTACAATCGGCAGGTTCGATGCCGATACAGTGAAACTCCTCTACACTGCCGGCAGAACTGAACGAAAATTCGACGACACGACTGCTATCCGTGGTTCTGCGTACTATTATCACGTGATCGCATACGGCAATCCGTCGTCAAATCCCGGCGGCGGCGGGACTCCGGCTGGCGTATCTCTCACAAGCAATCGCGTGTACAGCCAGACGTATGATCCTGCCTTCTTGAAGCGAGCCGCTGGTCCACCAATTACGTCAGGAGCGTTACCCAAATTCGCCGTTGTTCCCAATCCGTTTATTATCGAGGCGAGTCCTTCATTGCGAGCCGGTCCGGGAACGACGAACGAGAATCGAATTTATTTCTTTGACATCCCCGGCTATTGTACAATTAAGATCTACACAGAATTGGGTGAGCTCATTAAAACCATTAACCATAGTGATGGCAGCGGTGATGCTTCGTGGGATTGCATTACATCGAGCGACCAGCTTGTTGTGAGTGGAATATATATTGCCGTGATTGAAGACGCGAAGAGCGGTGGAAGAGCAATCGCAAAGTTTGCAGTCATACGATAAACGGTATTGATATATAAATGATTGGATTTGATATGAGACCGAACTTTCAAAGACTTGGTGAGATAATAATCCTCCTGGTTTATTTCGCCATGAGTACTTCAACATTTGCTCAGCAGAAGCTTGCGCAGGCGGGTATGAAATGGTTGACTGTTGGTACGGACGCTCGGGCATCTGCGCTTGCGGGTGCAGTCACTGCAACAGAAGGGTATTCCTCAGCGATGTTTTACAACCCGGCGGGCATGTCTCGGTTAAGCACAGGTGTCAACGTGGCCTTCGGTAAAACCTTGTGGATTGCTGATATTGATTACTCGTATGCAAGCGTCGCAATCCGCCCAGGTGATGGAGAGTGGGGAGTGTTTGGGTTGTCTGTGCAGGGCGTTGATTATGGAGACCTAACCGCAAGGGTTCGTTCCGAAACCGACCCAAGAGGATATATCGAAACGGGTACATTTACCCCTTCGGCGTGGATGATCGGTCTTGGTTATGCTCGTGCATTCGGCGACAAATTCTCAATTGGCGGAAACGTGAAGTATGCTAAGCAGAACCTTGGATCGGGTTACACGCAAATTGCAGGCGGCGGGCTTTCCGGATTCAAAGACTATAGTGTTGATGTCTACGCGTTTGATCTTGGCGTTCTCTATCACACTGGATACAAGAGCCTCACGTTTGGGATGAGCGTTCGGAATTTCTCGAAGGAGATTAGCTACATAAAAGAAGAATTCCAACTCCCACTTACGTTCCGTATCGGGCTTTCCATGGATGTGATGGATTGGTTTGATATGAACAAAGAGCAGCAAGGATTTCTCCTTACTGTTGATGCCGAACATCCTCGGGATTATCAAGAGCAAATCCGTATCGGTGGTGAATATACCTTCTTCAAGTTGGTTGCGTTCCGCGCGGGGTACATCTCCGGCACCAACGAAGAAGGAGTCTCTTTAGGGATTGGTGCCTTGAAAGCATACAACGATGAAGGTGGAACGCTGGGCGCTGACTACGCGTACACGCCGTTCGGCGTATTTGGGAATGTTCATCGTTTTTCATTTCAAATCTCATTCTAATTTTCAATGACAAAGAATGCTATGAACACTTCATTGATACTACGACGTCTCTCTCTCTTTCTTCTCACGATTCTGATACTTAGTGGATGCAAGAAAGATCCTCCGGCAAGCTTATATGATCCCGGCATTGGACAGGGTGCGGTTCCGACAATCGCGAGTGTGATTCCAAACGATAGTGCACTCGCCGGCGTTACGACGGTGACGATTACGGGCACGAACTTTTCTCCGGTGAAAGAATATAATTTCGTTTACTTCAACGCATCGCTCGCGCCTGTGTTGCAAGCTTCCACAACGCAATTGGTCGTAAAGGCGCCAATCCTGCTCGCGGATTCGTTGGGATTGAAAGTTGCAGTGCAAGGTATCGAACTGTTCAGTAATACGAAACGGTATAAGCTCATAGCTGCGGTATTGGATTTCGGGGGGCTGCCGAACACTGTAGAAGAGCCGAAATCGTTGACGTGCGATGGTGCCGGCAATGTCTACATCTCCGTCGCTTCAAATGCGGGGACCGGATTGGGTGTCAAGAAAATCACACCCGGAGGGGCGCGGACGGATTTCTCACCTGTTTTTAATCCGACCATTCCCTTCTGGAGCGGGATGAAAATCGGCCCGGGTGGAGGACTCTATAGTGTTGCAAACAGGAATGCGATTTGGCTTACACCTGCGGCAGGTGGACCGGCGGCGTTTTGGGTGCGGGGAGGAGGTTTGGGGAATATGACCGACATCGATTTCGATCAACAGGGGAACATCTGGGCAGGAGGAGGAGGCAATACCAGTATCTATCGCGTTCGTGTTAGCGATCAGAACATCAGGGAGTTTCCTTTTACCGGGGATGTCAGTTCCGTACGGTATTTCGAAGGAGCTCTGTATCTTGCTGCAAAAAATGATACCGTTTGGAATATCTGGCGCACGAGGATATTCAATGCCGACAGTGTCGGACCTCGGGAGCTATACTTCAACTTTTCTGGCAGGTTCGGTTTGGCAGGAAGTGCGAATGCAATCACCTTTGCCAGTGATGGCGATATGTACGTTGGCACAGACTCTCTCGCAGGCTCAATGGTCGTCATACACCGCGACAAGTCATCGGAGTTGTTCTACACGGGTTTGTTCAAAGGACGCAATGTTAGTCTGGCCTATGGAAACGGAACGGTAATGTATGTAGGACAAACGGGACCCGCTGATGCATCAAAAAAGACTCTGCGTGTTGAGACGCAGAAATTGGGGGCACCGTATTACGGCAGGCAGTAGCTTTTCATTCACGGTCTTTCCTTAGGAGTCTGAGGGGAGACATTTTTCAATTCATATATAGGAGGTCACAATGAAAAAACTCGCTACACTCTTTGTGCTCATCGTTGCTCTCAGCGTTATGAGCTTCGCCCAAAACCGTTGGAACTTTGCGGGCTATTTTCCCGATTCCACATTTGCTAAGCGTGGTTCAGGTGTTCATGGTCTTGCAGTTGATCCTGCTGGAAAGATTTGGGTTCAATGGTTCGGAAACACCGATAGTATCCAGGATGCAACCTCGGGCCTATTTAAGCCGTGCCGCGCACTCTACGTGTTCAACCCGAATGGGACGCAGGCATCATTTTCTCCAATCAAAACCATTGTGGTTGGCGGAGTGCGAGATACCCTTTACAATAGCAACCGGGGATTGAAAGCCGATCATCAGGGCAATATTCTTGTGTCGTCGTTCGATGCTTTGTATCGCGTCAATTATCAGACGGGTGCCGGAATGAATAAGGTTTTGCCACAGGCGAATAACACGCTGACGGCGGTTGCGGCTGATACTCTGGGCGAAATCTTTGCTGCCAAAGTTCTCACTGGCACAGGTCCGATCCAGATTTTTGCTTCCAACTTCAGCAGCTTGGGAAATGTTGTAGATACATCTCTCGGGTTCTCTCGCACGATTGAAGTGTCGAAGAATGGCAACGATGTGTACTTCCCCGCCTATACATTGCATCGCATTCTTCGTTATCATAGCGACTTCGGTTCATTTGGCCCCTACGTCGTAGGTCCGAACGATACATTGTTTAAGGGATTTGATTGTGAGTCAATGGCGTGGAATCAGACCCGAACGCGCTTGTGGGCAAGTGCAGGTTCAGCCGCTGATCGTCCCAATCGTTATCCTGGTGCTGCAACGAATTACTCAATCAACACTTGGTACGCATGGAATCCTGCAAACGGTACAATAACCGACAGCCTCAAGTGGAAATACTACAACACGGATAGCGCAAACACACGTCCGCGGGGCGTTGCGTTGAGCCCAGATGGTCTTACGGCGTATGTTGGCTGTTTCGGTGCAAGCTCATATCCATCGCTCGAAAAATTCACGTTTGGACCATCCAGTGTTGAACCTGATCTAAGCGTGATTCCAACTGCGTTCACACTCTCGCAGAACTATCCCAACCCCTTCAACCCGTCAACAGAAATCAAGTTCACTCTCACGAAGTCGGGCTTTGTGACGTTGAAGGTGTATAACATGCTCGGACAGGAAGTAGCGACACTCGTGAACGAGGATCTGGGAGTGGGTGGATACACATCACACTTCGATGCCGCCAAGCTTTCTTCCGGTACGTATATGTACAGACTGACGGCAAACGGTCAGAGCATTAGCAAGAAGATGATGTTGGTGAAGTAATCTCGATGACCAACGCAGTTTGATGTTGATCTTCAAAGGCACCTGACGGTTATCAGTAGGGTGCCTTTTTCTTAGCTGCACCCTGTCATTCTGAACGGAGTACCGATTGTTTTTCTCAAAGGAGTCCTTCGGACAAATCGGGACGGAGTGTCCGAAGGACTCCTACGGAAAAGAATCCAGTATAGGCAGATTTATCAACGTCGATCTATATAGTGCATCGAAAGGCTCACGTTTCTGGATTCTTCGCCTCTGGAAAACGGGGCTCAGAATGACAAGACCGTACCATATTTCAATGTCCTTGTGTCCGTCTTTGGTTTTCGTAAAAAGATTGCACGGCAAAATTCTTTTAGGGGATTGGCGATGAGAGTTATCAGAAGAATCGTCACGGCGTTTGTTTTCATCTGTTGCATCGGGCAGACTGTGTTTGCGCAGATCTTTGATGCCTCACCAACCCCCAAGCGCGAGTTTCGCGCCGCGTGGATTGCAACGGTGATAAATCTCGATTGGCCCAGCGCTCCGGGATTGCCGGTCGTGACGCAGAAGAGTCAGTTAACCACACTGCTGGATCAGCTCAAAGCGTCGGGTATCAGCGCGGTCGTGTTTCAGATCCGTCCGGAGTGTGACGCGTTGTATCAATCGAGCATCGAGCCATGGTCGTACTACGTCTCCGGTCAGCAGGGTGTTGCTCCGAACCCGTTTTATGATCCGTTGCAGTTTGCAGTCGAAGAAACGCACAAGCGCGGCATGGAGCTTCATGCATGGTTCAATCCTTATCGTGCGGTGAGATCGGTTGGGAGTTACACCCTCTCGCCAAACCATGTGAGCATTCAACACCCCGATTGGATTCTCACATTCGGCACGCTGAAGATGCTCGATCCCGGTTTGCCGCAGGTGCGTGATTACGTAGCCCGGATCGTAACCGATATCACCCGCCGTTATGATGTCGATGGCGTGCATGCCGATGATTACTTCTACCCGTACCCGCCGAATCAAATCACGAACCAAGACGACTCGACGTTTGCACGTTATCCCCGCGGGTTCGTCAATCGCGGCGATTGGCGACGCGACAATGTGAATCTCCTTCTGAGAATGATTCATGATAGCGTTCAAGTAGTTAAGCCGTTTGTAAAGTTCGGCATGAGTCCGTTTGGCATTTGGAAGAACGGCGTTCCCCCGGGGATTACCGGGCTTGATGCTTACAATGTAATTTACTGCGATGCAACTGCATGGCTGCGACAGGGAACAGTTGACTACCTTACGCCGCAATTGTACTGGCGCATCGGCGGAAGCCAGGACTACAACGCGTTATCCCGGTGGTGGTCCGACTCCGTGGCTTACTACGCGAGACACTTTTATCCGGGAAAGATTTTTGGCAGTTACACAAACGGCGAGTTGCCCAGCCAGGTCCGCATTGACAGAGCAAACCCGAAAACTCAGGGGAGCGTTTTCTTCCGGGCGTCAATGTTCCCGTCGAACACGCTCGGCTTTGCCGATTCATGCAAGACCGATTTCTACCGCTATCCTTCGCTGCACGCCGTGATGCGGTGGAAGGATACCGTAGCGCCGTATCCTCCGAGAGGAATACGGTATGCTCGGCTTCCCAATAGCGGGACTGCCGCAATCCAATGGGACTTACCTCTTATTGCGCCTGATGGTGATTCAGCCTCGCGCTACGTTGTGTATAGATTTAATCACTCGAACATCCTGCCGAACGAGCTTGATTCTGCCAGCAACATAATTTCGGTTGAAGGTCGCCGGTACAGCACGCCCCCAATACCTGCGACACAAGGTCCTTGGTACTACATCGCGACTGCCCTCGACCGCAACTATAATGAGAGCATAACGAGCAGCGTCTTAGCGGTGAACCCACCGGTTGCACCTGTACTCGCATATCCGGCAAATGGAACGCAAAACGTTCCTGCGACCGTAACGCTTGGGTGGAATGGCGCAGCGACTGCCGGCTCGTACCACCTTCAAGTGGCAACTGATCCGACTTTTACATCAGCGTTCTTCTATAACGATTCTTCCCTCGTTGATACATTCAAGACAATGAGTGGTACGATCGGACAAACGACGTACTACTGGCGTGTCCGCTCCATCAATGCGGGAGGGTGGAGTGGTTTCACTTCCGCGTTCAACTTTAGAACCGGATTCCCAGTCGCGCCGCTGCTGGCATCGCCTGCAAACTATGCGACGAATGTTCCAATCAACACGAGGCTTGAGTGGCGACCTGCTTCAGCAGCCAACTCATATCGTGTGCAACTCTCGACAACTTTTGATTTTACCACCATTGTCCGCGATTCAAGTGGTGTCACTGATACCTCAATTGCCTTACCACCACTAGCGCAACTAACAATCTACTTCTGGCGTGTCAGTTCGACAAACGCCATCGGCACAAGTCCGTGGTCGGACATTTGGAGATTTAGGACAATCGTTACCTCTGTCGAACAACTCGCTGGTATTCCAACCGAGTTTGCGCTCAAACAGAATTATCCGAATCCGTTCAATCCAGTCACGACAATTGCGTTTAGCGTTCCTGAGCAGGTGAAAGTTTCATTGCGAGTGTACGATGTGCTTGGCCGGGAGGTAGAAATTCTGTTGGATGATGTTGTTGCGCCGGGTGAGTATCGTGCTACCTTCGACGGCTCGAAATACGCAAGCGGCATGTACATCTATCGTCTTGTTGCAGGTAACTACGTTCAATCACATAAGATGCAACTGGTGAAATAATGAGCGACCAACAGTCACGTCTCCTCTCACTCGATGCGTTCCGCGGCGCAACCATTGCCGGAATGATTCTCGTCAATAACCCCGGCACGTGGAGCGCAATCTATCCGCAGCTTGAGCATGCAAAGTGGAACGGCTGGACATTCACGGACTGGATTTTTCCCTTCTTCCTTTTCATTGTCGGCGTGGCGATGGTGTTTTCGTTTGCGAAGAGGAAAGAAAGCGGTGCTGCCAAACCTGACTTGTACAAGCAAATTGTCAAGCGTTCAGCAAAGATATTCTTGCTTGGCCTTTTTTTGAACGGCTTTCCGTTTGGATTGCTGTTCGGTCATCATTTCGCAACGATACGCATTCCGGGCGTTTTGCAGCGCATTGCCGTGTGCTTCATGATTGTCGGTTTCATCTCCTTAAATACGAATCTTCGCGCCCAGCTTGCGTGGATTGTCGGTTTACTCGCAGGTTATTGGATGTTGCTTACGCTTGTTCCCGTCCCGGGCTATGGTGCTGGAGTTCTTGAGCCGCTCGGTAGTCTTTGTTGGTACATTGATTCTCATCTGCTTGCCGGACACACTTGGTCTGGCGCTCCCGCGCCGGGTTTTGACCCCGAAGGAATTCTGAGTACGCTTGGAGCCATCGCTACAACATTATGCGGTGTTGTAACGGGGCAGTGGCTTCGTTCATCAGCCACAAAAGAAGAGAAGACCGCGTGGATGTTCGTTGGCGGAAACTTCTTGTTGGTTCTCGGTGCAATCCTCGATATGTGGATGCCGATTAACAAGAACATGTGGACGAGCTCATACGTCGTGTTTATGGCTGGCTGGGCGCTGGTGTGTCTTGCGATGTTCTATTGGCTGATTGACGTGAAGGGCTACACGACATGGGCAAAGCCGTTCATCATCTATGGGATGAATGCCATCGCGGTATTTGTGCTTTCGGGTGTGGTAGGGAGAACCATGGGGTTGATCAAGCTCGCAAAACCAGATGGCACACTCACGTCATTAAAGAATTATGTCTTTGAGAATTTCTATCTGCCGATTGCATCGCCAGTCAATGCATCCACGCTTTTTGCGATTTCATTTATCCTGCTCATGTATCTTGTCGTGTGGGGAATGTGGAAGAAGAAGTGGTTCATCAAAGTGTGAAATTGCTCTTTTGTAGGGACAGGGCTTGCCCTGTCCAAGCAAGGAACAAACCCTGACAGATCTCCAGTATAAATGTTTGTTTGGAAAATGATGCTGATGTGTTATTTCAACCATGCAACACACCTATTTGGGCGGGGCAAGCCCACGCCCCTACAATGACTTTCTGATATAGGGGCGTGGTTGTGATAGGATGGGGCAAGCCCCATCCCTACAAAAAACGTATTTGGTAGGGACAGGGCTTGCCCTGTCCTGCATGTAAACAACTCTGCAGCATGTCTGCTGATGAAAAGTCTATGAAGTACGATCCCGCCATTCATCATCGTCAATCCATTCGCCTTAAGGAATACGATTACTCGGAGCCGGGATCGTACTTCGTCAACATCTGCACCAGGAAGCAGATGTGTCTCTTCGGTGAAGTTGAGAATGCCGAGATGAAGTTATCCCCATTGGGGAAGATCGCCGATGCGTGTTGGAAAGAGATACCAAAACATTATCCCGCAGTGATGCTCGAAAGTTCTCAGATAATGCCAAATCATATTCACGGAATAATCACCCTTCCGGAACTTTGTAGGGATGGGGCATGCCCCATCCCTACAGAGCATAAGACGCGGTCGATGAAGAATACTCTATTCGACGTGGTCGGATCCTTCAAGTCTGCTGTGACAAAAGCGGTTCACGAAGCTGGTCATTTTGTCGGCAGACCCATCTGGCAAACTCGGTTCTACGACCACATCATTCGAGACAACATATCGCTCTACTTCATTCAGCAATACATTGAGTTGAATCCGCTGATGTGGGAATACTCTCGATGGAATCCGAGAGGAAAGAAGATTTCGTTAGAACAATTCGAAGGTATCTTGAGAGAGAAGTTTGGAATTGAGGGGCAGGCGGCAGCAATCATTATGGGTTCGGAGAAGATGTTTGACCTAGGATTGATATGAGCATATCCGGAATCTTGGCGCGGTTGATTCATGTAGGGACGGGGCATGCCCCGTCCCTACAGAGAACTATGCGCGTATCATATGTGATTGCTTCAATGTTCTTCCATTTTCTTTGCCTTCCCAGGGTGTTTACACAGACAACCGACTCAACGCTCATCAAAGAACTTCAGCGCCTCGAAAACGCATTCGGCGGACACCTTGGCGTTGCCGCAAAGAATTTGAAAACGGGTGAAGCCATTTCTTTCAATGCCGCCGAGCGTTTCCCCACAGCAAGCGTCATCAAACTGCCCATCATGACGGCGTTCTTCAATCTTGTTGATCAAAAGAAGATTGATTCGAGCATGAAGATTATTCTAACGCCGGAAGACAGGAAGCCCGGCTTGCTTCAGTTTATGTCGGACGACATGACAATGACGTTGCTTGACGCTGTGAAGTTAATGATTGTGCTCAGCGAAAATACCGCAACGAATCTTGTCCTCGATCGTTTAGCGCCAACTCACCCCGAGCGAATGAAGGTTGTGAATGATTTCCTCCAACAGTCAGGGTTGAAGAATACCAAACTCTTGAATCGGCTCTATACTCCAAAGACAAAGCTGCAAACTCCTGAAGCACTTCGCTATGGAATAGGAATGTCAACGCCGGAAGATATGGTGTTGCTGATGGAGAAGCTCTACAACAAAACACTTGCGTCTCCGGCATCTTGTGATGCAATGCTTGAGATTTTGAAGCGCCAGGAATATAATGATATGGTGCCGCGTCTATTGCCGGGGGATGAATGCAAGCAGTTCGATGTCGCACACAAAACCGGTTGGATCAACGAAACAAAGGGCGATGTTGCACTGGTTCTGACGGACAAAGTCGAATATGCCATCGCTATCTTTATTGACAAACATCCTGATCATTCAGATGATGTAGAGAATCGAGCTGTTATGCTTGGCGCGTATGTGTCGCGTGCGGTCTGGAATCATTTCACGGGCGATAAGGGCTACAACACTCGCAACGTCGTGTCGTCGCACGTTGATTGGAATGCATTTCCCGGCGGCAATTGGCTGATTTATCGCTCGTCGTTTGCTCCATTCCCACACAAAGGGCGGATGAATGGCTTGACAACAAAGGACGGAACATTCTATCCATATCAACCGCATTACTCCGACAGCAGCATCGTTATCTTCGTGCCTGAACATTTTAAGGAGACTGAAGCGGGAACAAATCTCATCGTTCACTTCCACGGACACATGAACGACAACATGGGGGTGCTTGAACGCCACTTGATGCCACAAGCAATGATTGCGCAGAAAACAAATGCGTTGCTCGTGCTGCCCCAGGGTCCATATCGTGCAAGAGATTCATTTTGTGGTAAGATGGAAGATGAGGGGGGCTTCAAGCGGATGGTGGACGATGTGTTGGAAACGATGAGGAAGGAACAAGTCATTAAGTCGGCGAAACTCGACAAGCTTATCATCAGCGCGCACAGCGGCGGCTACCGACCAATGGCATTCGTTATCGATCGTGGTGGACTAAAGGACCACATTACTGATTTGTTTTTGTTCGATGCGTTCTATGGCAACCATGACTTCTTCCGGAAGTTTTTGAACACGAGCAATACAACAATCTATGCTGCATACACCGAGCATCTTTCAAAAGAACACACAGAGTTTCTCAGCGCGACAGAAAAGGACAAACTCGGACGATTACACTTCACGCCAACGGTGGTCGATCATGATGAAGTTGTTCAGACGTTCTTTGCTGATTGGCTATCGAAGCTTGGGAATGTGTGGAAGAAAAAATAGTGATGTATGACCAAAGTAGGGACGGGGCATGCCCCGTCCCTACAGAGAACGATCCCTGCATTATCCAACGAACCCCGAATAGAATTAGATGTTTGAAGATAGAGTTTTGAGAGAACAGCCGACAATTGATTCAATCATGAATACACGAAAATACGACGCAACATCAACAGTTGAAGAGCTTGAGCTAAAAGCAAGCGGTCGCCAGTTCCTCTACGGGCCGACGGAGAAAATCAAAGTCATAGAAGTGACCAATTTTCCGACGCTCGGCAAGTTGACTGCCCTGCGCTTCATCGAATGGGTCTTGAAGAATCCGGGGGGAGTGATTTCGCTGCCGACGGGAAAGACTCCAGAACATTTCATCAAGTGGGTAAACAGAATTCTTGAGCGATGGGGTACACGGGAAATCAAATCGCTGCTGGAAAGTTTCGGCGTCGAGACATCGAAGCGTCCAGGTATGAGGAGCTTGAGCTTTGTGCAGATCGACGAGTTCTATCCGATGGACGCCCGACAGCAAAACAGTTTTCACTACTACGTCAACGAGTTCTATATTCAGGGTTTCGGACTTGATCCAAACAAGGCTTTGCTTATTGATGCGACATCGCTTGGCTTGCCTACCGGAACAACGATGCAGGAAGTTTTCGCCGGCAATAATGTTGACTTGTCGTTGCGCGTTCGCCAAACTCGAACGGATCTCGAACGCCTGCAGAAAGAAGTCATCAACCGCGTTGATGAATTCTGCATGGAGTATGAGTCGAAGATCCGCGAGATGGGAGGCATTGGCTTCTTTCTCGGCGGCATCGGTCCTGATGGGCATATTGCATTCAACGTACGAGGCTCCAGCGTGTATTCCGTTACGCGATTAACGGGAACGAATTACGAAACGCAAGCCACAGCCGCAACCGATCTCGGTGGGATAGAAATTTCGAGAAGCCGGCTTGTCATAACCATCGGGCTTGCGACAATCACGTACAACGCAACTGCAACAGCCCTCATCGTTGCAGCGGGTGATGCGAAAGCGCCGATCGTCGCGCAAGCAATCCAGGAGAGCAAAAGCCCGCAGTATCCCGCGTCTGTGCTTCAGGATTTACCCAATGCTCGCTTCTATCTGACTCGTGGCGCAGCAAGCCATCTTATCGAGCGGCAGTTCGAAGACTTCAATAAGGCACAAAACCTTAGTGAAGAACAAAGCGAAGAAACAGTTGTTTCGCTTGCACTGAAGAAGGAGAAACCGCTTGCGGAGCTGAGTCAGGGAGATTTTGAGACTGAACGGTTCGCAAGGGAGTTGCTTAGAAAAACCGGCGCTTCACCTTCTGAGTTAACAGCGAAAGCACGCTCGAGCATCGTGAATAACATTCAAGCCGGCTTGAAGCAAGTATCGCACACGACGTTCTTGCACACCGAGCCGCATCATGACGACATCATGCTCGGTTATCTTGCGCATATTTATCACCTGGTGCGCGACCCGAGCAATCAACATTATTTTGCAAACCTTACATCAGGATTCACTTCCGTTTCAAATCCCTATACGCTCTCGATTGTCCAGAAGCTTGAGGGGCATATCAATAGCTTCTCGTTTGCAGGCTTAATCAAGTCCGGTTACTTCGATCCCAAAAGCACGACGAAGCGGATGGAAGATGTGTACCTGTACCTTGACGGCGCTGCGGCGAGCAATAATGAGAGAAAGAGCGAAGCTGAAGCGCGGAGAGTGTTGCGAAACCTTATTGAAGTCTATCGCACGTCGGACATGACGGCAATAAAGCTTCGTATCAGAGAGCTGCATGAGTATTTCGTTACGCAATATCCCGGAGCGAAGGACCCGCCGGATATTCAAACATTGAAAGGAACGCTGCGAGAGTGGGAAGTGGAATTGCTCTGGGCGTATTTCGGCATTGAAGCGTCGTCGGTCTTTCCGCTGCGACTTGGTTTCTACAAAGGCGATATCTTCTCGGAAGAGCCTGAAGTTGATCGTGACGTTCTCCCGATCTTCGAATTGATGAAAAAGGTAAAACCCAACGTTGTGTCTGTGGCGTTCGATCCCGAAGGGAGCGGACCGGACACGCACTACAAAGCATTGCAAGCTGTTGCGGAGGCGCTGAAGCTGTACGAGAAGGAAAGTGGAGACTCGACGGTTCGTGTGTGGGGCTATCGCAATGTGTGGTACCGTTACAAGCCGTCGGAAGCGAACTTGATGGTTCCGGTGTCCCTCAATTCACTCTCGATGATGCATACCGCGTTCATGAATTGCTTTGGCTCGCAGAGTGCAGCGTCGTTTCCCAGCTACGAGCATGATGGTCCATTCTCCGAGCTTGCGCAAAAGATTCAGGTCGAGCAGTACAAGATGATAAAGACATGCCTTGGCAAAGATTTTTTTCTCAAGAATGATCATCCCCGGCTGAGGGCTGCTCGCGGAATGATTTATCTGAAGGAGATGAAACTACAGGATTTCTATGAAAAGGTGAGGGAGTTGAAGAAGAAGACGGAGAACGTCTGAGGAGCACCGCCTGAGAGTCAGAGTGTCTCAGTGACGGAACATTTTCAACAGCGCTCGTAGAGGATTGGGTTTATCACGAACCATTGTTCTCGGGGGGAGATTCTTGTTGAGGCGTTCACTTAGAAAAAGAAGGTCGGGGATGTCTTTCTCCCTGCCGGTTTGTTTCATCCGCCAGAGAAGTTGCATATTGGCGACCGGAATGGGGACTCCGTCCAACTCGACAATGTTGACGTGCGATTTAGCTTCTTCATAATCAATCCCGCACGCCTTCGCCATGAGATCCACGAGGATTTCATCGCCAACTCGAACGACCACGTACTTCTCGATATCGCCGGGCTCGACCTCTTTGATGGCTTGATCGGGCAAGCCAAGCATACCTTCCCGAATCTTGTAGAAGTTATCTTCTGATGAGTCAACAAGCAAATCAATGTCTTGAGTC
>Ga0209514_10003644_pt1 | contig 21684 bp, 17 predicted proteins | sample Subgrocontami58m_FD_187452 | JGI IMG/M metagenome (GOLD analysis project Ga0209514, IMG submission 187452) | Subsurface groundwater microbial communities from S. Glens Falls, New York, USA - GMW37 contaminated, 5.8 m (SPAdes) (version 3) | ecosystem: Environmental > Aquatic > Deep subsurface >...
TACGCGTCCAAGAAACTCGTCACACCGGATTTCCGGCCGGAAAAATACGTTTTGCGCGTGGACAAGGTCAACCAATTGCTGGGCACCCAGTTGACTCCCAAACAAGCCGTGCAACTGCTACGCCGCCAACGCCTCGACGTCCAGGTGGGCCGCGACACGCTGGAATGTCTTGTGCCGCGTTACCGCGCGGACTTCTTGCACGAAGTCGACCTCGTCGAGGAAGTGGCGCTTGCGCACGGCTTCAACCGGTTCGTCATAAAACCGCCTTCCTTGTTTACCGTGGGCTCAAAGAGCGACCAGACGTACGTCGTGCAATCCGCGCGCGACGCGTTGGCCTCTTTCGGGTTCGTCGAATTCATGACGCACGTGTTTTTTGCCCCAAAAAAGGCGGCCAAGGCATTCGCGGACAAGGATCTCGTCAAGATCCGCAATCCGGTCAGCGAAGAATATACTAGCTTGCGTTCCATGCTGTTGCCTTCGGTGATGGAGGCGTTGTCTGAAAACACGCACCAGCCCTATCCGCAGAAAGTCTTCGAAGTCGGCCAAGTCGTGGGTTTGGATTCCTCGACCGAGACTCGGACGCGGACCGACGTGCACGCATGCCTCGTGTCGGTCCACGCGCAGGCCGGATTGACCGAAGCGGCTTCCTTGTTGGATGAATTCTGCCGCCGCAACGGCGTTCCGTACCACTTGAAGGAGCTGAAAAGCGAGCGGTTCATCGAAGGCCGTGCCGCTTCGGTTATCGTCGGCAAAGATACGATTGGGTTCGTGGGCGAATTGCATCCGCGCGTCTTGGAAAATTTCGGCATCCAAGTGCCGGCGGCCGTGTTCGAAATCCGTCTAATCAAAGGCGAACGCTAGTTTTGGCACCGGTCGTGTCAGCCGCGTCTTTGGTCTGACGTGTTGTGGACGTTTCTTTATGTCGTTGGCCGCTGTTCTGGAAAAAATCCCGCCGCACGTTACGTTGGTTGCCGCCGTCAAGTACGCACCCGATGCGGACGCGGTGCGGTCCTTGGTTGAAAACGGCGTTCGTGCGATTGGTGAAAACCGGGTGCAGGATGCCGAAAACCATTTTGCCACGCCATTTCCTTCCGGTTTTCCCATTTTCGAGAAGCACTTCATCGGCACGGTGCAGTCCAACAAGATTGGCAAAATCGCGCGGCTGTTCGACGTGGTGCAGTCGCTGGACTCGTTGGAGCACGCGGAAAAACTGGACCGCGCCGCAGCCAAGGAAAAGCCCGTGAAAATTCTGCGCGTTTTGGTCCAAATCAACGCCGGCTCGGAAGAACAAAAAGGCGGGTTGCCTCCGGACAAGGAAAAAGTCTCTACATTTTTGTTTGCATTGAAGCCCTTCAAGCACCTTAAACCTGAAGGCCTCATGGTTGTCGTGCCTTTGGAGGGCGATTCGCGTCCCTATTTCAAAAAGGCAAAGATTCTGTTTGACTCCCTCAAAACCGAATTCGGTCTTTCCGTTCTGTCCATGGGCACGTCGGACGACTTCGAAACTGCTATCCAAGAAGGGGCCACGATGGTGCGGATTGGACGGATGCTATTTGAGCCGGATGAACGAGGCGAATTGTCGGGTGCCCTGCGCATTTCGGAAAAGACGCTTGCAAAGGATTGAAATAATTCGGAAGATGAGCGGTGGAATCCGGTTTGAGTGGCTTTTTTCGCTTCGGTTTTAACCCAAGCTTTTTCTCAACTGCCCTGCCCGCACGATTTCTGGCGAGACGTCGGCTTGGCTTTTCAAGAGGAGCCGGACGTTGGACGTCAAGTTGCGGTGGATGTAGTGCTCGTCTTTTTGGGGGCCCAGTTTCTTTCCGAGTTGTTCTTCCAGGACCTTGACGTCGGCTTCCACATTGGCCCATCCGGCGCTTTGCTTTGCCAAGGCGTGGAGGTTCTCGTGGTTGAGGTAATGCCCGGCGCGGACCAAGTCGGAGTCTATGCCGCCGTAGGCATCGTACAGGGCGTCCCGTTGTTTTCCGTCCAGCTTTTGGAGGGCCGTCCCGGTGCCGAGCAATTCCGGCGGCACGCCGAGGGAGTACATCGCCGCGCAAAACGCGATGGCCCGCGGTAAGCTGACGCCTTTCATTTTCCGGGCGTAGCCGAACAAGCCCACATGCAATCTTCGCTCGCGTCGGCGGGGCACGTACTGAGCCAATACGTTGACCGTGTCGGCGATGCCTTCCACGCGGCTTTGGTATCCGCGGCTGAAAATCTCGACGACCGCGGAAAGGTGTTCGGGCACGGAGGGAGCGGCATGCATTGGCTTTTCGTTGATTTGCTTTACGGCCCGCTCCACTTCCGCACTTTCGTAGTCGTAACGGAAAGCGGACTGGATGGTGACGGTTTGTACGCCGGGGTATTCCGCGAAAAATGCGTCCACGGTGTCCGGATTCAGGCCGCCGCGGAACGGTAGGCTGCCTACTCCCAGGATCGGGTGAGTCGTAATGCCGGTTTTTTCGGAAAAGTTACGCAATGCATCCAAGCCCATCTTGACGCTCAATGTGGCGGCCACGTTTCCGGCATTCAACGCGGGGTCGGAGCGGGCCAAAAACACGCGGATGGATTCGCGCGTTTCCGTTTTCACGTATTGCTCCAACAGTTTGTCGACGGTTTGGATGGAAGTCGTCTCTTCCACCAACGGGATCATTTCCAGCTCGTCGTGTGCGTCGAAGGCTTTTTTGACTTGGCGGAAATGTTTGTGCAAAAACAATAGTTGGTCGACGCTTTTGGTCATCGGCAAGATGGCTTCGAACAACACGGGTGCGTGCATGTTCACGTCTGCAGCCATCTGGTTTGCGGAGATGACGTTGACGAATGCTTTGGGCAGGCGGTAGCCTTTTTCCTCCCAGATGTTCGGCAACCGGGTGGTCAAAAAGATGTCTTTGCCTAACGCGTGGTTTTGGAAAAACTCCGTGTAATGCTCAAAAAGCTTTTCCACGACCGATTCGTCGACGTGCTTGCCTTCCCAGTCCCACATGAATTCCTGGCCGTCCAGTTCCGAGAAGCAGCGGTAGGCCTCTTCCACTTCCGTCTGCGTGTCGATGAACGCATCGGTTGCCCAGTGCGGCTTGGACGCGTTGTCGGGGTGCTGCGTGCCCATGGTGCGCGGGATTTTTCGAGCCATGAACTGGATGCTGCTGATTCGGATTAATAGGACGTTGGGTTTAGACCGCATTGTTAAAAATCTTGGAAATGAAGGAACGGGTTGGGAAAAAAAAGGCGTTGGTTGTAAACAAAAAAAAAATAGAACCACGTTGACAACGGCAGAAAAAAAAAGGAACCACGTTGGTAAAAACCGCGACGCAAAATCAGAAACCGCGTAAAGAGCAAAGGGGCAAGCGAGCGTCGTTTTCGTTTTTTGTTGCCTGACGCAATTGCCTTCGTCTTTTATTTTTTTCCGTCGCCGGATTACGCTACGTTTGGCTCGCTGGACACTTCCAAAAAAGCCATACTGCAAAAGCCGGGTTTAGAAGATGTTCGTCGTGTCACGGGCCACGGTCTGACCCGTCCGGACGCGCACAGGGTTATACATGAAGGCAAAAGCCAGAAACGCCAGCGTAAAGAGAATCACGTTCTGGGCTACCAGCAACGAAAAAGCGGCCAAAGCGAACAACCCGGCGGCCAACAGGTCCGAGCCGCTGGAACCCGTGCCAAGCCCGGTCAAGTCTTCCGACTGGCGGACGCGCTTTTGCGTCCGTTCCGCATCATCCAACACCGTGTACGAATCAGCCATAGTCAATCACGGAAATGCTCCTCAAAAGCAGGAACCGGGATGGTTCCGCGCGGTTATCCAACGCCTTTCTGCGGTTTTTGCAGGGCGTTTGTTTGGATGAAACCTCCAACACCGGGTGCGGTTTTTTCCGATGCCTGCTTTCATGGAGCAGTGTCTGCCGAAACGGTTCCGGCAGCTTGTGCCTCCCATCTAGACGACGCAGCCGCAATATAAATAGATTCGTATTTTCAACATAATTGTTAATAAAATAACAAAACGATTAAATAAGCGGGTTGCCTGAAGCATTGCGAAAAAAAATACGCCGCAATGGCAAGAACGGTTTTCCCATGAGAATACGCCACGAAAAAAACCCGAAACTTTCCGACGCCGTCCGGCAGGCGGTGGACGCCCAGCCGTTTCTCAAGATGCCGATGGAAATGGGCCTGGTCAATTACTCGGCGTTGGCGCGCAAGATCAAACCGCACCTGGAAAAGCGGCTGGACTCAGCCTTGAGCGTCGAGGCCATTGCCATGGCCTTGCACCGCAACGTCGAGCCGTCCCCCCTCAAAGTCCGCGAACAGCCCAAAGACGTGTTGGACGTGATTGCCGGCTGCAAAATCCATTTGCTGCCCGACATGGTGACGCTCCACTACCCGTACAACCGCAAGCTGCAGGAACGCCTCCACCAAGTCAAGACCACCATCGAACAACAAGGCGGAAACCTATACGTCATCGAACGGGAAAATGAAATTTCCATCACCACACAAAAAAAGTTCCAAAGCCAAGTCAATAAAATCGCCGAAAAAGTCGAGCCGTTGGACAAATACCACGACGTGGCCCTCTTGAGCATCCAATACCCGTCCAAAGGCCTCAAGCAGCCCGGCGTGCTCAATTATTTGGTCCAATGCCTGACGTCCGCCAACATCAACCTACTGGGCGTGTTCAATTCATACAGCAAAATTTCGTTCGGCATCGCGGAAAACGACGCACCAACCGCTTATGAACGGCTCAGCAGTGCCATCGCCACGGCCAAGACGTTGGAATGAAAAAACGGACCCCGGCACAAAAAAACGGCAATACCCACACTCACCACCACCCCTATAAAAAAAAAACGACCCGTCACTGCGTCAACCATGTCCACCATCACGCGCGTCCTCATCGTCCACGGCTACGCCAACTCGGGCCCCACGCATTGGCAGACGTGGCTGGCCGAAAAATGCCGCGACGCGGGAATCGAAACGCATTACCCGGAATTGCCCAACCCGTACAACCCCGACTTGGACGAATGGATCGGCGCCTTGCGAACCGAAATGCCGGACCCGGACGGAAAAACCGCGTTGGTAGGCCACTCGCTGGGCTGCGCCGTCATCTTCCACGTGTTAAAGCAGGAATACGTCCGGACCGTCGGACGCGTGCTTTTGGTCGCTCCGGCATCAAAACGCAACGTGACGGAAAGCCGCCAAGCCTACCTGGCCCCGTTCTACCAAGGAATGGATTTGGCCAACGCCCGGAAAAAAGCGCGACGGATCGATGTGTTCGCGTCGGACGACGACGTCTGGATGTCGATGGACGAATCGGCCAAATTGGCCCGGGAACTGGACGCCACGCTGCACACGTTCCGAAGCGGCGGCCACTTAAGCATCAACGCGGGCTTCACGACATTTCCGGAAGTGCTTGACGTCATCCTAGAATAGCATAATAAAAAAAAAGTAGTCGTAAAAAATCCAGCGGAAAACAAAAGGCTTTGGGCCGCAAACAAAAACAAAAAAAAGAAGGCGGAACGCTGACGACGCCAAAGGGGCGAAACGCAATCACGAGGCAGAAGGCAAAAACAGTGCGGCAACAGAAAAAAAGGATCCGTTTTTTCCATTGCCGGTTGCTTGCGCTTTTTTCATTGCCGTACCCGGTTGCCTCTTTTTTTTTAGTTTTACAAACCGCGCTGGCAAAACGCACTCATGTTTTGTTCATCTTCGCGATTTCTTCTTCGACCGCCTCGTCCTCGACGCGCGCGAACAACGGCTTGACGTCCTGCAAGGTCAAACCGGCTTTGAACGTCGACAAATCCGCCCAGCCTTTGGGTTTGACGCCCAACTGAGAGAACAAATCGCCCGAAGAGAACGGCAAATACGGCGACAGGGCCAGGCCCAGCGCATACGCGGCTTTGGCGCTCAAGAACAACACCGTGTCCAGCTCCAATCCGTCCGTGAGTTTCCACGGAGCGCGGTCGTTGAAGTACTTGTTGGATTTCGCGGCAAACGCCATGGCTTTTTCTAAGCCTTCCTTGACGCCGATTTGGTCCAACTCCGAGGCAACGGCATCGGCAAACGCTTCCGTCTCGCGCTCGAACGCCTCGTCCAGTTCGTTTTTCTTGCCGGGCTTCGGTATCGCGCCGCCTTTCTTGGCGATGAATGACAGGCAACGGTAGACGAAGTTGCCGTACGCGCCGATCAGCTCGTTGTTGACCTTGGCTTGGAAATCCTTCCATGCGAAGTTGCCATCCGTCGTGTTGTTGGGCGTGATGGTGCACAAATAGTACCGCAACGCGTCGGGGTGGAACCGCGCCAGGACGTCCTTGACTAAGATGAACGTGCCGCGGCTCTTGCTCATTTTTTCGCCTTCCACGTTGAGGTAGCCTCGCGTGGGAATACGCGTCGGCAACGCAAACCCGGCGGTTTCCAACATCGCGGGCCAAAACAAGTAGTGATGGTACACGATGTCTTTTCCGATGAAGTGCACGATTTCGTTTTGGGGATTCCACCAATCGGACAGGTCTTTTTTGTTGGCCGCACACCAGGCCGACGTCGCCGCCACGTAGCCGATGGGCGCGTCGAACCACACGTAAAAGTATTGGTCGGTGCGGCCAGGGATAGGAATGCCGAAATAGGGGCCGTCGCGCGTGATGTCCCAATCCTTCAACCCAGTCAACCAGTTGCGAACGTAGCCGACCACGTCTTGCTGCAGTGCCGTTTCCGACAAGTAACGGTACAAGAATCGGTCCAACGTGCTCAACTTGAAAAAGACGTGTTCCGTCTTTTTCTTGGTCGGCGGCGTCTTGCAGATGGCGCAATGCGGTGCCTTCAGGTCGGCAGGCGTGTAGACTTTACCGCATTTTTCGCACCCATCACCGTACTGATCCGTTGCCCCGCAGAACGGGCACGTACCTTTGACAAATCGGTCCGGCAAGAAGCGTTGGTCCTTCGGGCAATACGTCTGCTCGACTTCTTTCGAAAACAACACGCCTTTGGCTTGCGCGGCGTCGTAAAACCGTTTCGAAAGCGAGTGGTTCTCTTGCGAATGCGTGCGGTGGAAGACATCGAACGAGATGCCCAATTTTTGGAAGTCTTTTTCCTGCCGGTCGTGGTACTTCTTGACGAATTCCTCCGGTTTCATGCCTTCTTTTTGCGCGTTGACCTCGATGGGAGTGCCGTGCTCGTCGGACGCGCACACGAAGACCACGGGTTTGCCTTGTAAGCGCAAGTAACGGGCGTACACGTCGGCCGGCAAATACGTGGACCGGATGCCGCCCAGATGCAAGTCGCCGTTGGCGTACGGAAGCGCCGCGGTAATCAACGTCTTGGGCGATTCGGCCAGGTGGGGTGCCTTGGACTTGGAATCGGCAACAACGTTCAACTTGGTTTTGGACAAAGAAGCGATAAGACAAGACACCTTTTGGAAGCTCGGAAACCAAAGAGTGAGACGCCTCCTATAAAAAAAGGCCGGAAAAGCCCATCCAAAGGCAAAATGCCCCTTTCCGCAAATTTTTATAAAGGGCGCGTCAAGGAGTATAACGCTGGTTTTAAGCGAAAAACAGGGGATTAAGCCACAGGCTCCCAGAAAGGCGGTATTTACAAAAAATAAAAAAACCGTTTTTACTTTAGACTCTTGAACAGCAATCCAATCGAGGTGCACCAAAATATGCAGCAAGGACAACTGAATGGACAACAAGTACTCTATTTGCCGGAAGGCAGCTCCCGCGTATTGGGCCGCGACGCCCAACGCACCAACATCGCCGTAGGCTACGCCGTGGCCTGCGCCGTCAAGTCAACGCTTGGCCCGCGCGGCATGGACAAGATGATGGTCTCCGAAATGGGTGACATCGTCATCACCAACGACGGCGCCACCATCCTCAAAGAAATGAACGTCGAGCACCCCGCCGCCAAAATGATGGTCGAAATCGCAAAGACGCAAGACGAGGAAGTCGGCGACGGTACCACGACGGCCGTCGTCATCGCCGGGGAACTTCTCAAAAAAGCTTTGGAATTGCTGGACCAAGACGTCCACGCATCCACGATCATCTCCGGATACAAACTCGCCTCGGCGCAAGCCATCCAGACGTTGTACGACGTCGCCGAAAACGTGACTATGGACGACAAAGCGATGCTGCAGAAAATCGCTGCCGTGTCCATGGGCTCCAAGACGGTGACGGCAGGCGCAGGCAAAGACTTGCTGTCCAAACTCGTCGTCGACGCCGTCACGCAAGTCGCCGAAAAGAAAGACGGCAAGTACGTCATCGACAAGGACTACATCAAGATCGAGAAGAAGCAAGGCGGCGACGTGCAACAAACCACGATGATCGGCGGCGTCTTAGTCGACAAGGAAGTCGTGCACCCGGCCATGCCCAAAAAACTCGAAAAAGCCAAAATCGCGTTGCTTGACGCCGCGTTGGAAATCGAGAAGACGGAAACCGACGCACGCATCAGCATCACGTCGCCGGACCAGATGACGGCCTTTTTGGAACAAGAAGAAAAAATGCTGAAAGACATGGTCGAAAAAGTCGCCGCATCCGGCGCCAACGTGTTGTTCTGCCAGAAAGGCATCGACGACGTGGCGCAGCACTACCTGGCCAAAAAAGGCATCCTGTCCGCCCGCCGCGTCAAGAAATCCGACATGGAAAAACTCGCCCGCGCAACCGGCGGCCGCGTCACCACGACGCTTGAAGACTTGTCGAATGACGACTTGGGATTCGCAGGCTTAGTCGAAGAGCGCAAAGTCGCCGGAGAACACATGGTCTTCGTCGAAAAATGCAAAGACCCAAAATCCGTGACGCTTTTAGTCCGCGGCGGCTCCGAACACGTCATTGACGAGGCCGAACGTGCCTTGGTCGACGCCATCGGCTCCGTCACCTCCGCTATCCAGGAAGGCAAATACGTCACCGGCGGCGGATCGATTGACACCGAATTGGCCATGCGCCTCCGCAAATACGCCACGCAAGTCGGCGGCCGCGAACAATTGGCCATCCAAGCCTTTGCCGAAGCACTTGAAGTCATCCCCCGCACGTTGGCTGAATCCTGTGGTTTGGACTCCATCGACACGCTGGTCGACTTGCGCTCCAAGCACGAAAAAGGCCAAAAGACGCTCGGGATCGACGTGCTGAAAGGCAAAGTCGGCGACCTCAAAGCCGCCGGCGTCTTCGAACCCCTCAAGGTCAAAAAACAGGCCTTGCAATCCGCCTCGGAAGTCACCGAAATGATCCTCCGCATCGACGACATCATCGCCTCAAGAGGCAAGTCCGGCGGCGGAAAAGGCGGCCCAGGCGGCGACATGGGCGGCATGGACATGTGAGGTCCGGCACGGACGCGAAAGGCCTGAAAAAACCTTTTTTTTTTATTTAAACAAAGGGGCGCAAAAACGCCTCTTTTCCTTTTTTTTTTATTTCATTTGCGGCAGTTTACTTCAGCAAAATCGGAGTCACGTCGGCCAAACAAACCGGCATCACCAAAGTTGCCGCCCATAAAACCAGGCGGACCGCGGTTTGAAAAAAAGCCAAAAACGGGCGGTGAACCGAAATAAAGCAATCAGTCGATTAAACCCCCAGCATGGGAACGCACTTTTTCTTTCAGGATCCAGAATTTTTTCTTAAGCATGTGTTGCATGAGGGAGTCACGTTTGACCAGCTCACGCAAAACGTCAACCTGTTTTTGCGTGCCGGAAAGCACCAGATTGAACGGCTCAATCTTCTTTCCTTCCTTCTTGCGTGCTTCAGCCGTCAGGTACGCATAATATAATATGGACAACTGGCTCTTGGCCGAAGGCGCTGCGGGATTTACGGAAACGAAGAAACTGCGGCCCGGACGCCAGTGGGGCGAGCCGCCTTCGGGAGAGCCGCGGCCATTCACGCCCGGAACGCTCAAAATGAGGTGATTAGGCGATTGACCCTTTTTCAGTTCTTCCGATTCATCGAAATCGATGCCTTCTAACGAATAGTGTTTCAACAAACTTTCGTCCGAGTACGCGATGGGCCGGAACGTATGTTCATCCATCTCGTAATTGCCGACGACGTAGTGAACTCGGTAGCTCTTCAGAATATCACCATGTGCAAGAGAGCGGTCCGATGGCTTGAGGGGAACTGAAGAGAGAACATCCTCCGGTTTGTGGCCATAGGATGTCAAATAATCGCCCACATGTTGTTCCGTGAAATGTAATTCTCGATGCAGGGCCTCCTGAATATGTTTTATTTTATCAGGCGTGACTTGGGCGCCGCCGCAACCGGGGTCCCAATGGGACGTTCCGATGACCAGAATTTCCTTGCGCTTGAGACCCTGCACGTTCACCAAATGGTCAATCAGGCCTTCCAAATCGGGTCCAGGATGCGCTCCGGCATTGCTGACGTGCATGTACGCGTCCGGATGAAAGGGCACGTTGTCCCTGACTATCCTTGAAACGTGGCGCGAATCGGCACATGGGACATTGATAATGGCCCGAATGCCCGCGTTGGGATGGGGCTCATTAAAAATAACGCCAAAATGCAAGGCGCCAGCAACCGCCGCACCCGCCAGCGCACCTCCAAACAAGAACGTCCGGCGAGTAAACTTGCGAGGCATAAACGGAATTCCACCTTGAAGTTACAAAAGGACGAGACGAATTTATCTACAGTACGTCGAACGCGCCCGGTGGGATTTGCAACCCGGACCGCGGGAACCCAGGTTCCCCCAGTCCTTGGTAACCCCCGACCCCTCCTGAATTTGCTTTGCGAATCAATAACGGGCCCGGTGGGATTTGAACCCACGACTTCCTGCTGGCTCCAAACCGCTTGGAACCGCGTCCAGGCGGGCTTTAGAAGGCAGGCACTCTGATCCAGGCTGAGTTACGGGCCCAGCACAATACGATTTGCTGAGGCCGCCATTTAAGCGCAAGGGCAACGGGAAAATAAATGCCGGAATCTCACAAAGCCGAAAAACTCAAACCAAACCCCACGATGAACGGATGCGGTTGGTCAATCCAACGTCATGCAGGCCCGTAACCAGAAGGTGGGCCCTGCGACCCCCCCCAATTGCGGACCGTGACAGCCACGCCTTGCGGAAGGTCGCTAAAATGCGACAACACCTGCGCAATCGTGTGACCTTCTTTGAGCGTTCCGGCCAAATGCAACCGCGGCAATATTTCGCCAGCGCCGCCGGTATTTGGAAGCAGCCCGATATCCGGAATCGCTTGCTCGATATCCCGGATATAGCCGGCGCTTGGAATTAACGTCGACTCAAAATGTTTCAAAGCCCGATTAACCTGTTCTTCCATAAATTAAACCATCCTCAAAACTACAATCCGCTCAAATACTTATGCGCCGCGGCGTAAAAACCGCCCCATTGGTACACGAAATGCACCAAACCGATAAGGAACAGGGGGATGGCGAGCCACTTGATGGCGTCGTATTTCTTCCACACCAAATACGCCAACGCGGCCAACGGCGAAATCACGGCCCAAATCAACAAGATACGGAACTCGTGATCCCCAAGCAGCGAACGGGCTTCCACGGCCACGTTGGCAAAATAGGACGGACGCGGCGCGTCGTCTACCAAAGTGGTCTGCTTGACGCTGACCACGCGGGGAATGCGCTCGTTCAACATAAACGCCAATACAACCCACGCACCCAATAAAAGCATATTTGGGGAAGCGCGGTCGGAAAAGAGCCGGCCCACCGACGTCAGTGGCCAACTAGCCAGCCGAAAAGAAAGTTGATCAAACGGCTTCGGAAAGAAAGCGGCCGATCCATCTGTGCTACGTGTTCCCGCCACTGCGGCAACAACTCCAGGTGGCCCTCAAACAAGTGGAATTCCGGAACGATTTCTTTTCCCAACGGCACGGCCCGGACAATTCCCTTCCGAATCAGCGATTCGGATTCCTGGGCAGTAACTGGCAAATAGGACTCCTGGCTTTGACGATGATGCGTGCCCCGAGAATGAACAGGCGAACTCAAATCCAACCCGGCATCCAGATGATTAGCCGACTCGGCATTCACGATGCGGACATTTTGGTGCAAAGCAAAACGAAGGACCTGCTGCTCGTCTTTGGAAAGCTCCAAAAGCTGGCTATGCCGACGCGCGTTGAGGACCCAACCCAAAAAATGGCGAACCGGCATAAACCCAATAATCGAATCAAACAAAGAAAACCGTTTGCATCAAAAAAAATAAGGGGGAATCTGCAGACGGGACCACAGGGGATTGCATCCCCTTGGCACGCAACGGCTGCAAGCGATGGTCGACAAGCGACCATCGCAACTTCCGCTCGCCTCGACCCCTGCTAATCGCTCGCGAATCAAATATGGGGGATCTGAGATTCGAACTCAGGTCACGTCCACCCCAAGGACGAAGGATGCCAGGCTACCCCAATCCCCCGGAACCGCGGGAAACACGGAAACAACCGACGGTCAATCAGGACCGTCGGCAACCACGTTTCCCCCCAGTTTCACGCTCCTCCTGACCCCTTCCTTGGGCAATCAAAAAGAACGTGAGCCTGCAAGTCCGCCTCTAACCCTTTGGGTTTCTTGGCTAGAAGACGGAAAAAAATCATGAAGAAATAGCCTTTTTAGGGCTTGTTTTGATAAGGAGGGCATGAATAAATGGATTATCGGCATTGCAATAGTCGCACTCCTGTTCGTTGCATTTATCGCGTATGAACCATCACGACAAGAGACTAATTCAACGGATGTTTTCGATGGATTCCAAATAGTCTATAAAGTTGAAACCCCGGGGGCAAGTACGCACGAAATGCAGTTGGCCCAAAACGGTACGTTCCTTAACGCCTATTACGAGAAGTCGGGAACCCAAAGCGACTCTCACAGCAAATCACTGGACTCGGGACAAGTTGCCCACTTCCGGAAACTTTTGGGCGCACTGAATGTGGAAAGCCTGCAAGAAAGGTACACATGTGGAACAAAGTTGGAGAACTACGACCCAATCAAAACCATCTCGATAAAGAGCAACAGCTTCAAAAAAACCATCCGGATAGACGATTGGACCTGCACCGACATCCCGTCAACGCTCAAGGAATTAGTCGGAAACATTCAGAAAATAGATTTCGAAATGCGAGGCATCCTCACGAACCAATAAGATTAGTGAACTTCGGCGTTCAACGAAAGTCCTGACCAAAAACCCATGGTTTTTTACGCCGCAAGCCCATAAAAGAAGCCATGAAAAAAACCGACGCCGCCTTGTTGCTCACATTCTTGATTATTGCCGGATGCCTTGCACAACCAACCGCCACACCTACGCCAACAATTGAACCCACGGCCACGCCCAACCCGACGCCATTCGCGGTATTGGGCCAACCCGTCACCCTCGCCATTGGCCAAACCATACCCATCCAAGGACAAGACGCCGCGTTGACGTTCAGCCGCGTGATTACCGATTCCCGCTGTCCACGGGGCGTCCTATGCAAGTGGGCCGGACTGATTACGGTCGAGGCCCGATTGGACCACGACGGCCAGAACGAAACGGCCCAACTCATCATCGGGGCCATTACCGACGCGAAAAAACAAGTCGGCCCCTACACCATCGAATTGATCGGCGTCGAGCCGTACCCCCAACACCCCAATCCCATAAATCCGGACGATTACCGCGCCAGATTCCAAGTCGAAAACCGACGAGACCAAGCGTACAGCCGATACTGCCAAACCGATTCGGACTGCGTGCTTGAAATCCAACTCCAACCCCAATGTTCGCATCCTTGCTTTGGCGACCAGTGCCCACCCCAAGCCCGCCTCTGCCAAGCATATGACCTCCAATCGGCTGGAAACCAAGCGCTGGCCAACGCTCAATGCAAGCAGAACGAAGCGTGCCGAATGCCCAACCAAGTCACCTGCATCCAGAACCGGTGCCAAGTCAGCTGAACGATTCAACCTCGAAGCGTCCAAGCGTTTTTTAGGCGCCACGTAGTGAACCAGCCATGAAACTCTGGATTCTAGGCTTGCTGGCCGTCAGCGTCCTTTTTGCCGCGTTCATCGCAATTACCCCCCTCGAACCCGTACTATACAAAGACACGTATTACGGAAAGCTCAAGGCCGCCTGCACCAACACTGCCGACGCTTCCTGCTGCCAAGCTTCCGTCAAGCGAATGGAAGCCCAAGGCTACCGATTGGCAGAAAACAAACAATGTCCGGATGGTTCCTCCGCCACCACGGCCAGATGCGTCGGAAGCTACACGTGGTGCGAACCCAACACGACGTCAACGATGGCAACAAAAAGCCAGGATTTTGAAATTCACTACGTTTTCGCATATGAATTTGCGCAATGGAAGTCGGAAACGCAAGTGTATTCCAACGGAACAATCATGAGCCGGGTTACGCATTACGGCGGGCCGACGCAAAGCTACGGAACCACCCTACAGACTCAAATCTTGGACTCGGAAAAAATCGAACGATTCCGCCAAGCCATCAACGTCCTGGACCTGCCGAATCTCCAAACCGAATACCTCTGCCGGTTCCAATGCGTCACAGACCTGCCGATGCGCACCATCCGGATTTCCGCCAATGGAATTGGAAAAAACATCCAAATCGAAGAAGACCAAGAAGTGCCTGCGGCCCTTTCAGAACTGATTGAAAAACTCGATCGGACCATAGCCGAGCTTAACCCTCCGGAAGTCGCCGACGCGGCCACGACTGCCACCATGGTGCAAGGTGACCGCGTCTCGGCTTGCGGCTACCAAATCCATTTGGCGCAACTGGCTCGCGCACCCGGCACCCGTTCGGATTGGATGCACCAATTCGAAATCCAACGCACCAGCGGCGAAGTCATCGACACGCTGACCACTTGGGGCAACCAAGAACATGAAATGCAATCTCCAAAAGCCCAAAACGTGCGCATCATCGTCAAAAGCATCCAAGACACGCCGACGCTTCAAGCCGACGTGGTCTTCGACTGCAACCGATAAAAATCGACAATCAAAAACGGAATAGTTTTTTATAAAAATCCACGACGCGGCCGTTGCGCACGTGCACGCCTTCTTTTTCCAACAACGCCTTTTTCTTGGCAGAGCCCAACGCAAAGCCGCCCAACTTTCCGTCGGCACCGACGACGCGGTGGCAAGGAACAGTGCAGTCGCCGATGACAAAATCGTGCGTGTTTTTGTTCAAGGCCTGGCCGACGGCCCGGAATGCCTTGGACCCAAGGGCGCGGGCGATTTCGCCGTACGTGGTGATGTGGCCGGAAGGGACGCGGGCGCACAGCGCATAAACGGAGTCAGCAAACGACATTTAATTACCTCGTGTTTAAGACAAGACGATGGAGCCTCTTAAGATTCATTATTACCGTGAACGGCCAGACGAGGGCGGTTGGCACGCGTATGTGACGAGCCGTGACGAATTCACCTTGACGGAACTCAAAGAAGCGCCCATCGTACCCATGCCCGCCGAACCCAAAATGGCCAGGCACACCAAAAAAACCATCACGTTCCCGCCATTTCATCGCGTGCGTCAAAATGAAGACGGGACGCTAATGGATGAAGACGTGTTTCCATACGGATGGGTCAAACCGGGTGTCGGCAAAAAAGGAAATCAGGGAGCCTCGCCGTTACTTCCGATTGGCCAAGGTTTTAGCGCCACGTTCAATCGAAAAGTATACGGACATTTGTTGGAACAATACCCTCCCGAAACGTCCATAACCAGAAACAGGAAAACCTCCGAAGCGCGGGATAAGGAACTGGAAAGCGCTGATTTGGACCCCCACGAAATACACACGTTGCAGCAACGATACCAAGCGTTTTTACTACGCGAAAAGGAATTGGGACAAAAAAACAGAACGGAGTGAGAAGCTCCGCTCGACCTTTTCCAAAAGAAAAAAGAATTCGGACCAAACGCGGAAAAGTGTATTTTTCGAGCGGTTGTCGGCAGAGAACAAGATCCACAACGCGGCGTTAGCCACCGAGGAATCAAAAGTCGGCCTTTAGTAACGGTTCGCTGAAACCATCGCTTGCGCTTTGGCCTTACACGTCCGTCCTATCAAACCCATCTGCTATGGGCGACCTGAGCAGTCTCGTTTTGGGGATGGCTTCGCCCTTAGATGCTTTCAGGACTTATCCAAAAGCGCGTGGCTACCCGGCGTCCTTGTAAAGAACCGGTAAACTAGAGGCGCCGATTCCCCGTTCTTCGAGTAGACTTTCCACGTCGAAAAAACGGAGCGTAAAGTTCCATCTCTCTTAAGCCGCTCTCTACTGGCTGAACTCCGCACAACTGTTGACAATCTTTCATCCAAACGTGTCGGATTGCCATCCGTTGGCGTATCAAAACAACGCGTTAGGAAAACGCGTGCCGCCGTGTAGAAAACGTGTACTTAGGGAACCTTACCCTCAGACTGCAATGCACTCCTAGGAGATGCCACCGAACTGTCTCGCAACGTTCTGAACCCAACTAACGTGGGTCTTTAATGGATGAACAACCCAACCCTTGGCGGCTCCTGCACCGCCAGGATGACCCGAGCCGATAGCGATGTACCAAACCGCGTGGTCGATATGTTCAGACTTCCCTCTCCTTACGGAAAGAACCCTCCACTAAAAGAAAGAACGGATTGGTACCAATCTTTGGCTTTCCTTTCTTTCCCTAGCAAAAACCCAAAAGAAATTTCTTCTTTTGGTTTTTGAGGCTTTTCTTCATTTGACTGAAGAAAAGGTCAATGAACTCTCGCACGCGACAAGCCTGTTACCCCCGGGGTAGCTTGTCTGTCAGAACAGGGTCCCATCAACGGACACACTGTTGTTCGTTAAGCCCCACTTTCGTGCCGGCGACCCATTTTGTTAAGATCACCATCAGTCCGACGTTTGTCTTTAACCCTCTACATCCGATTTCTGACCGGATTGAGTCGAACTTTGGGCGCCTTTGTTATCTTATCGAAGGCGTACCGCCCCAGTCAAACCGCCCACCTGCCGCTGTCCTCTCCGAAGAGAGTAAGCAACGCAGTCAAAAAATAGCAGTGTCACACTTTTGCCTATCCGCCCCCCGGAAGGGACGGCATAACGGCTCCTGCTTACGCTTTGATCTTCCAACCGTGTCACAACAACAGGCTGCGGTTAAGCTCCACGGGGTCTTCGTTTCCCCCTAGGAATCCCCGGCATGTTCACCGAGTAGTAGGTTCACCAGGTTCAAGACAGGGACAGTGGGACGCGCGTTACGCCATTCATGCAAGCCGCCAATTAAGCGGCGAGGTATTACGCTCAAATTGTTACTCACCCAAAAAATAAAGGTGGAATTGGCCATTTCTGCCAATTTCCGACACATCGCTGTGCGGATCGGACTATATCTTCAACCCAATCGAGTTGTCTAGCGTATAGTCTCTGAGGATTCCAAACTCCGGCCCAAACGAATGGCCAAAATGTGGTCTTTCCTGCTGATTGACCCCACCGTTTTCGTTGCCAAAAACGGATGCGCGGGTGTTTCCAGCATATAGCTAGATTTTGATAAGGCAAGCTGTAAGTTTACCTTAAGAGAGTCAGAGTTACTCCCGCTCTTTACCAGTCCTTTGCTCCCTTGAAAAGGAGTTTGAGATACTAGCAGTGAGCAGGCGTCGGCCTCTGTACACAGCGTTTCCACGTCGCAGAGACCTATGTTTTTGGTAAACAGTCGACGTCCCCTTGTTACTGAGACCTACAGATCCTCCAAAGATAAATCTCGGAAAAAAACGTAGGCACCCCTTCTACCGAAGGCACGGGGCTAACTTGCCGATTTCCCTTGTCTTGATTCTCCTGACACGCCTGAGCTTTTTCTGCTAGGGGCACCTGTACTGGTTCTTGGTACGGACACACTCGATCGAATACACACCTTTTTCATGGACTTTGGGATTCAATCCAACCTTGCGGCCATTCACCACTTGCGCCAATGCTCCTCGCAATGAGACTTCTTGGCGGTATTTGGCTTAGACAGGATACACCTGCTGGATTTATCCCCAAGCGTCGGATGCGTACCTTGCGTTGCCGCATCTACGAATGTGGTAGGCGAATGTTAACGCCTTTCCCTTTCCCCTACACGGTTACGTTACGGGTTAGGACCGACTAACTCTGGGGCGACGAACGTTGCCCAGAAACCCTTGCCCTTCCGGCGTCCAGGATTCTCACCTGGAATAGCTGCTACTAGCACCAAGATCTTCATTACAACCCGGTCCACAGGAACTCACATCCCTGCTTCTACCCCGGCCGTACGCCCATCTACTCAATCTGTACCCCTTCGGATACATCGCCCACGTATCGGTGACTGGCTTGAGTCCCGACAGTTTACGACGCTCTGAATCTCAATGGATCCGCTGTTACGCGTTGTTTAAAGGATGGCAGCTTCTGTTCCTACCTCTCCACTGTCTACGATTCGAAACATCTTCAGTTTACACTTAGCCAGCACTTTGGGACCTTAACGTGAGTACGGGTCGTTCCCCCCTCGGGACGCGCGCTTAACTCGCGCCCCCAACTCCCACCGTCTACGGCGGCATGATCTTCGGAGTTTGACAAGGTGGTGAGGGATTTCTCCCCCGCTCCACCAAATCGGTGGCTCTACATCATGCCAACCTCGGGTGAGGCTGAACTGCGGTTCACTTCGATGGGAACCCGCTATCGCCAAGCTCGAATGACCTATCATCCCTAAACGCAAGTCACCCCAATGGTTAGACCAATACGGGTTCCGGGCTTTCACCATCCGGATGGACGGCTGCACCCTGCTCGCGCTTAGATCGCTTTGGCTTCGGGTCTTAAGACAGTGACTGGCCGCCCGTGAAGACGGCATCCCTGGATCCTTGCGGACTTGCGGATTTTTTGCTTTCGCTATGCGCAATGCTCGCCACGGCCTTAAACTCCTTGGCCCTTGCTTCAAGAAGAATGACGCAACACTGTGGCCCTTGCGGGCCCTTTGGTGCCGCGTCTTCGCTGTCACTATCCAATTTCAGGCACTTTGAACTGCCCTTTCGGGCTGCTTTTCAGTTTTCCCTCGCGGTACGTCTGTTCGCTATCGGTCTTGGGGTATATTTAGCGTTGGAAGTTAATACTCCCACATTTATGCGCCCAAACCAGGACACATTACTCTGGAACGTCCTCCACGCCTGCTCTTCTTCGCCTACCGGGCTATCACCGTCTATGACGGAGTTTTCCAACTCACTTCAGCTCGAAGACTTGCGCTAAAAAAAACGCCCAAACACCACATCTCTACTTGCCTTGCGGCAAGGATTCGGTTTGCGCTCTTGCGATTTCGGTCGCCCTACTTACGCAATCTCTATTGATTTCTTTTCCTCCTCCTACTAAGATATTTCAATTCAGAGGGTTTCCGCCTCTCTCGAGGCCATTCGGGAATCCCCGGTTCGTCGGATGCTTGCTCCTCGCCGGGGCTTATCGCAGCTTGCCACGCCCTTCTTCGGTACCCAAGCCCAACCATCCACTGGATAGTGTGTAGCTTTACTACTCCTCGTGAACTAATGCCGATTACAGCAAACTTTGAATTGACTAAAAGCCAATGGCCAAAGTTTGCTGTCTGGCAAGACCGTTTAACGGCCTTGCCATATGCATTTCGTTCTCTGCCTACAACCGCTTCACGAAAACACCCTAACAAGCCAAAAAGCCGGAAAGGAATCCGCGCTTGATTTCGGACCTATCCACCCGGAACGGGTCGGAGGTTCGTCCAAAACTGCGACCACCCAAACCAAAGGGTTGGGGAGCCAATTGCCGAAAACGGTTTTGACGCCGTTTCCAACAGTATGAAATGATTCGAGTGGACTCGGCGGGATTCGAACCCGCGGCCTCGTGATGGTTTGGCACGCCTCCGCAACGCGGAAAGCCGCTTGCAAATCACGCGCGCTACCACTGCGCCACGAGCCCTCGCCGAGTAATGGAATTTTTGCAGGCCTTGAAAATTGCAGAGAACTTAAAGGAACTTTAAGCTCCCTCCAAAAGTTGGGTTCTCCCAACCATTAGGAGGTGATCTAACCGCAGGTTCCCCTACGGTTACCTTGTTCACGTTCAGTCTCCATGTCGCCATGGGGCGTGGACTATATCACCATCTTAAGGATATTTTGCTTGACTGGATGTCTGGAGCCTATTTTCTTTGCAAAATCCGAGTAGGATTTGCAGCTCAAAAAGAATCGCCAATAATCGGAATCCTTTTCTTGGCTTGGATTGTGGATTTTTACACAAATGATTCCAAGCTCTTCCAAGAACGCTTTCACTTCTTCCAAGTCCTTTCGGTCTTTTTGGCAAAAGTAAATGTACATTCTTGAACCATTGAGCGGCACGCTTCCTTCCGCATCGAAATATCCTCGAATGTAGTCGATTTTATCCTGGTTTGAAGAAATTTCAAACCCAGACAAAACCGATTTCGAAAATTCGACGATGTAGACGTTACGATTGGCTCCTTCTTTGTAAACCCACGCGCGATAACCCAAACGATGAATCATTTCCGCTAAATCGCGAACATAGGACTCATATTTTTGGGCGATTCGATACGTGTGTTTCGCTTCGAAGCCATCGTGAAGCGCACCAAGCAGATAGGATTTGGACATCAATCGCACCTTAAGAGCTCTGCGTGTAGTCTCTGAGGGGTCAACCGACTTTAAGAACCTTACAAGGGCTCCTAGCCGGTGACTTCCCTGCTGATTGACCCCACCCGAACCGTTGCCGATTCGGGATGCACGGGTTATTCCAGCATATAGCAAAGTTTTGCCGTTCTCCTCGCGGAAAACGGGTCGCAACAACTCTCATTTTACGACTTAACCCTCCTCACCTAGCTCTAGCTCGACTTTCGCTCATCACGGAAGCCTCACTAAAACCAAGCTTGGATGGCTTGACGGGCGGTGTGTGCAAGGAACAGGGACATATTCACCGCGCGATGATGACGCGCGATTACTAGCCATTCCAGCTTCATGCGGACGAGTTTCAGCCCGCAATCTGAACTTAGACCCAGTTTCGGAGATTGCCTTCGCCTTTCGGCGTCGGAACCCATTGTCTGGGCCATTGTATGCCACGTGTGGCCCAAGAGATTCGGGCCATACAGACCTAGCGTCGCCCCCTCCTTCCTCCCGCTTAACACGGGCAGTCTTCACAGAGTGCACCCCGGATCGCTCCGAAGTTAGCAACTGTGAACGGGGATCTCGTTCGTTTCAGGACTTAACCTGACACCTCACGGCACGAACTGACGCTGGCCATGCAACACTTCTCGGCTTGTCGGCTAAAGTCGTTAGCTTGAGCCTCATTCTGCCGTCTCTCTTGGTGAGTTTCCCGGCGTTGAATCCAATTGAACCGCAGCATCCACGGCTTGTGGTGTTCCCCCGCCAATTCCTTTAAGTTTAAGCCTTGCGACCGTACTCCCCAAGCGGCAAACTAAACGGTTTCCCTACGGCACTGCACCCGCTCAAGGCAAGTGCAACGCCTAGTTTGCATCATTTACAGCTAGGACTACTCGGGTATTTAGTGACTCAAACGGACAAAACCCATCAGAACTAGCACGATTCCGTATTATTTATCAAGCAAAAGAATCGTGCTCTGAAAATCAATCTTGGTCTATGTCTTGCGTTTGTTTGAGTCAAATCTAATCCGATTTGCTCCCCTAGCCTTCGTCCCTCACCGTCGGACGTGTTTTGGTCAGACGCCTTCGCCACTGGTGGTCCACTAAGGATTACAACATTTTACCGCTCCCCCTAGTGTACCTCTGACCTCCCCCACTCCCTAGCCTGGTAGTATTCCCTGCACGCCTCTTGGTTGAGCCAAGAGATTTCACAGGAAACTTGCCAAACCGGCTA
>Ga0209514_10003649_pt1 | contig 21668 bp, 22 predicted proteins | sample Subgrocontami58m_FD_187452 | JGI IMG/M metagenome (GOLD analysis project Ga0209514, IMG submission 187452) | Subsurface groundwater microbial communities from S. Glens Falls, New York, USA - GMW37 contaminated, 5.8 m (SPAdes) (version 3) | ecosystem: Environmental > Aquatic > Deep subsurface >...
CGCCGCGCAGCGCCGGCTCGAACTTGGTCAGCGCTTGCGAGATGCCGTGACGCACCGCGCCCGCCTGACCCGACAGGCCGCCGCCCGAGACGGTGGCGATGACGTCGAACTGGCCGCCGCGCTCGGAGACGTCGAACGGCTGCTGGATCATCATGCGCTGGGTCGGACGCGCAAAATAGATCGTCTGGTCGCGGCCGTTGATGGTGATCTTGCCGGTGCCGAGTTTCACCCAGACACGGGCGACGGCGTTCTTGCGCCGGCCCGTGGCGTAGGCACGGCCCTGGGCGTCGATTTCCTTGACGCGGACCGGCGCGGGCGCCTGCTCGCCACCGATCGGCGCCTTCTTCAGTTCCGCGAACGTCGAAAGTTCAGTAGCCATGTCAGCCGATCCTCGAATTCTTGCGGTTCATAGCGGCAACGTCGAGCTTCTCCGGCTGCTGAGCCTCCTGCTCGTGCTTCGGTCCGGCGTAGACGCGCAGGTTCTTCATCTGCGCGCGACCGAGCTGGCCGCGCGTGATCATGCGCTCGACGGCCTTGATCAGGACGCGCTCAGGGAAGCGGCCTTCGAGGCGCTTGCCCAGGGTCTCGCCCTTGATGCCGCCGGGATGGCCGGTGTGCCAGTAGAAGACCTCGCGCTCGGCCTTGCGGCCCGTGAGGCGAACCTTCTCTGCGTTGATCACGACGATGTTGTCGCCGCAATCGATGTGCGGGGTGAAGGTCGGCTTGTGCTTGCCGCGCAGGCGCGAGGCGATGATCGTGGCGAGCCGGCCGAGCACCAGTCCGTCGGCGTCGATCAGCACCCACTTCTTCTGCACGTCGGCAGTCTTGGTGCTGGGAGTCTGGTTGCTAATGAGGGCGTGCATGGTTCTTTCTTCCAATGAGCGCGCGCTTATGGGCGGCTCCACAGGTACTGTCAAGGGGCGCCGGATATATCAAATAAATCAAATGCTTAATGATGGGGTATTATTATACCCCAACTGTCATCCTGAGCGAAGCGAAGGATCCTTCGCTTCGCTCAGGATGACAGCCCGCTATGGCACCGAGCGCCTTGGCGGGATGGCATAAGTTACCGTCGCATGGGCCACCGGCTCCTTCACGCCATCGCTCCAGATCGTGAAGTCGCCCACGGCCAGGGTCTTGCCGAGCTTCATCAGGCGCCCCTCTCCGATCAGGTCGACCGGCTCGGGCTTCCTCATGAAGTTGATGTTGAGATTGGTCGTGACCGCCAGCGCCACCGGCCCGAGCTGGCCCAGGATCAGAAGGTAGAAGCCGCAATCGACCAGCCACATCAGGGTCGGGCCCGAGATCGTGCCGCCCGGCCGGAGGTGGCGCTCGTGCGACGGCAGCCGCAGGCGGATCGTCTTGTCGTCGAGATGCTCGATCGCCAGGCCGAGATGCGCGGCCTGCGGGAAATGTTCGACGAGGAACGCCATGAGGTCCTCGGGCGACATCACCGGCATGACGCCACTCCCCTCTTCCCATAGAATGTCGCCATGACCGCCGCCCCCAACGAACCCGTCCTGCTGCGCCGCGACCAAGGCCGCGTCGCCATCCTCACGCTCAACCGCCCCAAGGCGATGAACGCGCTCTCGGGCGAGCTTATAGACGCGCTGCAGGCGGAATTCGACAGGCTCGCGAAGAACAAGGAGATCCGCTGCGTCATCCTCGAGGCGCAGGGTGACCGTGCCTTCTCGACCGGTCACGACCTGCGCGAGGTCGCCTCGACGCGCGACTACGCCTTCCACCACGCCCTGCTGACACGCTGCTCGGCCATGATGATCTCGATCAAGCGCCTGCCGCAGCCCGTGATCGCCAAGGTGCAAGCGATCGCCACCGCCGCCGGCTGCCAGCTCGTCGCCGCCTGCGATCTGGCCGTCGCATCGAGCAATGCCACCTTCGCCACGTCAGGCATCAACAACGGGCTGTTCTGCGGCACGCCGTCGGTCGCGGTCGGCCGCAATGTCGGCTCGAAGCGCGCGCTCGACATGCTGTTCACCGGCCAACCGATCGACGCGACGAGCGCGTTGCGCGACGGTCTGGTGAGTCGCGTCGTGCCGCCTGCCGAACTGGACAAGGAGACGATGGCCTTCGCCCAGCACATCGCCGCCCAACCGCCGCAACAGATCGCCGAGGGCAAGGCGATGTTCCACAAGCACATGACGATGGAACTCGACCAGGCCTACGCCTATGCCACCGAGTTCATGGCCGGCGCCATCCAGCGCGAAGACGCCCAGGCCGGCATCGACGCCTTCGTGAACAAGAAGCCGAAGCCGGAGTGGAAGGGGCGCTGATCTCTCTTCTCAGCTCTCGAAGATCAGGCACGTGGTCGTGCCATGGGCGAGCAGACGCCCCCTGTCATCCGTGATCCGCCCTTCGGCAGTACCCACGCGCCGCCCCCGGTTCAACACGACGCCTTCTGCCTTAATCAAGCCCGTCTCCGGCGTGATCGGCCGCACGAGGGAGATCTTGAATTCGAGGGTCGTCTGGCCGATGCCCTTTTCCAGGGTCGACCAGATGGCCAGCCCCATGCAGCTGTCGAGCAGCGTGGCCGCAAGCCCGCCGTGCACGGTGCCGGATGGATTGAGATGGGTATCATTCGGCATCGCCGTGACGACGACTCGCCCTGCCTCCGCCTCGGTCACGTCGTAGCCCAAGGTCCGGGCAATCGTGTTGAGCGGCAGCGTCCCCTCGACGAGTCCCTGAACGAACTCCAGGCCACTCATCTCCTTTCGCCTATCGGCGGCAACGGTTCCATAGGTCTTGCTGGCGACACGGCTCGTCATCTTAGGTCCCCGCTGAACGACACATGAGTCCAGCCAACCTACCGGCCGCCTGGGGCCGTTGCTCGCGGAATTCGGACCCTACTGGCGTGTTGACGGAGAAGGACGCCAGATCGTTAACTCCCCACAGAAGAAAAAACGAAGGGTAGTGGGAGGGCGTTTATGCGGGTTTTGAAATTGTCCCGACGCGCGGCCGTCGCGTCGGCGATGGCGGGTGTTGCGACCGCGGCGGTTCCGGCCGGTGCGCAGGACCTTCAGCCGGGCAAGCCCATCACGATCGTGGCGCCCTTCGGCCCCGGCACGACCAACGACATCATCGCCCGCCTGCTCGCCCAGGACATGACGGTCACGCTGGGTCAAAGCGTCATCGTCGAGAATCGCCCCGGCGCCACGGGCAACATCGGCGCCGACTACGTCGCGAAATCTCGCCCCGACGGCCACACGCTGGTGATCGCCTCCTTGAGCAACATCCTCAACCAGGCCACCGGCAACGCCACAGCCAACCTGATCAACGACTTCACGCCCGTCAGCTTCGCCGGCGGCGTGCTCTATTCGATGTTCGTTCCCAACGAACTTCCGGCGAAGAACGTGGCCGAGCTCGTCGAACTCGCCCGCCAGCAGCCCGGCAAGCTCAACTTCTCCGGCTTCGTCGGCGGCGTGCCGCAATTCCTGGGCGAGATGCTCAATCGCGCCGCCAAGATCAACACGGTGATGGTGCCCTACAAGAGCACGACCGACGCGCTGAGCGACCTGCTGACCAACCGCATCCAGATCTGGTTCACCCCTGTCGCATCGGGCGTGCCGGTCCAGAACGCCAGGCAGGCCCGCATGCTCGCCGTCGCCGGCGAGAAGCGGGCGGCAGTGCTCCCCGACATCCCGACCTTCAAGGAGCTGGGCTATCCGGATATCATAGCCGACGTCTCCTTCTATCTGATGGCGGCGAAGGGAACACCGCAGCCGATCGTCGACAAGCTCTACCGCGCCGCCGATAAGGCGCTGCAGAGTCCCAAGGTCAAGGAATCCTTCCGCGTCCAGGGCATCGAAGACAAGCGAGGCGGCCCCGCCGAGCTGAGCGCCTATCTCGCCAGCGAACTTCGCCGCTGGGGCGAAATCGTCAAGCTCTCGGCCGCGAAGTAGCGCCCCTCCCTGGTTCAGGAGAGCGGACCTCGCGGTCCACGGTGAGGTCCGCGGTCCCGGAGGATTACTGGCGCCAGTCGGTGCCCTTGCCTTCGATCTGGCGAAGGGCCGCGTTCCAGTAGGTCATGCCGTATTCCGGATTGGCGCGCTGCTGCTTGGCGCGCTCGCCGTACTGGCGGATGACGTCGGGATCGATCGGATCGGGCTCCTCGTTCATGCCGCGGGCGATGACCTCGACCTCGCAGGCGCGCTCGAGCATGTACATGCGGCGCAGCGCGCCCGGGATCGAACTGCCGACCGTCAACAGGCCGTGATTGCGCAGGACGACCGAGTTGCCGTGCCGGCAGGTCACGCCCAATGCATCGCATTCCTCCTGCGAGGTCGGCATGCCGTACTCGTGATAGACGAGGTCATCCCACACCGAGAGCACGTCCTGGCTGATCGGGCGCAGGCCTTTCTTCAGCACCGAGACGCCGGTGCCGGCGCGCGTGTGGGTGTGCATGACGCAATTGGCATCGGGCCGCGCCTTGTAGACGCCCGAGTGGATGGTGAAGCCCGCCGCGTTGAACTTGCCGTCCTTGGAATGGACGTTGCCGTCGATGTCCATCTTCACCAGGCTCGAGGCGGTGATCTCGTCGAACAGGTCGCCGTAGTTGTTGATCAGGAAGCACTTCGGCTCGCCCGGGATGCGCACCGTCATGTGGGTGTCGATCGTGTCGGTCCAGCCGTAATGATCGGTGATGCGATAGAGCGCAGCGAGGTCGCAACGCGCCTGCCATTCGGCCTCGCTCATGTCGAGCCGGTCGGATTGCACCACTGTATCCATCGCGCACTCTCCTGCTTCAGCCGACTCGGTCGGCTCAGCCGACCTTCATGCCCTTCATGTACGTCGAGGGCACCACGCTCTTGACCGACTGTGCACGCTTGGCGAGCCAGTAGGCCTGCGGCGGCGGCACCGAACCGAACTGCTTGTCGACGCCGAGCTTCTGGGCGGCGTCCATCGGCCAATTGGGATTGTAGAGCAACTCCCGGGCCAGTGCGATCAGATCGGCCCGGCCTTCCTGCAGGATCTGCTCCGCCTGATCCGCATGGACGATCAGCCCGACCGCCATCGTCAGAATGTCGGCGTCCTTCCGCAGCCGTTCAGCATAGGGCACCTGATAGCCGTAGGTGACAGGGCCTGCGCTCACGACCGGCGAGCCCCGCATGCCGCCCGAGCTGCAGTCGATCACATCGACACCCTTGGGCTTCAGGATCTTCGCCAGGGCGACGCTCTGGTCGGGGCCCCAGCCGGAATCATCCTCGACCGAGAAACGCACGAACAACGGCTTGCCCGCCGGCCAGTGCGCCCGCACGCTTTCCACCACTTCGATGCAGAATCGCATGCGGTTGAGTTCGCTGCCGCCATACTCGTCGTTGCGCACATTGGAGAAGGGCGAGAGGAACTGGTGGATCAGGTAGCCGTGCGCAGCGTGGATATCGAGCACGTCGAAGCCCGCCTCGTGGGCGCGCCGCGCCGCCTGCCCCCAGCGCTCCACGACCTCGGGAATCTCGGCGCGCGTCAGCGACCGCGGCGTCGGATCGGTCTCCGGCGCATTGATGGCGCTCGATGACACGAGTTCCCAGGCGTCCCAGTCGTCGATCTCCGGCGAGGGCTTCAGCGGCGCCCCGCCCTCCCATGGCCGGAAGCGTCGCGCCTTGCGGCCGGAGTGGCCGAGCTGGATGCCCGGCACCGAATTGTGCAGCCGGATGAAATCCGTGCAGCGCCTGAGGCCCGGCACGAAGGCGTCGTCCCACAGGCCGAGATCGCCGATCGTGCCGCAGCCACGCCGCTCGACCTTGGTGGATTCCATGATCACGAGGCCGGCGCCGCCGGCGGCGTAGCGGCCGGCGTTCATCAGGTGCCAGTCGGTCGCGAAGCCTTTCACCGCCGAATACTGGTGCATCGGCGCCACGACGACGCGGTTCTTGAGCGTCACATCGCGAATCGAAATCGGCTCGAACAGCATCGGCTGCGCCATGTATACTCCTCCCATGCCCGCCCCAGCCGCGACCAAGCTCGATCACGATCGCTACGACGATGCCTATCTGCGCAGAATCCTGCGCGAGACCAGGACCATCGCCATGGTCGGCGCTTCCGCCAACTGGAATCGCCCCAGCTATTTCGCCATGAAATATCTGCTCGACCGCGGGTACAAGGTCATTCCCGTCAATCCTGCCGCCTCTGGCCAGGAAATCCTCGGCCAGAAGGTCTATGGCTCCCTCGACGAGCTGCCGGTGAAGGCCGACATGGTCGACATCTTCCGCAACTCCGAAGCCGCCGGCCCGATCACCGACGAGGCGATCAAGCACGGTGCCAAAGTGGTGTGGATGCAGTTGGGCGTCGTCAACCCGGCTGCTGCCAAACGGGCCGAAGACGCCGGCCTCAAGGTCGTCATGAACCGCTGCCCCAAGATCGAGCATTCCAGGCTCGCCGGCACCATCGAATGGCACGGCATCGCGAGCGGCGTCATCAGCAGCCGGAAACGGGCACTCTAAGATCATCCAACATGCCGGATTTCGCCACTCTTGCCCTTTTTGCGGCAGCCTGCCTGGCGCTCTGCGTCACACCCGGCCCGGACATGCTGCTCATCGCGTCGCGCAGCATCAGCCAGGGCAAGGGCTCCGGCTTTGCGACGCTGGCCGGCATCCAGGTCGGCACCTATTGCCATGCCGCCGCGGTCGCCCTTGGCCTATCGCAATTGTTCCTGGCCGTCCCCATCGCCTACGACGTGGTCCGCTACGCCGGAGCCGCCTACCTGCTCTATCTCGCGTGGCAGACATTCCGCGCCAGCGGGACGGCGCTCGTCCCCACGGCTGGACTGCGCCGCTACCCGCTTGGCGTAGTGTTCCGGCAAGGCCTTCTCACCAACCTGCTCAATCCCAAGATGGCCTTGTTCGTCCTGGCGCTGTTCCCGCAGTTCGTGGACCCGGGCGCGGGCTCGGTGGCGCTACAGATCCTGCTGCTGGCGACACTGCTCAATCTCATCGGCATCGTCGTCAACGGTGCCGTCATCATGACGGCCAGCCACCTCGGCAGGGCGTTTTCCGGCCGAACCCGTTGGCGCCGCGCGCCGCAATACCTGCTCGGAACCGTGTTTGCCGGCCTCGCCGTCAGGCTTGCGTTCGACGACCGGCGCTGAGGCGTCACCGATGAAGTTCGGTGTCTTCGATCACATGGACCGTTCCGGTTCCGATCTCGGCCGGCAGTTCGAGGATCGCCTGAAACTCATCGAACTCTACGAGCGCGCGGGCTTCTACGCCTATCACTTGGCCGAACATCACGCGACGCCGCTCGGCATGGCGCCCTCGCCCAGCGTCTTTCTAGCCGCCGTGGCGCAGCGCACCAAGACGCTGCGCTTCGGGCCGCTCGTCTACACGCTCAACCTCTATCACCCGCTGCGCTTGATCGATGAGATCTGCATGCTCGACCAGTTGAGCGGCGGACGGCTGGAACTCGGCGTCGGCCGCGGCATCTCGCCCTATGAAGTAGGCTACTACGGTGTCGATCCCACCACTGGTCCGGAACGGTTCGCCGAGGCGCTTTCGGTGATCCTGAAGGGCCTCACGGAGAAGCGCCTCAACCACACCGGCGCGTACTTCACCTTCGACGACGTGCCGATGGAAATGCAGCCGGTGCAGCGCCCGTACCCGCCGCTCTGGTACGGCGCCAATTCGCTGGAGAGCGCCGATCGACTGGCCGGCGAGGGGTTGAACGCCGTGGTCGGCATGAAGGCCGAAGACGTCGGTGTGTTCGCTGCCCGCTACCGCGCCGCCTGGGCCGCCCTCGGCCGCGACGAGAACGCCCTGCCCCTGATCGGCCTCAGCCGCCATGTCGTGGTCGGCGACACCGACCGCGAGGCGCAGGGTGCGGCCAAGCGCGCCTACGCGCTGTGGTATGATGCGCTCATCCATCTTTGGCGCGCCCACGGCGTCGGCCTGCCGCGCCAGATGATCCCGGCCGAGTTCGAGGGCGCACTCGACGGCGGCTACATCGTGGCCGGCTCGGCCGCGACGGTGCGCGACCGGCTGAAGCGCGACAACGAGGTCGCCGGCATCAACTATTGCCTGTGCCGGCTGGCCTTCGGAGACCTCTCCTTCGAGGAGTCCGGTCGGTCCGTCGAGCTTTTCGCCCGCGAGGTGATGCCCGCCCTTTGAGGCTCGAGCTATGCGTGTTTTGACGGGCGACTTTCTTCAGGGTTGCATGTAAATTTGGTCGTCAACCCTGTGTCATAAAAAGAAAATATGAAGTTCGCCGTCTTCGATCACCTGGACCGGTCGGGCCCCGACTTGGGGCGCCAATATGAAGACCGCCTCAGGCTGGTCGAACTCTATGAGTGGGCAGGTTTCCACGCCTATCACGTGGCCGAGCATCACGGCACGCCGCTTGGTTCGGCGCCTTCACCCGGCCTGTTCCTGGCAGCCGTCGCCCAACGCACGACGACGCTTCGCCTCGGGCCGCTCGCCTATCCGCTGGGCCTCTATCATCCGCTGCGGTTGATAGAAGAGGTCTGCATGCTCGACGTGATGAGCGGCGGCCGGCTCGAACTCGGTGTCGGCCGCGGCGCCTCGCCCTACGAAGCGGAGTTCTTCGGCGTCGAACCCGGCACCAGCCAGGAGCGCTTCGACGAAATCCTCGAGATCGTGCTCAAGGGACTGGGCGCCGACCGCCTCCACCATGCCGGCAAGTACTTCACCTTCAAGGACGTGCCGCTGGTGATGCAGCCGGTGCAGCGCCCGCACCCGCCGCTGTGGCACGTCACCCGCTCGCTCGACAGCGCCGACCGGCTGGCGGCGCTGGGCTGCAACGTGGCGCTCGCCATGCCGACGCATGACGCCGGCGCCTTCACGACGCGCTACCGCGCCGCCTGGGAGGCCCTCGGCCGGGCGCCCGAAGACATGCCGTTCCTCGGCAACACGCGCAACGTGGTGGTCCTCGACAGCGACGGCGACGCCGTCTCCGCCGCCCGCCGCGCCTTCCACGTCTGGTACGATTCCATGGTCCATCTCTGGCGCGCCAATGGCGTCGAGCTGCCTCGCCAGGTGTCCACGCCCGACTTCGACGAAGCCGTCGATCAGGGCTACATCGTCGCCGGCTCACCGGCCAAGGTGCGCGACCGAATGCTGCGCGACCAGTTCATCTCGGGCATCAATTACAGCATCTGCCGCTTCGCCTGCGGCGACCTTTCATTCGAGGAATCGGCGCGTTCGGTCCGCCTGTTCGCGCGCGAAGTGATGCCGGCGCTGGCGCCGGACGACGACAGCGGCCCGGCCCGTGCCGCCACCGGCACCCTCGCCCGCGGCCTGCGCTGGATCGGCGACGAAGACCTCTCCGAAGTCGGCTTCCTCTTCCGTTAGACATCTTCGGCAACGGCCGTCCGCGGAGCTCGCGCCTGGTCGAACTCTTCAGGCCGGCGCTCGCCCGCTTCCGTCCTGGCGCTCGACGTAGAGCGCGCACTTGGCGAGCGTCGTCACCTTGCCGTAGTCGGCCTCGGGAATTGCCACGCCGAGCTGTTTGCTGATCCCGATCATGAAGTTCAGGAAATCCATCGAATCGAGGCCTATATCGTTGCGCAGGTCCTGGTCGGCGCCGATCGTGGAGACGTCGAGGTCCGGCGCGACGGCCTCGAGGATCTCTCGCAGGCGGTCAATCGAGACGGGTGCGCTCATAGGGTCTCCGGGGCCTGCAGGTGGGTATCGATCGCCGCGAGCAGGCGGCTGCCGCTCACGCCGTCGCTCGCCCGATGGTCGCCGCTCAGGGTGGCGTAGACGGTCGGCCGGGCAGCGACGGCGCCATCGATGACAGCCGGCGCCGGACGCACCGCGCCGAAGCCGACGATGGCGAGTTGCGGCGGATAGATCACGCCGTAGACCCGTTCGGCACCACGTTCGCCCAGACTCGTCACGGTGACGGTGGGATCCGTCATCTCCGAGCCGCGCAGCCGCGCCGTCCGGGCGCGGATCACGAGATCGCGCAGCGCCGCCATCAGCAGGTCGACCGTCTTTCCGTCGGCGTCGTGGATCGCCGGCGCCATCAGCCCGCCCCCGCGCAGCGAGATCGCCCAGCCGACATGAATACCCGTCGACAGCCTCGGGCCACCGTCGGCCCAGAAGCCATTGAGTTCCGGAACCTCCTTGAGCGCGAGTGCCGTCGCTTTGAGAAGCAGGACACCCGCCAGCAGCCGGTTCTCGACGTCCCGGCGCGCGTTCTCCGCGGCCAGCCACTGCAGGGCGCGGCTCATGTCGATCGGCAGACCGAGGTAGTAATGCGGGATCTCGCGTTTCGACCGCGCCATCGCGCTGGCGATGGCCTGACGCATGGCGGCCGGATCGAAGCCGCGTCGGCCCTTCTCTCCGCTGGGGCGCGCAGCGCGAGCGGCCGCCGCTTCGATGTCGGCAAGAGTGATCGCGCCGCCTTGCCCGCTGCCGGCAACGCCACGTGGATCGACGCCGAGTTCGGCGGCGCGACGCGCCGCGGCGGGCGACAGCCGCAGCCGTTCGCCGGCGGGCCGTGGCGACGGCCGCGGCGGCGGCGGCAATGGAACGGATGGCGCCGGCATGTCGGCCGGCCGCGGCGCGGGCACAGCCATCGGCTTCGGCTCGCCGCTGTCGATCCGCGCCAGGACGGCGCCCACCGGCACCTCGGCGCCGGCCGGCACGAGGATCTCGGACAGCACGCCGTCCTCGAATACCTCGACCTCGAAGGCGCCCTTCTGCGTCTCGACGACCGCCACCACCTCGCCCCGGGCGATCTTCTCGCCGGGCTGCTTCAACCACTCGACGACCGTGCCCTTCTCCATGTCGGCGCCGAGCGACGGCATGCGGAACTCGCTCATGCCGGCCCCGGCCGCACCAGCGTACGCGCTGCCGCGTGGATGCTCTCAGCCTGCGGCACCGACGCGTCCTCGAGATGCTTGGGGTACGGAATCGGTACCTCGACACCGCACAGCCGGGCCGGTGGTGCATCGAGTTCATAAAAGGCCTGTTCGACGATGCGCGCGCTGATCTCGGCGGATATTCCGCCCGATCTCCATCCCTCGTCGACGATCAGGACCCGCCGGGTCCGGGCCACCGAGGCCATGATGGTGGCATCGTCGAGCGGTCGCAGCGAACGCAGATCGACGACCTCCGCCTCGATCCCCTCGGCCGCGAGTGCCGTCGCCGCGGCCAGGCACTTCGACAGGCTGCCGCCATAGGTGATGATGCTGAGATCGCGTCCCGGCCGCCGGATCGCCGCCCCCGAGATCGGCACCGGCCCGGCCGCGGCGTCTAGGTCGCCTTCCATGTTGTAGAGCTGGACGTGCTCGAAGATGAGCACCGGGTTCGGATCTTCGAGCGCGCTCCACAGCATGCCGCGGGCATCCTCGAGCGTGGCCGGCACCAGGACCTTGAGACCGGGAATGTGTGCATACCAGCCTTCGAGGCTGTGCGAGTGCTGCGCCGCCAACTGACGGCCCGATCCCGTCGCCATGCGGATCACCAGCGGCACCGCGAACTGGCCGCCCGACATGTGCGGAATGGTCGCCGCATTATTGACGATCTGGTCGAGCGCCAGCAGGCTGAAATTCACCGACATCACCTCGACGATGGGGCGCATGCCATTCAGCGCCGCGCCGATGCCGGCGCCGACGAAGCCCGATTCCGACAGCGGCGTGTCGCGGATGCGTTCCTCGCCGAATTCCTGCAGCAGACCCTTGCTCACCGCGTAGCAACCGCCATAGCGGCCCACATCCTCGCCCATCAGGAAGACGCGCGGGTCGCGCAGCATGGCTTCGCGGATCGCCTCGCGCACGGCCTCGCGATAGGTCGTCCTGCGTGGCGGGGCACTCATGCCGGCACCTCGTCCATGAGTACGTATTTCTCGAGGTCGGCCAGCGGCTCCCACGGCGAGGTCTCGGCGAAGGCGACGGCGGCGTCGACCTCGGCGGCGACCTCCGCCGCGAGCGCGGTCACGTCACTGTCGCGCAGGAGCCCCGCCGCCAGCGCCCAGGTCTGGAAGCGCTTGATCGGATCGCGCTCCTTCCAGCGCTCGACCTCCTCCTTGTCGCGATAGAGCTGGGCGTCGAACATCGAATGCGCCCGGAACCGGTAGGTCATGCATTCGAGGAAGACCGGTCCGGCGCCGCCCCGGATGTGTTCGATGGCGCCGCGGGTCGCGGCCTCGACGGCAACCACATCCATGCCATCCACGCGGCGCGAGTCGAGGCGATAGGCCGCCGCCTTCAGATGGATGTCGGTTTCGGACTCGGTGCGTTCGATCGCGCTGCCCATGGCGTAGAGATTGTTTTCGCACACGAACAGGACCGGCAGCTTCCAGAGTGCGGCGAGGTTGAGCGATTCGTGGAACTCGCCTTCTGCCACGGCGCCCTCTCCGAACAGGCAGACGGCAATGCCGGAACCTTTCGCCATCTTCTCGGCGAGCGCCAGCCCCACCGCAAGGGGCAGCCCGCCGCCGACGATGGCATTGCCGCCATAGAAGCGCGTCGGGCGGTCGAAGATGTGCATCGACCCGCCGCGGCCGCGGCTGGTGCCGCCGGCCTTGCCGAACATCTCCGCCATCACCGGCCCCATGGCGACGCCGCGCGCCAGCGCATGACCATGGTCCCGGTAGGTCGCCACAACCTTGTCCTGCGGCGACAGCGCCTCCATGACCCCGACGGCGTTGGCCTCTTCTCCGACATAGAGGTGGAGGAAGCCGCGAATCTTCTGCTGGGTGTAGAGTTCGGCGCAACGCTCTTCGAAGCTGCGGATGCGCATCATCTGGCCGAGCAGGCGGCGCGCATGATCGTGGGTGAGGCGCGGCTTGGCTGTCATTTTTCGTCGCTCTCCAGGGTCGACACATCTCCCTCAGGCAGGCCGAGTTCGCGGGCGCGCAACAGGCGCCGCATGATCTTGCCGCTGCGCGTTTTGGGCAGGTTCTCCCGGAAGGCGATCTCGCGCGGTGCCACGGCCGGCCCGAGGCGCCGGCGTGCATGGGCCATGAGCTCGCGCTCGAGTTCCGGGCTCGGCTTGTAGCCCAGCTTGAGTGCGACGAAGGCCTTGATCGAGTTTCCGGCAACCTCGTCGGGCTTGCCGATCACGGCCGCCTCCGCGACGGCCGGATGCTCCATCAGGGCGCTCTCGACCTCGAAGGGGCCGACCAGATGGCCCGCCGTCTTGATGACGTCGTCGGAACGTCCGACAAACCAGAAGTATCCGTCGGCATCGCGCTTGGCCATGTCGCCGGTCAGGTACCAGCCGTCGGCGAAGCACTTGCGGTAGCGCTCGTCCTCCCCGAGATAGCCGCGGAACATCGAGGGCCAGCCGGCCCTGAGCGCGAGTTCGCCTTCGATGCCAGGCTCGGCGACGACGCGCACGCCGGACGCGGTGCGCTCGACGATCGCCGCTTCGATACCCGGCAGCGGCATGCCCATCGAGCCCGGCTTCACCGGCAGGGCCGCGAAATTGGCGATCGCGATGCCGCCGGTCTCGGTCTGCCACCAGTTGTCGTGGAACGGCCGGCCGAACGCCTCCTGACTCCACATCACCGCTTCGGGGTTGAGCGGCTCGCCGACGCTTGCAAGGAAACGCAGCGAGGAGAGGTCGTACCTGCGGACGACCTCGACGCCGACCTTCATCAGCATGCGGATGGCCGTCGGCGCCGTGTACCAGACGCTGACGCGCTGGCCGGCGATGATCGAGTACCAGCGCTCGGCGTCGAACTCCATCTCGTCGACGATGCTGGTGACGCCGCACACCAGCGGTCCGATCACGCCATACGACATTCCCGTCACCCACCCCGGGTCGGCGGTGCACCAGAAGACATCGTCGTCATGCAGGTCGAGCGCGTACCGGGCGGTGGCGGCCTGGGCGACGACCGCATCGTGGACCAGCAGCGCGCCCTTGGGCCGTCCCGTCGTCCCGCTGGTGAAATGCATCAGCGCGCGGTCCTCCCGGCCGGTCGCCGCCGCGGCGTAGCGGTCGCTTGCCGTGGCGAGCAAGGGCGGCAACGCCCGCACGCGCTCGGATTCATCCTCCGCTGCGCCGTCGATCAGAAGCACGAAGCGCAATTCCGGCAGGCCGGAGGCTATGCCCGACACCTTGCGCTGAAAAAGAGCGCGGGTCGTCACCAGCACGGCCCCGTGTCCGATCTCGAGGCGAGCACGGATCGGCTCCGGGCCGAAAGCGGAAAAGAGCGGGCAGAAGACGGCGCCGTGCTTCAGCGTGCCCAGCACCGCGCCGTAGAATGCCGGCACCCGGCCGCATAGGGAGAACACCGCGGCCCCCGGTCCGATGCCGAGCCTGGCGAGAACATTGGCGAAGCGACTGGCGGCGCGGTCGAGCTCGGCAAAGGAGATTTCCGTGACCGCGCCATCGCGGCCGAGATGGCGGAAGGCAATGCGCCCGCCCCGCCCTTCGGCGACGTGGCGACCCACCGCCTCGTGGGCGATGTTGAGACCTCCTCCCGGCAAACCGGCCAACGCCTTCCGGGCAAGGTCCCAGTTGAAGGACGCACGCTGCGCTTCGTAGTCGCGAAGATTTGGCGGCACCGACAGACTGCCGATAGGCTTTTCGATCGTCGGAAACATCGTTTGCGCGACCTGTCCCAGCATGACCCGTGCTTCTGCCAGTCACCTTGGGTCTGCGGGCCAGCGGTCACCTTGACCTGCGTCAAGCCGCCCGCCGCCGGATCGGGCTTTGCAAACAGGGGAAACCCGCGGCCCCAACCACACTCGGGACCGCGGGCTCCCCCTCCGTGACACGCCGCCCGAGGTTGTTCCGCCCGTGACGGCGCGCCTCCCTGTTCGCCGGCACGGACCCGCCGGCACGGCAAAGCCGGCAGTGGTGGGGCCACCGCCGGCTCGCCGAGAGGATTTGCTACGCCGCCCGGGGAGAGATAGCGACGAAGCGGGTCATGCCCTCCCGATAGATCTTCATCAGCACCGGCTTGCCGGTCTTCTTGGCTTCCTTGAGCTTCTCGGCAGCCGTCTTCGGGCTGTCGATCGCATCGCGGCCGACCTGCTGGAGGACGTCGCCGGCCTTCAGCCCCTGGTCGTCGGCCGGGCTGCCCGGCTCGACCGCCGCCACCAGCACGCCGGTGACCGCACCGTCGAGGCCGAGCTGCTTGCGCGCCTCCGGCGAGATCGGCGCCAGCGACACGCCGTAGGCCATCGGCTCCGGCTTGGCCGCCTCGGCCGGCTTGCCGTCGGCCTTGGCCTTGATGATCGCGCCTTCTTCCTTCTGGTCGCCGACCTTGGCGGTGACGGTCATGTCCTTGCCGTCGCGCCACACGCCGAGCTTCGCCGACGTGCCCGGCTTCATCGCCGAGATCATGCGGGTGAGCTCCTTGATGCCGTCGACGTTCTTGCCGTCGACGCTCACGATCACGTCACCCGACTTGATGCCGGCGGCCAGCGCGGGGCTGTCGGGCTGCACCATCGCCACCAGAGCGCCCTTGTCGGCCTTGAGCGACAGGCTCTCGGCGATCTCCTTGGTCACCGGCTGGATCTGCACGCCGAGCAGTCCGCGCTCGACCCGGCCGTTGTCCTTGAGCTGCGCCACGATCGGCTCGGCAAGCGAGGACGGGATGGCGAAACCAAGCCCGATGTTGCCGCCGCTCGGCGAGTAGATCGCCGTGTTGATGCCGATCACCTTGCCGTCCATGTCGAACAGCGGGCCACCCGAGTTGCCGCGATTGATGGCGGCGTCGGTCTGGATGTAGTCGTCGAACGGGCCCGACTGGATGTCGCGGCCGCGCGCCGACACGATGCCGGTGGTCACGGTGCCGCCCAGGCCGAACGGATTGCCGACCGCCATGACGGCCTGGCCGACGCGGACCTTGGCGGCGTCACCGAACGAGACGAACGGCAGCGGCTTGTCGCTCTCCACCTTGAGCACGGCGAGATCGGTCTTCTCGTCGCCGCCCATCAGCTTGGCCGGCAGCTTGGTGCCGTCCGCCATGGTCACGGTGATCGAGTCGGCCTTCGACACGACGTGGTAGTTGGTGACGATCGTGCCCTTGGCGTCGACGATGAAGCCGGTGCCGACGGCCTGGCCCTTGTGCTCGGACGGGCGCTGCTTGCCCTGCGGCCTGCCGGGCTGGCCCGGCTGGCCGAAGCGCTCGGCGAAGCGCTTCATGAACTCTTCCATCTGCTTGTCCTGCGGACCGGACATGCGGACGTCGTCGCCGTCCTCGGCGCCGGCCTTCATGGTCACGGCGACGTTGACGACCGCCGGGGTCACCTTGGCGGCGAGGTCGGAGAAGTCCTGCACGGCCTGCGGGGCGGCGATCGCGGCAGGCGCGCTGAACATCGGGGCGATGAGGGCGGGTGCCGTCAGCGCGGTGGTCAGCGCCAGGGCGGTGAGAATACGAGTCTTGGTCTTAGTCATGAACAACCTCCTTCAGGGGCTCGCGAAGGAATATGGGGGGCTGCCCGTGGCGCCCGGATGGCCGCCGGATTGAATGTTTGTATAGTTGGGGACGGTTGCGTCTTGGGCGGGAATGGCGTCAAAGCCTACGCAGGCAACGTCGACACGAGAGAAAAGGCCGCCGTGAAAATCCTCCTGGTCGAAGACGACAAGCAAACCGCCGATTACATCGCCAAGGGCCTGCGCGAGCACGGCCATGTGGTCGACCATGCCGACAACGGCCGCGACGGCCTCTACCTCGCCACCGGCGAGAAATACTACGAGGTTCTGATCGTCGACCGCATGCTGCCGGCCATGGACGGACTGTCGCTGGTCAAGGCGGCGCGCACCTCGGGCGTGAAAACGCCGGTGCTGTTCCTCACCACCATGGGCGGTGTCGACGACCGCGTCACCGGCCTCGAAGCGGGCGGCGACGACTACCTCGTGAAGCCGTTCGCCTTCGCCGAGCTCCTGGCGCGCGTGGGCGCGCTGGCGCGCCGGCCGCCGATCATGGCGGCGACGTCGCTCGCCGCCGGCGATCTCGAAATGGACCTGCTGGCCCGCACGGTCACGCGCGCCGGCCGGCGCATCGAACTCCTGGCCCAGGAATTCAAGATCCTCGAATACCTGCTGCGCCACGCCGGCGAGGTCGTCACCCGCACCATGCTGCTGGAGAAGGTCTGGGATTTCCATTTCGATCCCAAGACAAACATCGTCGAGACGCACATCAGCCGCCTGCGCTCGAAGATCGACAAGGGCTTCGACAAGCCCCTGCTCCACACCGTCAGGGGGGCTGGCTATGTCGTCCGCGCGCCTGACTAGGATCCTGCGTTCGGCCAGCTTCCGGCTGCCGCTGATCTATGCCGTGCTGTTCATGGTCTCGGCCGGTGCGCTGTTCGCGACCGTCTACTGGACGGCGACGGCTGCGATGCAGAACGACATGGCCGCCGTGCTGCGCACCGAGGCGCTGCAGCTGGCCGAGATCCACCGCCGCAGCGGCCTGGCCGGCCTCGCCGAGCAGATCACACGGCGCATGAACTTCCGCACGCGCGGGCCGATCTTCTATCTCCTGCAGGCGCCCAACCGCCGCGTCATGGTCGGAAACCTGCCCGGCATGCCGCCGGTCAACGGCGTCATCGATTTCGTGCCCCAGCCGGACGCGGCGGAGGCCGAGGCCGAACAGCGTCCCAAGCTCACCGGCTACGGCCTCACCCTGTCCGACGGCTCGTTCCTGCTGATCGCCCAGGACGCCAATCGCCTGAGCGACATGCAAAGCGCCATCGTCCGCGCCTTCGCCTGGGCCGGCGGCCTCACGCTCCTGCTGGCGATCGCCGGCGGCGCCTGGCTCGGCAGCACCTTTCTGCGTCGCATCGACGCCATCACCCGGACCAGCAGCGCCATCATGGAGGGCGACCTCTCCGCGCGCATTCCGGTGCGCGGCACCCACGACGAGATCGACCAGCTCGTCACCAACCTCAATGCAATGCTGGGCCGCATCCAGCAGCTCATGGACGGGTTGCGCCAGGTCTCCAGCGACATCGCCCACGATCTGCGCACCCCGCTCGGCCGCCTGCGCCAGCATCTCGAGGATGCGCGCGAGCGGGCGAAGACCACGGCCGAATACGACGAGGCGACCGACGCTGCCATCGAGGAGGCGGACGGCCTGCTGGAAACGTTCTCGGCCCTGCTGCGTATCGCCCAGGTCGAGGCCGGGGCCCAGAAGAGCGCCTTCGGCGAACTCGACCTCTCCGAACTCGTGCGCAGCATCGGCGAGGCCTACCAGCCGGCGGCCGAGGATTCCCGGCACCGGCTGCAGATCGAGGTCGAGGATGGTGTGAAGCTGACCGGCGATCGCCAGCTCCTCGCCCAGATGATCTCAAACCTGATCGAGAACGCGCTCCACCACACGCCGGAAGGCACCACGGTATCGGTCGGTCTGCGTAGGTCGGGCGCGGGCTTCGAAGTCGAGGTCGCCGACGACGGGCCCGGCATTCCCGAGACCGAACACGGCCGCGTGTTCGACCGCTTCTATCGCCTCGACCGCAGCCGCTCGACCGCCGGCAGCGGCCTCGGCCTCGCGCTGGTCAAGGCGATCGCCGGCCTGCACGGGCTCACGATCCGGCTCGAGGACCGCAAGCCGGGCCTGGGCGTAGTTCTCACCTCGGGATGAGTTAAACCAGCAGCTCCCGACAGCCGAGATCATCGACGGCAAGGTGGATGCGTTCGAGGTTGTTCCACCAGATCACGGGCGGAATGCCAACCGCGTGATGCCAGATCGGCGTCATGACCTGCCCCAGAACCGATAGGCGATAGTCGTCCTGCAGCGCGCGGCGGTCGTAACCCTGGACGCCCCGGGCTACCAGTTCGTCGTGATAACAGTCCAGCAGGTACCGCTCGCTTCGTTGCCGCAAGTCGGGATACCAGTGGAGCGCCATCATGTAGGCGAGGTCGTCCGTACCGACATCGATCCGCCAGGCATCCCAATCGAACAGCCTCGCATCGCCCGCCCCGCCGGTCCGCGGCAGGAAGCAATTCCAGACATGCGCGTCGCCCTGAACGATCGTCATGTGGCGGTATGTGTGATAGCGCGCGGCCAGGCGCGGCGCTTGTTCCAATAATCGCGCATAGAGATCGCGCCGCCCGGGCGAAAGCCGGTCGCCGAGATCGCCGGCGAAGCGCGCGTACTGTCCGGCCAGCCGCTGCCTCGATTGTTCGGCGGCACTCGCGTCCTGCCACGTGCCGACTGTCGTACCCAGGCGAGGATGGTCCCACCACGCGGCCTGGAAACGCGCCCGCGTCCGGATGATGTTCTCGCTTTGCTCGATCGTCGGAGGCAAAGGCCAGCTGGTTGCCACGAGATGCGACTCCGTAAGGTCCTCCAGCAGCAGATGCCACGCGCGGGTGTCCTGATCCCAGTGGGCATCGAAGCAACGCAGCACGAGGCCTTCAGGCGTCGCCGATGCGACCTCGTTATAGAACGCGACTTCCCGGCGGCCGCCTTCCCAGTCGCCGCCAGGCCCACCGACCAGACCCGTCTTCAGCATGAGCGACTGAGGTGCGCCGGCGTGCGAGCCCTCGTAGGTTAGGCGCAGCCGAAAAATGTACGACAACACCGTCGGAAACGACTTATCGACCGCGACCTCGGCGACACGGCCGTCACCAAGAACGCCGGACCGGCGTAGCGCTTCGGTAATACGCTCGGCATCGGCCGCCTTGGGGAGTGATTGCATCGTTGACCTCTGACTTTGGGCGCCGACAATAGCGCAATGAGTGCACACCCCCTTCTCGCCTACGTCGGCAGCTACACCACGCCCGAGCGCAATGGGCGCGGCAATGGTATCAACGTCTATCGCGTCGACCGTCGCACTGGCCGTTTCACGCACATCCAGCACCTTGGCGAGCTGGAGAATCCGTCCTTCATGGCGGTCGATCCGTCGGGGCGCTTCCTCTATTCGGTGCATGGTGATCGCAGCGAAGCCACCGCCTTTCATATAAACCAGCACACCGGCCATCTCAGCCTGCTCAACCGCCAGTCGACGGGCGGCTACAATCCCGTGCATCTCGCGCTCGATACCACCGGCTCCTTTCTCGCCGTGGTGAACTATGGTTCCGATTCGCTGGCCGTGCTGCCGGTCCGGATGGACGGCAGTCTCGCGCCCTACCGTACCCTGACGCCGGTCAAGGGCACGCTGGGGCCGCATCGCGTGCAGCAGCGCAACATGGCGCCGCACCACATCCCGCTCGATCGACGAGGCCGCTTCTTCTATGTGCCGTGCAAGGGCTCGGACTGCGTCGTGGCCTATCGCCTCGACGAAAAGCGCCAGGTGCTGGTCGAGGCTACGCGCGTCGTCGCCCGCCCCGGCGCAGCGCCGCGGCACATCGACTTCCATCCGCGGAAGGCGCTGGCGTACGTCATTAACGAGCTCGATTCGACCCTGACCACCTACCGCCAGGATCGCCGCAACGGCGGGCTAACACCGCTCCAGACAATTCCTTCGACCCCGCCCGAGTTCACCGGCTACAGCACCGGCGCGGAGATCTGGCTGGATCGCACCGGCCGCAATGTCTACGTCTCCAATCGCGGCCACGACAGCATCGGCGTCTTCGCCATCGATCCGCTGGCCGGCACGTTGGCGCCGAAGCAATGGGTGCCGGCCAAGGGCTTCACGCCACGCTTCTTCGCCTTCGATCCCGCCCAGCGCTTCCTCTACGTCGCCAACCAGGACAGCGATTCGATCGTCGCCTATCGGGTCGGCAACAACGGCCGGCTGGCGCCGAGCCCGATCCGGGTCAAGGTCGGCAGCCCGGCCTGTGTCGTGTTTTCCCGCGCCTGACCCTGCCAATTGACGATCTTGGATCGCCTGCCTAACCCTTGAAAGCGGCGCAGAGGGTGGCGTCGATGGGTGTTGTCTGGCGTAGGATGCGCAGGGTCGTCGTCCTGGTCGCAGGGCTGGCCGTGGTGGCGGTCGGGATCGTTGCCTTCTTCCCGCAGACGGCCAGGGCGCTGTTCATGAAAGCAGGCGCCCCTCGCCGCACCGGGGCGCCTCGCGGACACGGCCTATCTACAACGCTTCGGCTTCATTCCCCGGCACACCGGCGCCCAAAGGTACCTCCGATGCCACCGCCGCCGGAGCGAACGGAACAAAGCGTATGCCGAGAACCCGGATGGCCTGCCCGTCGGGATCGTGCGCATGGAAGCAGGCATCGCCCCGACGACGCGCGTGAAGTATCCGCCTGAAATAGGCCTGACCTGCGCCGCCTGTCATACCGGACAGCTCGAAGACAACAAGATCAGCCTCCGCATCGACGGCGGGCCGGCCATGACGGATCTGGGCAGGCTCGAGGAGACCGTGGTCGACATGGGTACCGACCCGGAGCAGTCGAAAATTCTCGCCCACCGCAAGGTGGCGTTGCCGCCGGCTGTCGGCTTCGGTTCCGTCAAGATCCCGAGCGAGCAAAAGGACTGCGACCTCAGCGGCCGGAGCGAACTCAACACGGTCTTCGGGGTCGCCCTGATGGCAGCGGTGGGTCGCGCGGTCGACAAATGGTTCGCCGACAACCCGACCGACGCCGCGATCGAGAAGGCGATGCGCGGTCCCCGCCCAAACTGCCCCAACGAACGGACCTTCACCCCGCCCTGCAAGGTTGTTCCGCACTCCTGGGCCCGCCCGCACGACGGGGCTGGGCCGCTGCGCCCTACCTCCACAACGGCTCGGTACTGACGCTGCGTGCGATGCTGGTCCCGCAAAAGCAACGGCCGAAGATGTTCTGCGTCGGCAGTCACCGGTTCGACCCCAGGAACGTCGGCTTGAGGCTCGAGCCCCT
>Ga0209514_10003651_pt1 | contig 21666 bp, 20 predicted proteins | sample Subgrocontami58m_FD_187452 | JGI IMG/M metagenome (GOLD analysis project Ga0209514, IMG submission 187452) | Subsurface groundwater microbial communities from S. Glens Falls, New York, USA - GMW37 contaminated, 5.8 m (SPAdes) (version 3) | ecosystem: Environmental > Aquatic > Deep subsurface >...
CTTATTATGCAAGGAAACTGCCGAAGTTATTTCCGTAGACGATGGGAAATTCAATTCTTACAATTTCGAAACATGGAAAGATGTTTCTCTCTACAAGGCAAAATCAGGTTTACCCGATGAAGATAATGCAAGCTGGATTAAAACCGTATCTTTCGAAATTGAAGTACCAAAGATTATCCGTCTTGTATTTTATGAAAAACTCCCGCAGTCCAATGTAAAATTTAACAGGCGGAACATCTTTGCCCGGGATGAAAACAGGTGTCAATACTGCGGCCAACGGTTTCCAACATCAGAACTCAGCTTAGACCACATTGTACCGAAGGCATATAATGGAAATACCACATGGACGAATATCGTGTGCGCCTGTACAGACTGCAATAAAAAGAAAGGGGGCAGAACCCCTATACAGGCGAGAATGAAGTTAATACGTAAGCCTGTCAAGCCTAAACATAGCCCCATACTAAGCTTGAAACTTCGTTCAGATAAATATCGCTCCTGGAAGCAATTTTTAGACGAGGCGTATTGGTCTGTACCACTAAAATAAACCTGTTCCTGGCTTTTGTCAGAGAATGCTTTGATAAGTTCAGAAATCTAAAAAATTTTTTGCAGTAATTACCCATCCCTACTTTTAGAGAATATTATTTAAAAGTCGTGGAAGAGGAGCATGTAGATATTTGCTCCAGAATAATTCAAAAGGTATTGTATCCTTTTTCAAGAATATACGGGTTTGTAGTTAAAACTCGTATTTTTTTTTATAAGAAAGGTATTCTGAGATGCGTTCGTCTTCCCGTTCCTGTAATCAGTGTTGGAAACATTACTGTGGGAGGTACAGGCAAGACACCAGTCGTAGAGTACATTGCTCGATATTTACAGGCGAAGGGTAAAAGGGTTGCTATCCTCAGCAGGGGTTACGCAGCCAGCATAAGGCAAGAAAATAATTCTTCTGGCGAAAATATCTGCAATGATGAATATCTCTTGTTTAAGGAAAATATTCCTGACGTTCCGCACCTGTTGAATAAAGATCGGACGAAAAGTGGATTAGAGGCTATCGAACGTTTTCAGGCTGAATGTCTCGTGCTGGATGATGGGTTTCAGCACCTTCGTCTGGCAAGGGATTTGAATATTGTAATCATTGATGCTCTAAATCCATTCGGGCATGAACAGATAGTTCCATGTGGATTGTTACGAGAACCATTGGAAGGGATCAAGAGGGCTGATATGATTATACTATCTCACGTGGACCAATGCAGTCGTGATAAAATCACAGTTATTACCAGCCGCTTGCGTGAGATTACAGGCGGCGTCCCTGTTATAGAAACAGTTCATAAGCCGATTCGTTTAGAATCAGCAAAGGATGTAGCAAAGTTAGATATTCATTGTTTACGCGGCAAAAGGGTCTTTGTGTTCTGTGCTATTGGTAATCCTGTATCGTTCAGAAAAAGCATGGAAAATTTAGGGGCTGAGTTAGCTGGTTTTCGTGTATTTCCCGATCACCATGTTTATACCCCTTCTGAATTACAGGAATTGAATGCAGAGGCGCAAAGCATGAAACCGGATGCAATTGTCATTACCCAAAAAGATAGGGTAAAAATAGGGAACGACCTTAGTATGTGGGACTTTCCTGTATGGACTTTAAAGATAGAAATTTGTGTTGTAAATGGTTATGAAATTTTTGAAAATAAGATAAATGCCATTCTGAATTGAAAGGAGAGGAACAATGGCTCATAAAATTACTGATGAATGTATCAATTGCGGGGCATGTGAGGGTGAATGTCCTGTAAACGCTATATCGGAATCCGGTGACTTCAGGGTAATTAGTGCCGATCTCTGCACAGACTGCGGCAATTGTGTGGCTGTATGTCCCGTCGAGGCAATACTAGCTCCTTAATGAGCGATTAGCTTCAAGGAAGGAACTTTGATGGCGAAACAGCGTAAACGAGAAACCGATTCTTTTAAACCTTTAGACCTTCGGAGGATTAAAACTTATTCAATAAAGAAACGAAAGAATCTTTCAAATATCCACCTGTTCGCCAAACCCATCTTGCCTGCTGATGGAATACCTGCCTTTTTCGAATCTTTACCAGAGATATTGGCTGCATCAAATTTACGGAAGGTGATCGAAGCGATAGTACAGGCATACCAGAACAAACGTCCTGTAGTAATGGCTCTTGGTGCGCATGTAATAAAATGTGGTTTGTCACCATTAATTATAGACCTCATGAAACGTCGAATAATAACGGCGCTTGCCATGAATGGCGCTGTTGCAATCCATGATTACGAAGTCTCGCTCATTGGCGCAACCTCTGAGGATGTGGCGGCCAGCCTGAAAGACGGCAGTTTCGGTATGGTAAGGGAAACGGCAGATGTTTTTCAAATTGCATCCGGGAAAGGGACAAAAGATGGTATCGGTCTTGGGCGGGCATTAGGAGATAAAATAATTAAAGACAAGAATCCGTATCAGGATTTGAGTCTGCTGGTCTGGGGTGCAAGACTGAATATTCCGACCACGGTTCATGTTGCGTTGGGGACTGATACAATTCACATGCATCCGAATGTTTCCGGAAAGGATTTGGGGGAATCCAGCCATATCGATTTTAAAATCCTCGCCTCCGTGGTTTCTGAACTGGAAGGAGGTGTGTGGTTAAATATAGGTTCTGCCGTCATCATGCCTGAGGTTTTTCTCAAAGCGCTTTGCATTGCAAGGAATATTGGTCGTAAGGTTGAAAATTTTGTGACGGTAAATATGGACATGATTCAACACTATAGACCGCAAACGAATGTCTTAAAAAGACCCTCCCCTTACGGATATGCTATTACAGGTCATCATGAAATTATGTTACCGTTACTGAGGATGGGCATTTTATCGAAACTTGGTATAGGAGATGCGTAAAACAAAAGCCCTTTTACAAATATATCAAAAGATGTTTGATGCACTGGGTCCACGGCATTGGTGGCCGGGAGAAACTCCTTTCGAGGTTATCATTGGCGCTATACTAACGCAGAATACCAACTGGTCTAACGTTGAAAAGGCTATCAAAAATCTTAAGACGGCTGGCAAGCTTTCTCCAGAAGGAATTTATGAACTGAGTGTAACAGAACTGGCAAAACTCATTCGGCCTTCCGGTTTTTTCAATGTCAAGGCAAAACGCGTCAAGGCATTCATAAATTGGCTATTTTCAAGATATGAAGGTAATTTGTCTAAGATGTTTGCCCAGGATTTACAGATACTTCGAAGTGAATTACTTTCTGTAAAAGGTATCGGGCCGGAAACGGCTGATTCGATTTTGCTCTATGCGGGGAATATGCCCACATTTGTTGTGGATGCCTATACCCACAGGATTTTTTCAAGGCATGAACTTATTCCCGAAGAAAGTACCTATGATGAAATGAAGTCTTTCTTTGAAGAAAACCTTCCGGAAGATGTACAGTTATTTAACGAATACCATGCTTTGATAGTAAACATTGGAAAGACGTTTTGTAAAACCAAAAAGGTCTGTGAACCGTGTCCGTTGAAAGATCTTTAGTAAAATTCTGTCTCTGCCCTCCTTCGTAAGGGGATGGAGGGAAATTAAAGTTATTTTTGGAGTAATGAAAATGATAAGTAACGAGGTGTTAATAAAGGGTGGGCATGTTGTGGATCCTGCAACAGGGCTTGACGGCCGTGCAGATATCCTTATTAAAAACGGCAAAGTCAATATGATTTCAAATGATATTAAGCCGAATAATAATACACCGGTCATCGATGCAACTTCCAAATATGTAATCCCTGGTTTAATCGACTGTCATGTGCATCTGCGCGAGCCAGGCCTGGAGTACAAGGAAACCATTGAGACAGGTTCCCGTGCAGCGGCAAAAGGCGGTTTTACAACCTTGATTTGTGAGCCAAACACTAATCCACCTATCGATTCGCTGGAAATGGTTGAATCCTTCATGGAAAGAGTTCATCAGAAAGGTGTGGTAAATATTTTTACAAAGGCATGCATTACGAAAGGATTACTGGGAGAGGAACTCACAGATATTGACAAACTGGCAACTGACAAACGGGTACGGGCATTATCAGATGACGGTAATCCCGTTTTTTACGAACCATTAATAAAAAAGGCGTGCGAATTAGCCGCAAGGAATAATCTTGTCATAAGCCCCCATTGCGAAGATTCTCAAATTTCTCTCGACAAGGCAAAAGTAAATAGCAATGCGGCACATTTCCCCGGCAAACCGTTTACCCATGAAACTGACTTTATTATCCGCGAGATAAAATGTGCCGAGCAGGCAAAGGGATGGCTGCATATCTCGCATGTCAGCTTGAAGAGTTCCCTTGAAGTTATTCAACAGGCCAAAGAAAGACGTCTTGCAAGGATCACCTGCGAAGCCACACCACACCACTTGTTGTTGGATGAAAATTTCAAAAATGCGAGCGGAAGCGTACCCAAGACCAATCCTCCATTGCGCACTATTGAAGACAGAGAAGCGCTTCAGAGAGGTTTGTCAAACGGAATAATTGATGTCATTGCCACGGATCATGCGCCCCACACCCATGATGATCTGAAAAAGGGGGCTTCGGGTTTTGTAGGGCTTGAGAATGCGCTCGGTGTTATCCTTACAAAACTTGTTCATCCCGGCATTCTGTCATTAAAAGAAGTTGTCCAAAAAATGTCCACCAACCCTGCACGGATATTTAAGGTCAACGGCGGGAGTTTAGCCGTGGGCATGCCGGCTGATATTACGATTATTGATATGGATAAAGAATGGACGGTTGATGTCGAAGAGTTTGAGTCCAAGGCAAGAAACTGTCCTTTCAATGGTTGGAAGTTGATCGGACAAGTTGTAACTACACTTGTCGCCGGAAAAGTGGTTTTTGATAATTGTCAAATCGTATGTTAATCATTATAGACGGCTATAATTTTATATTCACCGTCCCTGAACTGGAAAGGCACGTGAAAGTAAATAACATTGAACCCGTGCGTGACCACGTGATTTCCCTGCTTTCAAAATATAAGGAGAAAAAACGCTGCGATGTGATTTTAGTATTTGATGGTAATTATACGGAAGCATCTCTGCCAAAAAAACAAACCTATGCCGGCATTACCGTAATTTATTCAAAATCAGGTATAAGCGCAGATACCGAGATAAAAAATATCACAAGCCTCTGTCAAAACCCAAAAGATGTATGCGTGATAACCTATGACAACGACATAAAAAGACACGTCAAAAAATGCGGCTGTCCGATTATTGAACCGAAAGTAATGTATAAAGAAATTATGGAGGTTCTGAATGAGGATAAAAAAATCAAATCTGATGAGCCTGATAGTAAACGGAACGGCCCATCTGAAACCGATGCAAAATACTGGAAAGATGTTTTCAAAGGACTTCCTGAGAAAGAGCAGAAACCGTGCATGGAAAAAATTGATATGCCCGTGGTAAAAAAGAAAAAAAAGGAAACATCTCATACTGTGGATGAACCGGGCTACAAATACCAGGGTACCCCCTCTGATGAAACACAATACTGGGTTCGTATCTTTGCAGGAGAAAAAAAGAATGAACATCAAGATTAAAATACACTGGATTTTTAAATGTATTTTGACTGCTGCGTATGCCGGCATTATATACTGGGAATCCTCCCAGGATACTTCTTCCATATCACTGTCTCATCATACCGATAAACTCGTTCATTTTGCAGAGTTTGGTCTTTTATGCCTCATGACCTGCTGGTCGCTTTCTGCTGCTAGAATTGGATCCAATAGCATATATAAAATCATTCTGGCAATTGGTATTACCTCCCTTTACGGCATCTCAGATGAGTTTCACCAGTTTTTTACGCCGCATCGTTCGGTCGACATCTTCGACTGGATGGCAGATACGGTTGGCGCTGTTACTGCAGGCTTCTTATGGCAAATGTCAGTATATAAACTACAAATAAAGGAAAAATCACTTGCAATGGATAAAACTCCGATTAATATGTAGGAAAAATTGAGCAAGATAGGCCCTCAGATAAAAACTTTTAATCATCGTATGTAAAATGCCAAAAATGCCGGGAAAAACGCATATCAAATCAGGCAATAAGGCTAACCAAAAAACGGCGCATACGTATAACCTCCCTGGGAATCCCATCGAATTCTACATCTCCGAAGAAACACCAGTCTATGAGAAAGAGAGGCCTTTTACCATTTATTACGACGACCCTGCACATTCAGTAAAACTGCTCAAAGGCGACTGTGTCGGGATTTTGAATCAGGCTCGGGAGAACAGCGTTGACGCGATCTTTGCCGATTCACCTTATTTTCTCTCAAATGGGGGGGATTACCTGCCATGCCGGAAGAATGGTTTCTGTAAATAAGGGGAATGGGAACGTTAAGGGGGGTGGAAGAAAGCATTGTTGATTGGAAATATAGCAAAAATATTTTAAATATAAAATTATCGAGATAAACGAATGATTCAAAAAACATCGAAAAATTCAGATTTAACAACAAAAATTTGCACCCTTTTTAAATCTGAGGTAAAGGGGGCATTATCTTCTCATTTTAAAGAATCTCATAGTATAAAGTTGTTTGAAGAATCTATTTTAACAGACGTAAACAAAGGCAGTTGATGGAAAAATTTAATGACAAAAGAAGAAAAATTGACTTGGAAAGATGTTGTGAAAAATGCCTTACTGGAATTAGGTGGTCAAGGACATCTTTCTGAAATTAATAGAATAGTTGAAGGACATCCCAAAACTAGTAAAAATCCAACTTGGCAAGATACTATTAGGAGAGTGGTAAGACAATACAAAATTTTTGAACCCATGCCACCAGAAAGAAGTGGCATCTACAAGCTTGTTGAAGAAGTTTTAACAATACCTGAAGCACAAAGCTTTGCTGAAGAGTCAGAAATTAACCATGGAATTGCTCAAGGAATGTTAGTAACACTTGGGAGACTATATGGGTACGAAACTTATGCACCTCCACATGACCAGACTATCAGAAGTTTTCAAGGAAAACCATTAAGAGATTTTGTGAGTATAAAAGATTGCACAGATATTTTCGAAGGACCTAATTTATCAAAAATTAGAGAGATAGATTCCTTATGGTTTGATGAAGATGATTATGGATTATTCCCAGTACATGCATTTGAAGTAGAAGAAACGACGAAAGTTAAATCTGGTTTAGACAGACTTTTAAAGATACCTAGAAGATTCCCTACAAGATTTTTTATTATTAGTCCAACCAGAAAAGAAAAAGATCTGTTTGACAAATATATTAATCAGACGCCATTTAGAGGATTCAGAGACAAATTTCAGTTTAAGCTTTATACTGAATTGGAACAATTATATAACTCTGCATTGATACACAATAATCAACGAGAACAATTTGGTATCACTGAAAGAGGGAGGCAATTATGAAGAATAGAATGACGATTATTTGTACATGCGGTGGTAGATGGCTCCTGGAAGACTTGGCAGCAGAATAGAAACTTATTGTATATTGACCGGCATGCAAAGCATATCCATTTAGAGACTTAAAAGAAGTATCATATTTAAATTTTACAACCAATTAGAATCGCTCTACAACGCAGCTTTGACCCATAGCGAACAACGCCAACAATTTGGTATTATTGAGAAGAGGTAGAAAAATATGGCCAATGTGATTATTGATTCCAAATATTATCGGGAACAATTTGATGATTGGCTTGCTGGTGGAAAAGTTGATTATAAAAGAAAAACATATTACTGGTCCGCCCGAGAGGGTTGTTTCGGTTGGGAAATTGAGATAATGGAAGATAGGGAATGGTGTGATCTTTCAGACAAAGAACTCAAAAATATTATTAACTCGATTGAGAAATGTCTTCGCAGACACAAGACGGTCTATACCTGTTAAGCAACCGTAGGATGGGTGAAGCAATAGCGCACCCATCGCAAAATTACTGTAATGAAGAGAATAAAGGAAGATAGGCAGAGAAGCTGCAAATGAGAAGAAAAAATCAGAAAGGGCCTCAGGATGGAGAAAAGCGAATATTACAAACTTTATTGTTCGGATGAATTCCTAACCCTAGAATAAATTCTTCGCTCTGCTCAGAATACCAAATAATTATTTGCCTCCAGATAACACTGTATCAAACTTTTTTGGAGAAAAAAAAATGAAAGAACGCATTACTTCCGATCCTCTGGTGTGTGGAGGCGAACCCTGTGTTAAGGGAACTCGCATACCGGTGCGTATAATATTAAGCCACATTGCTTCAGGAGAGGACTATTCCATAATTTTGAAACAATTCCCACGCATTCAGATAGAAGATATAATGGCCTGTTTAGAATATGCGGCATATTTAGCTACTGAAAAATCAGTAATATAATGAATTTTATCCTAGATGAAAATGTAAGCTTTGGTTTAGTTAAAAAACTTAGATCAGATGGCCACAACGTAATTTCTATTGCTGAAAACCCTGAGCGAGGATTAGGAGATGACATAATTTTTATATTGTGCAGAAAAACTAAATCCATACTTATTACTCGGGATTATCATTTCACTAATGCTATCCGATTCCCAACAAAAGATACTGAAGGTATCATCTACATCCGTCACGGCAATCTAACCTCGAATGAAGAAATTGAATTAGTAAATCAATTTTTGAATACACATCCTTTTGAATGGATTCGTGGTAAATTAGTAATACTTTCAAAAGAAGGTATTAGAGTCAGATAAAACTTAGGTAATCTTATCTCCGTCTTTTCATTTACAAGACCTCAAATTCTTTAATGTGAATATGTTCAACATCACGCCTTGCGATTGCTTAAAATCCTCACAGGAAATCAAACAGTGGTACGAAAAATATTACCATTCACTCTCACTGAATGGGCTGTGGCTAAAAGGGGGAGAGTTCAATACCATGGACCCATCCTTGTTTCCTCAGGCAGAGCTGCGATTCCTGATTTGCCGGTTATCTACATACCGTGACGTATCGGCATCCATCTCTCACGGATTGGTAGCTCAGATTGCCCGGGAGGTTGAGGGAGTTTTTACCGATTTTGCCTTCCTGCCGCCGCCCAAAGACCTTGAAGTAATGATTGCCTCAAAAATCCCCCTCTGGGCAGGCACAACCACGAAAGAACCGCCCTGTGCATTTGATGTGCTGGGTATAAGCAACTCCGTTGTGCTTGAGCTACTGAACCTGCCAAAACTCCTGCATTTTTCAGGTATTCCACTCTTCAAAAACGAACGCATGACGCGCCGGGATATTCCGCTGATTGTGCTTGGGGGCGCCAGTACGGCGGTAACATCAGTTTTGCATGGGCCGATAAAAGAGCAGGGGTTTGGGAATAACTATGGACTCGTAGATGCCGTGCTTGTTGGTGAAGGGGAGTTTTCTGTAAAACAATTTCTGGAGGTTGTAAAAAAAGGAAAGTCCGCTGGTTTGACAAAGGCAGAAATTTTAAATGCCTGTCACGGCAAAGTGGATGGGTTTTATGAACCCGATAAATACGAACACCAATATAAAGTAGTCGTACAAAATCCAGAAACAGCAGGAAAAACAAGTAGTAAACAAGATGAACCTCTCATGAACCTCCGTCTTACGAAAAAGTCAGTCCTTGACCCTGATAAAGGAGAGGAAAATACCCCCCCTCTGTCCCCCCCTTCGCAAGGGGGGATAAAAAATTCGCTTTTGGATGAGGAATGTTTGATAGAGATCGTACCAAAAGAACCCCATGTGCCGTTTCCAGTAAAAAGCGCAGTTGTATACGATCTTGATCAGGCAAGAACCATGGAATCCGGTCCTGTATGGTATGAAGAAGAAAGCATGGGCACTGGAAGCTTGCAAATCAGTAACGGATGCCCCTGTTTTTGTGCCTTCTGCGCCGAAAGCTGGGAGAGAAAACCCTATCGGGAACGGTCATTATCAAAACTCTTAGAAGCGCTGAGATCGGCAAAGGCGCATCAGGGACTCGATACCATCAACTTCCTGAGTTTTAATTTTAATACCCATGCGGAACTCTATCCCATGATCTTGTCCTTTTATGAGGAAATGGCTAACGTCAGCCTGAAAAGCCAGCGGTTTGATCTATTATCTGCCGACCGATTTCTTGCGGAAGTCCAGCAAATAATCGGGAAGACAACGGTAAGCTGCGGGATGGAGGGTATCAGTGAGCGGCTGCGCCGCTGCCTGCACAAAAATCTTACGGAAGAACAAATCTATAAGGCCTGTGAATTCCTGTTTGAAAGGGGAATTCGGGAACTCAAGATTTTTTTAATCGGTACGGGATTGGAACAAGCGGAAGACTTCGGGGAATTTGGAAGATTTGTAAAACGCCTTGCAGATCTGAAAAGTATGTCCGATAGCAAAGTACGCATCATTTTTAGCCTGACTCCGCTGTATTACCCGCCGCATACCCCTTTACAATATCACGCTTGTATTACAGCCGTTGATGACAACAAGAAGTTAAAAATGGAAATCGAACGTATCTGTAAACTCAACGGTATGGAATTCCGGGAAAGCTCTTCGTATGAAGAAACATGGCTGATGCAATTATTCGCTATGGGTGATAGACGCCTGACACCAGCCCTTATCCGTTCATCGATTACCGACGGGTTTGTGTATTACAACACTGTGCCCAAACAGGTAATCAAGGACTGGCGTACCTATTTATCAGAATTGGGATTGTCTGAAGAGAATTATTTTAGGGAAAAGGGAAAAGAACAAGTCTTTCCATGGGATGATGTCGATATGGGCATTTCAAAGAAATTTCTGTGGGAAGAATATGAGCGTTCAATCCATTTTACAGAGCGTGAGTATTGCCTGGGACGTCCCTCTATAGAAGCTCAATGTCTTGGCTGCGGGGCGTGTCCTACATCCGCACATATAAAAAAGATCACACAGCACAAGATTTCTCAGCCCTTTCTCTTGGAAGAACTCCGTAGAATTGCTGATAGCAAACGAAACATCCTTACTCTCCGAGTGGTTGTAGAAATCGAACCTACGATGCGCTTGGTGCCAAAACGACTTATTGGAGTTGCCATCGCACGCGCTCTCATGCTGGCAATGCCTGAGATTGTTCCGTATTACTCTTCGTTATCTGGATATCTGAGTGATTTCACCGGAGATAAAGCTACTGCAGATTTCACTTACGGAATAAATGTTTATCACCTTGCCTTTTTATCAAAGGATAAAGCTAAAGAATTATTAAACAATGAAGTCCTCTCCAGGAAATTTAATGGTATACAAGGATATTGCCAGGGCTTCAGAATTAAGGAATTTGTTGTAAATCCAGGTGATATACTTGATGTGAAATATATGCTCTATAAGATGTATTTTAACAAAAACTTTACTGCCTCTTTTATAGAACAAAAAGCGGGAGAATATCTTCATGCCAACTATGTCAAGCATACGTTATTAAAAAGGGATGGCTATACAATATTCAGAGTAGATTCAAAAAACAAAAAGAACGCTGCGGTCATTTATTCAAGGATTAATAAAATCAAACAGCCGAAAGAATCAGATGCTGAGTTTTCCATTTTAATGGCTGTTACAAGGCGTTTCGATATCCAAACATTTCTGGAGACTTGTTATGGGTTCGAGAGGAGACGTGAGGCCGTTTGTACGAAGATAGAAGCTTTAGGATACTACGGAAAAAATCCAGTTTTACAAAAGAATGTAAAATGTACTTCATGCACTGATTATGTTAATGAAACATTTCTCGTTGGTCAACCTTTAAGGGAAAACCAGTGCCTTATTTGTACTATTGACAGGGATGAGATTTAAAGCCCATAACAATATCTTCATGTAATAGTTCACCCCCACCTAAACCTCCCCCATCCCTTCGGCTTCGCTCAGGACAGGCAAGGGGGAGGAATACAAGGGGGCAATGAGTATTCCCCGCCCCTGGTGGGAGGGGTTAGGGGAGTGGGTGAACTGTTACCTCTTCTTTAATTACCATTTTGTAAAGAGACAGAGGTATTTTTCAGATAAAAGTATTGACACAAATATTTGGTTTTTCAAATCTACTTATGGTATACTTTTGCAAATATTTCGTTCTGGTAGTTTTATATCGGAAGCCAAGGATGCATAAGATTATTTTCGCAGAGCAGTATCACTAAAATTAACAACTTCAAATAAGTGAGGTCCATAAGATGCGAAAGGTAATAATTGCCGTTTTATGGTTAACAGTTTTCATCGGCTGTTCCTCCACATCAAAAAAGGCACTCGATACGAAAGGTGTTCCGACAACCTTACTTGGATTGCTGCCAAAACCTGCCGAAGAAAAACCAATAGAAGAAACACCCCCCGAAAAGGTACCGAGCTTTGAACAAAACAAAGTATACAAAGATATAAGCGGGTTCCCTGACTATATTATTGGGGTTGGCGATATACTTACCATATCCATGTTTCGGGCGGGCAGACAGGAAGCTGTAGACATCAGGGTACCGCCCACTGGTAAAATATCTTTTTCCTTTTTGGATAATATACCAGTAGTTGGACAAACGACAGAGGAGGCGAGCGAGGAAATGTCAAAACTATTAGAGGCCTATGTTAAAAGACCGAGAATTACTATAGTCGTACGAGAATATAACAGCAAAAAGGTTTTTCTTTTAGGGGAAATTGACAGGATTGCAGGATTGCCTCAATCGGGACCAGGTGTATATCCTTTAAAAGGTAAATCAACACTTCTAAACACATTAATATCCATCGGGGGCCATACACCAAAGGCTGATTTAAGCCGGGTGGAATTAACCAGGGTAGGGAAAATTTATTATATCAATCTATACAAAATGCTGACCCAGGGCGGAGAGGGTATGGACATAATTCTCGAAAATGGGGATCGGGTAATTATTCCTGAACTGCCCACCTTCAAAGAAGAGAAATTTGTAACTAATAGAATCTATGTCTTAGGGGAAGTAAGCGCACCAGGTTTAATTGAGACAAAAACAGATACTACCTTATTAGAAGCAATTACAAGGGCAGGTGGGGTGAAATTAACAGGAGCAAAGAGTAACGCAAGAATTGTACGCGGTGATATAAGAAACCCAGAAGTGATTCCTATCGATCTTAAAAAACTCATTGACAAATCAGACCTTAGTCTGAACGTAAAACTTCAAAATGGAGATGTTATATACGTACCCACAACATTCCTGGGAAAAGTTGGTAACTCCTTTACACAGATAATACCTATCCTCAATGCATTTACGTATCCAGCTATTTACAGAGATCTCTATACAACAGGGGGAATTGGTGTCCTGGATACGGGTGCACGTCCAACAGGTGGGGCATCTGGTGGTGGTAAAGGGGTAACAACAGAAACTCTCTTGGGCAGGTAATAAAGATGGCACAGTATGAGCTTAATTTAAGAGATTATATACGAGTCCTTCGTAAAAGAAAGTTAATCGTCATCTTTGCAGCCGTTTCACTGGGATTTTTCAGTTTTCTCTTTGCCACCCTTCAAAAACCCATTCCACTTTATAGAGCCGCATCAAGCGTCAAGGTGGAAAAAAGTACTACCGCAACAGGCATGTATCTTGAAAGCCTTAACTACGGGGAAACCAGCAACCTCGATACAGAATCAGCAATTATTAAAAGCATCCCAATTATGGAATTTGTGGCAAAAAGGATGGGATTAATCGATGAAAAACTGACACCCGAAGAAATCCGAAAGGAGGCACGATATATCAATCGTGTATTGGGTTTAAGAAATCAGGTTAGCACGTCGATAGAAGGCTATACCAATATCATTAACATAGAGGTGGTGGACAGTGACCCGAAGTTTGCCCAGCGGCTTGCCAATACCACAGCAGAAGTGTATAAAGAACAAAACACATTAGAAAAAAATAAACGAATCATTGAGGCAAAAAAATACATAGAAAATCAACTTGTGGTGGTTGAAGGGAAGCTCAAGGTTGCCCAGGAAAACCTTCGCTTATTCAGAGAAAAAAACAGGCTTATAACTATCGAGAGTGAGACGGGCGAAACGCTTCGTTTGCTGAACGAATCCGAGAAAGAATACGCATACGCAAAACAAGAAAAGGCAGAGATTGAATCCTTAATCAATGAATTAAAGAAGCAGAAAATGCTGTCAAAAGAGACAGTTGAAGGGTTTTATGCGGAAAAGGTCGGCCCTATTTTTTCCAGTTTAAATACGAAATTGGTGGATTTATATGCGCAAAGAGATCTGCTACTGCTGGATTATAATACAAATCATCCAGAGATTCAAAGGATGGATGTTCAAATTGATAAAGTGATTTCAAATATGATAAACCATCTCAATGACCAGGTAAAAAGGCATATCGAAAGAGAACAATTTCTTTCTGATCAGATTGCGAAAATGAAAGATAAATTCAACGTACTTCCCCGTTTGGGATTCGAACTTGAACGAATAGAACACGAATTAAATACAAATAAAAATCTTTACACTAGCCTCAGAGAAAGACACCAGGAGGTTCTTATAAGCGATGCAGAGAAGATAGAAGAAGTCTCCATTGTACGCCCTGCCCTTGAGCCGCGCTCTCCGATAAATCCTCCCACCACCATGAGAACAGCGGCAATTGGCACGATAGTAGGTCTTATTTTAGGTCTTGTAATAGCCTTCATTTTTGAGACTATGGACACCTCTATTGGCACGATAGAAGATGTTGAGGGTTTTTTAGGAGTGCCGGTACTAGGAGTTATTCCTTTTATACGTCCAGAAGAGGTTGAAGAAACACTGGTTTCAAGAGAAGGCATGGGTGAGGGAGGCGCATTACCGGAGCGGTATACTCGTTTATTTACACACTTTGCCCCCAAGTCTACCCTTGCAGAAAGTTTCCGGACATTACGCACCGGGGTTAAATTCTTATGCCTGGAAAAAGGGGTAAAAACCCTGCTCTTCACCAGCTCTACTGCCGGTGAAGGCAAATCCACGTCGGGAGTTAATCTGGCAATTGCCTTCGCGCAGATTGGAAGCAAGACCCTATTGGTCGATGTTGACTTGCGAAAACCTGTCATCTCGCGGTTTTTCGGAATCGAACGGGAACCAGGCATGAGTGACATTATCCTGGGTAATTACGAATGGAAGGAAACCGTGAGAACGGTAACAGACCTCATGATGGGAAAGCTGACTATGGAAGAAATAATGCTTACGCCCGGATTTGACAATCTCAATATTATTACCAGCGGGGCTATTCCGCCAAACCCATCAGAAATTATAAACTCACAGCGGATGACAGAGTTTATCAATCAAGTAAAGGCTGCGTATGATGTCGTTATATTTGACACCACACCCATTTTACCGGCAACTGATGCAACAATCCTGGGTTCAAAGGTGGATGGCGTTGTTTTAGTGTATCGTGTAGGAAAAATTGCACGGGGCGCCTTAAAAAGAGCAAAAATGCAAATGGATCACGTTAAGGCAAATGTCCTTGGGATCGTGTTGAATGGCCTTAAACCCGAAGCCAGTGCAGATTACCAGCATTATGGATATGGTCGATATTATTCCTATGGAGAAAAGGGAAAGGGGGAAAAGGAAAAGTTAGCATGGTATAAGAAGATATTTGAAAATGTAAAATCGTTCTGCACAAAAGGTAAAGAAAAGGGACAGTGGTTCAACCAATTGTTTGAAAGGGTACAATCATTTTTTAGATTTTCCAGGAAAAAGGAAGTCCCGCAGACTGAGGGATTTCCAGGAGAAAAAACAAGACGCTGGGGCTGGTGGGCGAAAATCGTTCTATTGGCAGTATCCGTAATTGCTTTAATTGCAGGGTTGTTGTGGCAGTTTGAAATACTGAGAATATAAAGGCAGCTTCTTAACTTAATGTATAGGAATTTCAAACTGGTAGTGCAACCATCTCGGTTGCACAAAAAAGTTGCCGAAGGCCTAATTTAATTATATTTATTCCATGTTCAGTCATACGGATATCCTGAGTCTTGTCAGGCAAAGTGCAGCAAAGAGGATTTTGGTTCTTCCTCATGCTGTGAGACAAATGTCACGTCCTGATAGAATGATAAGCATGGCTGAAGTCCACCGTGTTATCGAAAATGGGGAACCAATCATGAAATGTATGTATTGTCAAGGTGAAATGAAGCAGGGCACTGCGCCTTTCCACATCGATCGCAAGAGCTATCATCTGATGTTGGATACAATCCCTGCCTGGGTGTGCGCACAATGCGGCGAAGTATACTTTGATGAGGCAGAAGTAGATACAATCCAACAGATTATTCGTGCTGTAGACGAGAAAACAGAGAAGATGGCTGTGTCTGCGTAGATATAGATGCTCTATTTATGTTTAGAATTTCAAGCCAACCATGTAGTGGCAAAGATTGCCTTGCCACTACACTGTTAAAAGTTGCCGAAGGCCTAATTTGATGTTCAGGGATTTCAAAGTTTTTGGTAGGAGCCAACTCCTGTTGGCGACCTGGCACACCACGCTGTTGTGAATTGCCGGTCGCCGTCAGGAGACGGCTCCTACCTTTAAGTTGCCGAAGGCCTAATTTAATGTTCAGGAATTTCAATCTTGTAGAGACGCACTGCTGTGCGTCTAAAAAAGGTTGACAAAACAGAGACGCATGCAATGCGTCTCTACATTAATCTTTCGGACTTGAGCAAAGTGAATAAAGCCTTTATTTTTCTGTATCCAAAGGTCATTTATGGTAAAAAAATATCCCCTTATCTAAACACAAATGAGGAATAAAAGGAGGTGGTATTACATGAGTACGCCGAATGATGACGGACTTGAAAATAAAAATTCGAATGAAATTGGAAGGAAAGAGCGAAGTGGTCACGAGAGAAGAAGGCATCACAGTCATCGCCGTTGGAGAAGGTTTAAAAAAACAACCGTGACATTATTGGTTGTTATGGGAATATGTTTCGTTGTAGCCCTTTTACTTACCTATATAACAGGAGGTCTTCCAAACCTTATTGAAAGGGTCGTCTCGAAAAATATAGAGAAGGCCATACAGGATACTGCTGGGAAATTTAGTCCCGAAGCCCTCAAAGGCTTGGGTAAAAATATCGATATCGAAAAATTAAAAGGGCAAGCCATGAAAAACTTAGGTGGGTGGGGAGGAGATCGTGGAGAAAAACAATCACCGGATGAATATAAAGGTCAGGAAGATTATATGAAATCCATGTCCAGAGACGAGATCGAGAAGAAGAAAGATTACTACAAGTAAAAATACAAAGAAATGCTAGAAAGATAATTAATAACTTTTTAAATCGTATATAGAAAAATTGGTGCATATCCATAGTAGATTTTGAAAGAATACCTGTTATATGCCTAAGACAACAAACGGACAAATTGACATTAGGGTTGTAATCCTCTTTGCATTCATCTTTATCTTTACCCTTATTTTGGGAAAGTTCATAATCAGAACGTCGGCAAACCTTGTATTGGGTGCAGTATTCGGGATTGCGGTCTTCCTTCTCTGTTTCATTAGCGTAAAATACGCCCTCTATACCCTGGTATTCTCTATGTTACTTTCTCCGGAATTTGGCACCAGAACGACAGAGGGTGGAGGGATGACAATCCGGCTGGATGATTTTTTACTGATAATCATAGCCTTTGGTTGGTTTGCAAGAACCGCTATCTATAAAGAACTGGGACTATTTAAGAAAACATCTTTGAACAGACCCATTCTTTATTATATGTTAGCCTGCGGTGTATCCACAGCACTTGGAATGATGTTTGGAAAGGTGCAACTGTTTAAAGGATTCTTTTTTCTCTTAAAATATCTTGAGTATTTCATCGTTTATTTTATGGCAATAAATTATCTGAACGACAGAAAACAAATCAGGAATCTGGTTATTGCCCTGATCGTTGTATTTGTAATTGTTTGTCTTACCTCCATTGCCCAAATACCCCAAGGGGAAAGAATAACCGCTCCATTCGAGGGGAAAGGAGGGGAGCCCAACACCTTAGGGGGATATTTACTCCTGATACTTTCCGTTGTCGGGGGAATTCTCCTCAATACGAACAAAGACGACTCATTTAAATATAAAGCCATGCTTGGTTTCATGGTTTTCCTTGCAATAATCCCTATCCTGTTTTCGCAGTCCAGGGGTACGTGGACTGCGATTGTTCCCTGTTACCTTACTTTTTTAATAATTAGTAAAAAGAAGGCGCTCCTGGGCATAGTTCTTATACTAACCTTGACAATAGGGCCTTTCATAATACCAAAGGCTGTTAAAGAACGTTTTACATATACCTTCGAAAAACAAAAGGGATGGGCAGCCCAATACCAGGAAAAAGTCGGCGGTGTTACTTTGGACACATCGACTTCTGAAAGAATAAGCAGCATGAAAAGGGCGCTTGAGGCGTATGTCAAACATCCTGTCTTTGGATATGGGATAACGGGATGGCGTTTTTTAGATGCACAATATCTAAAGACCCTGGTTGAAACGGGCATATTGGGCATAACAGCTCTTGGTTTCCTGTTGTATGCAATCTTACGAGAGACAAGAAAAGTTTATAAAAGCGCAGAAGATAAGTTTTACAAAGGGATATCCATGGGCTTTTTTGCCGGTACAATTGCTATGATGACCCATGCCTTAGGCGCAAATACATTTATCATTGTGCGTATTATGGAACCATTCTGTTTTCTTATGGCAATTGTAGTCTCCATTCCTTTCATTCAGGAGGCAGAGAAGTTACAAAAAGGAGAAATGGATAAAACAAAGAAGGATGACAAACCCACTTTTATTTCATCACCGTTTATTGTAAGAAGGTAATTTATACGATCAGAATAATTATTCCGATAATCGTAGAAACCAGGGTAGTGGTAAACCCCACCTTAAAAAAATCCCAAAATCTCACATGAACGTGTTCCTTCGAAAGTTCCATGACAATCATATTCGCCACGGAACCCATAATCGTTAAATTACCGGCAAACGTACTGCTCATAGCCAACGTATACCACATGGTCTTTGGATCAATAAATTTGTCAATCCACGTCGCCGACAATAAAACAAAGGGTACATTTGAAACAAGATTGGATGCAATTACAGAAAAGATACTGAAATGAATAATCTGGCTGGATGCCGTATTTCCCAGATAAGGTTCAACGGCATTGTGAGCCAGGGTTAAAAAACCGGCCTTACTGATACCGCCAACCACAATAAATAATCCACTGAAGAATAATAACAGCGTCCAATCAACCTTTTCCATAGCATGCTGCGGTTTAGTCCCTGATATTATGAGAAGTGCAAGCCCACCTGTTATTGCAGACAAGGGAAGGTTGCCTGTAAAAATAAATCCTAAAAAGATAAAGAAAAGCACAACGAGAGATTTTGTGGTAAGTTTAATATCGAGCTCTGGTTTTATTAATGCAATCGCATCCATTTTCTTAAGGTTAATATCTTTCCTGAATAATAGATAAATGATAAAAACATTGGCCGCGAGACTGAGCAAACCAATCGGTAATAGGTGTAGCGTAAAGTCCACATAAGGTATTTTCGAAAAAACGCCTATAAGCATGTTTTGTGGATTGCCCGTTAAAGTAACGACGCTCCCAATATTGGAAGAGGTAGCCAGGGCTATAAGAAAAGGAATTGGATTGAGCTTTGTCTGATTTAAAGCAAGTATCAGGAGCGGGGTAAACATCAAACAGATTGTGTCATTAACAAATAATGCAGAAAGAATACCACTGGAGAAAGATACAAAACACAACAAAATAAAGGAATTTCTGGCATGAGTAATCAACAAATACGAAAGGTATTTAAAACAATTCGCAATCTTGAGATAGGCGATAACGAGCATCATGCCCAGTAATAGTAAAATAGTATTAAAATCGATGGCACGATAAGCCTCGTCCAATGTTAACACGCCGGTAATCACCATCAACACAGCGCCCAACAACGCACCCGAAGGTCTGTCCAGTCTGTGCCATTTCATCTTCTGTGCAGAGATAATGATGTAGGTGAATATGAAAATGAGTAGTGATTTAATGAGCAATTTTTCTAATTTCCTTTACTCGTCTTAATAAGATTGTTGACACGATAATTCTCAAGCATGATGAAATTGCAAAGAGCGTAAGGAGTTGATAACCAAAAGAGCGAGGTATGTGGGTTGCCAGAAAGCCGCCGAGCAGATTACCCATACAAATCGCAAGGCCATTAATCGTGTTAAAATAAGAAATGCAGCGGGTTCGTTTTTCCGGAATTACGGAATCATAAATGAAATTGGAAGAACATAAATTAAACCCTGCCCAAAATATACCTGCGAGTGCCTGGATCGCCAATAAAAAATATACATTTCTTGAAAAGAGCCACATAGCAGGCAGCACAGATACAACCAAAGTGCATATTTTTATAATCCGCCGGTTCCCGATTGCATCCGCACGACGTCCCCAATAGCCTACGGCCACTATACTGGCAAGGGGAACGGTTGTAGTAACAATTGCGTAGGTAATATAGGAAAATCCGAGGTCTCTGAGCATAAATACCGGGAAAAACGGCGAGGCCAGGAATACCGCGAAACTGAAAGAACTGTGAAACATCACATACTTCCCAAAATTTCCAACATTCAATCTTTGTAAAAATTCTGAAAATGAAAAATAGTGTTCCCTTTTTATCTCAAGAGGCGGTTCGTACATCCTGTTCAGAAAATAGCACGAGACATATCTTGAGACCAGTGCAACAAGAAATATGATGGTAAAGCCTGTAAGAGATTGTTTTTTGAATAGATGCAGGATATAACCCGCAAGAAATGCACTGATCACCGTTACCAGACCAACAATCCTTCCACGTTTACTGAAAAAGGCACCTCTCTTTCCTTCGGGCACAAGATCTGCCATGAGTGAGCCCCAGGGAGGGTTGGCAAAAGATGCGAACAGCAAATATAAGGTGGAAAAACAAATAAGCGCCTGTACCTGGATGGACTGTGGTAGATATGGGATCATTGCAACAGGGAGTAGCATGAGGGCCTGAAAGAAAACAGAGAGGACGATAACCTTCTTTCTACTTCCAAGCCGTTCCGTAATGTCGGCAGCCTTGAGTTGCATCAACGAAGAAACTAACTGGGTAAAGGAACTCAATAACCCAATTTGGAGATTACTGGCGCCAATGGCTACGGCAAACGGGTTTATATAGTTGTCTCCAAATCCGGTAGTTGCCGCAAATGCCACACCGTCTTTGATGGAAAGGTCGAGACTTCTTTTAACAGCAATTTCTTCGTGTTGTTTATTCTGAGGTGCTTCCACAAAACGATTACAGTAGATATAAAAATATTAATTAAGGGTATAGTCCTCGCAATTTTTTAGCTTCTGCCACACGCCCTATACCCAGCATCAATGCGGCGATGCGCATATCAATACCCTTTTTATTGGAAAGCGCTAATACCCTGTTGAACGTACCGACCATGACGTCTTTGAGTTTCTTTTGAATATCTTCTTCACTCCAGAAGTAATACTGGATGTCCTGCACCCATTCAAAATACGAGACAGTCACGCCTCCTGCATTGGCAAGGATATCCGGGACGAGAAACACCTTTTTTTCATGTAATATTTTATCGGCCTCAGGCGTTGTCGGGCCATTGGCGCCTTCCACGATAATTTTAGCCTTGACCTTATCGGCGTTCTTTTCCGTTATCTGGCTTTCTATGGCCGCTGGAACAATGACGTCGCAATCCAGTTCAAAAAGCTCTTCATTTGTTATAGCGTTTGCTTCTTTCAACCCAACAACATGCTTATTTTCTTTAAGATGATGCATGAGGTACGGAATAAGGATACCTTTGGGATTGT
>Ga0209514_10003653_pt1 | contig 21635 bp, 14 predicted proteins | sample Subgrocontami58m_FD_187452 | JGI IMG/M metagenome (GOLD analysis project Ga0209514, IMG submission 187452) | Subsurface groundwater microbial communities from S. Glens Falls, New York, USA - GMW37 contaminated, 5.8 m (SPAdes) (version 3) | ecosystem: Environmental > Aquatic > Deep subsurface >...
GCCGTAGTCGCGTTCGGCGCCGGCCACCGTGACAAAACCGTTCAGCACGTCGTCCAGCACCCGCTGCGCATCGCGATCGAGCGGGTCGCCGTGGCCGCCCCCGCCCGCGGTGGACAGGCGCACCACGTCCCCGATGGAGGCGCGCAGCGCGTCGGCCTTGTGGATCTGCTCGAACCGGTCGCTGCCGGCGCGCTTCATTTCGATGCGGCCGTTGGCGCCGCACTGGCCGCCCCGCAGCCCCCAGGGCTGAAAGCGCAGCCGCTCCATGCCGCGCGCGATGATCACGCAATCGGGCGCGAGCACCTCGAACTCGAATACGACGCCGCACCCGCCCCGATAGCGGCCCGCACCGCCGGAATCGGGCAGCAGGCCGTAGCGGAAGACGCGCGTCGAGGACTTGCTCTCCACCGTCTCCAGCGGACTGTTGCGCAGGTTGGCGAGGTCGACCACGTCGCGCGCGTGCAGGCCGTCTGCGACCGGACAGCCGCCCGTGCCGCCGGACAGCGGCTCGAGCACGTTGACTTCCACGCCCCGGCCGGTCGCGCTCGGCTCGGCGAACACCACCGGCACGATGGTGCCCGAGCCCGCCGCCGGCACCAGATCGGGCAGCGCCTGGGCGAGCGCACCCATCACCGCGTCCTGCAGCCGCACGCCCATGGTGGTGCGCAGCCCGATCGCGGCCGGGAAGACGCAGTTCACCACCGACCCCTCGGGCGCGGAAACGGACACGGGCCGCATCATTCCCGCGTTCAGCGGGATTCCCGGGTCCATCGTGAAGAACAGCGACATCAGCTTGTAGATCAGCCAGGGATGCGGCTTTCCGGCGCTGTGCAGGTTGAACGCGGACTTCAGCTGCGGATCGGTGCCGGCGAAATCCAGGTGCAGCGAATCGCCCTTCGCGGTCACCGCGACCTGGAGCCGCACCGGGACCTCGCTCGCCACGTCGTCGTCCAGGTAGTCGTGGAAGCGGTACGTGCCCGCAGGAATCCTGCGGATCTGCTCGCGCACCCGGGTCTCGCTGTAGGCGAGGCAGTCCTCCATCGCCGAGAGGAAATTCTCGCGGCCGTAGCGTTTGATCAGCTCGTGCACGCGCCGCTCGCCCACGCGCAGCGCGGTGATCATCGCGCGCAGGTCGCCCCAGTTGTCGGCGGGCACGCGCACGTTGTTCATGATGAGCTTGAGGACGTCGTCGTTCAGCACGTCCTTCTTGTACAGCTTGATCGGCGGGATGCGGATGCCTTCCTGGAAAACCTCGTAATTGGACGGCGTGAGGCTGCCCGCGACGTTGCCGCCGACGTCGGTCGAATGCACGTAGGCGAAGGTGAAGCACACCAGCTCGCCGTCGTGGAACACCGGCCGGAACACGTTGACGTCGGGCAGGTGCGAGGACATCGCGCCCGAGGTGTAGGGGTCGTTCGTGACGACGATGTCGCCCTCGTCGTAGGCGTCGAACGCGCCGAAGGCGTCGGACATGTCCAGGTTCACGAACGTGGTGATGCCGATGCCGCTCGGGTAGCCGAAGATCTCGCCCTTGGGCGTCACCAGCGCGACGCCGAGGTCCGCGGTCTCGTTCACGAACGCGGTGTAGCCGGTGCGCTGCACCGAATAGCCCATCTCCTCGGCCACCGAGCGAAACCGCTGCATCAGCATCTCGAGCACGATCGGGTTGGTGCGCATGATTCAACTCCTCCGCGTCAGGGTGAGCACGCCGTGCTCGTCGGTGAGTGCGACGAAGCCCGGCGCGACCACCGTAGTGGTGTCGAACTGTTCGATGACCGCCGGCCCCGCGACGCTGTGGCCAGCGCCGAGCTGCGAGCGCTCGTACAGGCGCGCAGAGTGACGCGCGCCGCCGTACCAGATGCGCCTCTCGCCCTTCGGCTGCGGCTCGCCCTTTCCCCGCGGCAGGCGCTTGAGCGCGAGCGCGGGGGTCTTGCCCGTGACGCGCACGCGCAGATTGACCAGGTCGATCTGCGCGCTGCGGTCGCTGTTGCGGTAGAGCATCTCGTAGACGTCGTGGAACCGCGCGGCGATGGCCGCGGGAGAGAGCGTGGCCGCGTCTCCCGGAAGGTCCACCTCGATGTCGAACGCCTGCCCGTGGTAGCGGGCGTCGACCGAACGGCGCACCACGACCTCGTCGATGACCGGGTTTTCGGCGGCGAGCCAGGCGCGCCCGGTCCGCTCCAGCTCCGCGAAACCCTCGCGGATCGCCTCGACCGGCGTGGCGGCGAGATCGCCCCGCAGGCTCTTGATGTAGTCGTTCTGCACGTCGGCGATCGCCGCGCCCAGCGCGCAGGTCGTCCCCGGGCTGGGCGGCACGATGATGCGCGGGATGATGATCTCCTCGGCGAGCAGGCAGGCGTGCGTCGCGCCTGCCCCGCCGAACGGGATGAGCGCGAAGTCGCGCGGGTCGACGCCGCGCTTGGTCATCATCGGCAGCAACGCCGTGATCATGTTGCTCGTGGCGATGCTCAGGATGGCTTCCGCCGCCTCCTCGAGCCCGGTGCCGAGCCGCTTCGCGATCCTGCCGACCGCTTCCTCGGCGAGCTTCCGGTCGAGCTTCATCGAGCCGCCGACGAAATTGTCCGGGTTGACATAGCCGCACACGACGTAGGCGTCGGTGACGGTCGCCTCCGTCCCGCCCTTGCCGTAGCAGGCCGGCCCGGGTGCGGCGCCCGCGCTCCTCGGCCCCACCTTGAGCAGCCCCACCGGGTCGAACCACGCGATCGAGCCGCCGCCCGCGCCCACCGCGAACACGTCCACCGAGGGCATCACCACCGGATAGTGGCCCACCTTGGCCTCGAGGGAATGCACCGGCTCGCCGTTCCTGATCAGCGACACGTCGGCGCTGGTGCCGCCGATGTCGATCGTCACCGCCTCGCCCACGCCGCACAGACGCGCGATGTAGGCGGCGCCGACCACGCCGGAGGCGGGTCCCGAGAGCAGCGTCCTGACGGGCTTCTCCGCCGCGGTGGCGGCCGACATGACCCCGCCGTTGGACTGCGTGATGTAGAGCTTGGTGTTCATGCCGATCGCGCGGGTGTCCTCCTGCAGCGCGTGCAGGTAGCGCGATAGCACGGGCTGCACGTAGGCGTTCAGCACCGCGACCATGGCGCGCTCGTATTCGCGGATCTCCGGCCACAGCGCGGTGGAGAGCGAGACGTGGCAGTCCGGAAAGACCTCGGCGATGACCTGCCCCGCCTGGCGTTCGTGTCCGGGGGCGACATAGGCGTTCAACAGGCACACCGCAAAGCTCTGGATGCCGGCGCCCGCGAGCTGCCCCAATTGCGCGCGCAGCGCCGCAGCGTCGAGGGGCTCGATCTCGGCGCCGTGCATGTCGGTGCGCTCGGGCACCTCGATGACGTGGCGCCGCGGCAGGATGTCCGGGGGCGCCGCGGCGCGCAGGTTGAAGTGGTCGTGTTTCGCGAGCCGCGCGATCTCCAGGATGTCGCGGTTCCCTGCGCTGACCACGAGCGCGACGTTCGCGCCGCGGTATTCGAGGATGGCGTTGAGCGCGATGGTGGTGCCGTGGACGAAGCCGCCGATCGCCGCCGGCGAGGACCCGATGCGCTGCATCAGCTCGACGGTTCCCCGCGCGACCGCGCGCGAGGGCGCGTCCGGCGTGCTCGGAACCTTGTGGGTATGCACGCCGTGCCCGCCGGCATCGATCAGCGTGAGATCGGTGAAGGTGCCGCCGATGTCCACGCCCAGTTTATAGCCGGAGTCCGCCGCGCCCTTGCTCATATCACGCGATTTCCCGTTCGACGTGCAAACCGGTTCCCCCTACCGCCGCGCGTGGAACCGGCGCGGCCAATGCTAAGACCGCGGGTCGGCGCAATCAATATTGAAGATTGAATCAACGTACCCCGGGTTACAGTTCGACGATTTTCTGCGGGGTGCGGTGAAGGCGCTCCGCACGGCCGTCGGCTCCGATCAGGAAGTTGTCGCACACCGTCATGAACATCCGCTCGTTCGATATGCTGGGATGCACGCCGATGTTCATGCCGGCCGCGATCTTCATGGTCTCGTCGTTCCGGACGAGCGGCCGCTCCACGACCTCGTATCCCTGTCCGTGGCAATGCAGCCGGCGCTCCTCGGGCAGGCCGCGCGAGCGCATGTACGCATTGTAGGCCTCGAACACCTCGCTCGAGGCCGCCCCGGGCTGCAGGAGTCCGACGGTGTACGCCTGCGCCTCGACCACGGCGCCGAACGCGTCGACGAGCTCCTGCGGCGCCTTGCCGAGCACGAACAGCCGCCCGAGATGCACGAAGAAACCGCCGGGTCCGGTGTTCTCGGCCTGGAACATCAGCACGTCGCCCTCGCGGATCTCCCTGCCCTGGAAAGGCCGGTGCCTGAGCGTCGCCGGCTTGTCCGGCGGCGCCGAATTGCCCAGGAAGTAGCCCGCTTCGCTGCCCATCAATTGCCCGAGGTACTGGCCGTAGGCCATGACCTCGAAATCCTTCATTCCCGGACGGATGTGGTCGCGGATCTTCGCCATGACCTCGTCCTGCATCGCGGCGGTCCGGCGGATGAAGGCGATGTCCTCGGCGCTCTTCACGGCCTTCAAGAGATCCAGCGTCTCGGTCGCATCGACCAGCCTGGTCCCGCCGAGCAATTCCTTCAGGCGCGAAGCGAAGCCGTGATACATGGCGAATGCGCCGACCAGGCCGACGGTCCGGTACCCGCCCTTCTTGATCGCCTCGGCCACGAGGGCCGCGTCGTAGCCGCTCGCGTAGCCGATGGCCGGAAAGCTCGGCGTGGTAAAGCGGCGCCCGACGCCGCGGAACTCCGGCACCGTTCCCGACAGCGCCTTGTCGCCGCCGAAGTCCCCGTTCTGCACCAGGGCCATGAGCCCGTCGGCGGGAAAGATCGCCGTGTGCGGATAGCTGTTCACCGAGGCCATGCCCGTCAGCCAGCGAAAATACCCGGGGCAGCCCGCGTAGCCGTTCGATCCCTGGACGACCAGGGCATCGATCCCGGCCGCGCGCATTCGCTCCCGCGTCGCTGCCCAGCGGCGCTCGAGTTCCGGCGCCGAAGCGGGATTGCACAGGCGTTGGTCCACGTCAGCCATTGCGTTTCTCCCAAGCAAGACAGAATGAGTGTCGCGACGTCCGCCCCTGGGCACGGCGGTTCAGGCATCGGGCGATCATGTAGTGGCGGCGGCGTTCGACATAGCCGGTTCCGCCCCTCAGCGCCTCTCGGAAGCCGCGCATCTTATCATGCGCTGCACAACCCCTCTACAATGTGCGCACGATTCGGCGTTTCCTCGAAGGATCCGACATGGACAATTTCTTCATCGACCGGCATACGCGCTCCAGCCCTCTGAAGCTGGAGACGAAGAACCAGGTCGTCGAATTCGCCCGGGAAGCGATGAACGCCACCGAGCATCTCAATCGCTTCTATCTCGCGCTGGAGCAGCTCGCCTCCCAGGCCGAGGGAAAGGAGAACCTCCTCGGGTTCCTGCGCATGACGAAGCAAGTCCTCCTTTCCAAGGGATTTCATTACGAGCAGGTGCCCGATCGGCTGGACCCGGCACGCGTGGAAGAAGCGCTCCAGGGCGCAGGATTCGTGCAGTCCGAGGCGCAGAAGCAGGCAGTGAGCGACCAGAACCGGCGCCAGGCGCTCACGGAGAAGCTCGGCCTGAAGTATTTCCCCCGCATCCACGCGCTGTTCGCCTCCATCGAGCAGGCGAGCGACATGTACCTGATGCGCGGGGTTCCCGCGCGGGAGATCGTCCGCCCCGGGGGCATGGTGATCAGCATCGGCTCCTGCTTCGCGAGGAACATCGGCGGGTTCCTGAAGAACTTCCTCGATTGCAGCACGGTCGACGTGACGACCGGAGAGGAGGTCGATTCGGCCGCCTTCCTCGAATACGCACGCGGCTTCGCGCAGAAGGATCCCGCGCGGACGCGGACCATCGCCGAAGCCGACCGGCCCGTCATGTTCTACACCATCGGCATCTCGGAGATGCTGGTCGACGATGCGGGCAAGAGCCATTCGGTCGGCAGCCTGAAATCGAATCCCGCGCTGGCGAGGAACAAGCGCGCGGCGATTCAATCCCCGGAGTCCATCGCCGCAGAGGTCGAGGAAGCCATCGGGTATTTCCGGCGGATCAACCCGTCGCTGGAGGTCGTGGCAACGGTGTCCCCGGTGCCCCTGGACGCGAGCTTCCAGCGCAACCTGTCGATCCTCTCGGCCGACTGCCTGAGCAAGTCGACGCTGCGCTACGCCGTGAGCCTGCTCTGCGACCCGGAGAAGCATATCTGGTATTTCCCAAGCTTCGAATTCGTCAGGTGGCTGTGTCCGCTCGTCGGGCTGCAGCCCTTCGCCGAGGACGACGGCCACCCGCGCCACGTCTCCAACCGCGTCGTCGCCGCGATCTGCCTGCTGTTTTCCAAGTACTTCGCGAGCAGGGAGGTGTTCGAGACCTGCGTGCGGTCCGTGTGCGCGATCGACGACGTGCGCACGCTGAACATCCATTTCGTCCAGGAAAAGGACCGGGGGTAGGCCATGGAGACTCTATTCGTCGACCGGTATTCCCGATCCAACAGCAGGCTTCGCTTCGACGACACCCGGCAGATCACCGACTTCGCCAAGGAGGCCATGAATGCGACCGGGAACTACAACTTCTACTACCTCACCCTGACCCAGCTCGCCGCGAAGACCCGGAAGAACGAGGCGCTGCATGCGTACCTCGAGCTGGCAACGAGCGTGATGCTGGGCAACAGTCTGCATTTCGAACAGGCCGAAGGACTTTCGGAATCGGCGGCGAGCGGGCCGATCGAGGAGTTCGCGGGAAAGATCGGCGCCGCGAGCCTGTTGGAGCTCGTCGGCAAAATCAACAAGCGCCGGGCGCTCACCGAAAAGCTCGGCCTGAAGTATTTCCCCCGCATCCACGCCCTGTTCTCCTCCATCGAGAAGTCGTGCGACGCCTACCTGATGCGCGGCATCCCCTGCAGGGAAATCGTCCGGCCTGGCGGCGTCATCATGACGGCCGGGTCGTGCTTCGCGCAGCACATCGGCGCGTTCCTCGGCGCCACGCTCGATTGCAGCCGGGTCCATTTCGGCCCCGGCGAAGAAGCCGATTCAGCCTACTTTCTGAAGTTCTCGCGCGAGTTTGCGCAGAAGCGCCCGGAGGATGCCCGGCGGATCGCCGATGCGGACCGGCCGGTCCTGTTCTATACCATCGGCATCGCGGAGGTCCTGGTCGACGAGCGCGGCGGCACGCACTCGGTCGGCGTGCTGAAGGAGAACCCGGCGTTCGCGCGGCGCAAGTTCTCGACCATCCAGGCGCCCGAGACCATCGCGGCGCAGGTCGACGAGGCGATCGGCAACATCCGCAAGATCAACCCGGCGCTCGAGGTGGTGGTCACCGTCTCCCCCGTTCCGCTCGAGGCGACCTTCCAGAGAATCGCCTCGATCGTCTCGGCCGATTGCCTGAGCAAATCGACGCTGCGCTACGCGGTGAGCCTGCTGTGCGACCCGGACAAGGCGATCCACTACTTCCCGAGCTTCGAGCTGGTGAAGTGGCTGTGTCCTCTGCTGGGCCTGCCGCCTTACGGCGAGGACGACGGGCATCCCAGGCACGTCTCGAACCGCGTCGTCGCCGCGATCTGCCTGCTGTTCGCCAAGTACTTCGGCAGCCGCGAGGTGTTCGAGCGCTGCGTGAAGAACGTCTGCGCGATCGACGACGTGCGCAGCGCTGACCTGTCCGGCGTCATCGGGCAGGTTGATTTCTGAGTCGACGGCTCCCGCAGGCGCCGGACGCACGGACAAAGTCAGAGGCGCGAACCCCGCGGCCGCAGAACCCCGCAACCGTTTGATAACCCGCCGCCTGGGCACCCGTGAGCAGCATGGCTTCGAGCATTGCCCTCTGCCAAGCCCGAAGTTTCGGTGGCCGCACGGGGGCGGGGATTGCGCGCACCCCGGCTTCACCCTGAGTGCGAGCGGCTGTCTTCCAGCGCGGCACGCTGCGCCGATCTACCCCGACCCGCCGCGCGACCTCCACCGGCCGTACCCCCACCTCGAGCAGCGCAAGCGCGCGCATCCGACGACGTTCGAGTTCCTCTGGATTCCCGGTCGGTCTCATCGGGCAGATCCCGATCCCGGTATAGGACATCAATTATGCATGTATCAAGCGTCAGGCCAAACACGTAAGCGAAGCGTCAGGTAACATCGATTCGATGATGTCATATTACTGAAACAAGAATAACAATAAGCCGAACAAATAATCGTTTGTCCCGATTGCTCCCAGGAGGAACAAAATGAAAGCACACTACTTGCCACAAGCCACGGCTCTCGCCGCAGCACTTGCCCTTGTCGGTTGCGGTGGGGGCGGAGGCGGAGGCTCTCACGTTACGGCGGGCGGCGCCGGAATCCTTGGAATCATCCAGGTCCCCGGCATCAGCAGCGCGGTCACCTATTCGTTCGATCTGGGCGTGGTGGATCCCGCGACGGGCCGCTACTACGTAACGGACCGAACCAACAAGTCGATAGACGTCGTCGACACCAATGTCAACACCAACATCAACAGCAGCATGTTCATCACCCAGTTCAAGCCGGGATTCGCAGGCTGCAACACCGCGTCCGGCACCCCGGTACCGACGTGCGGGAGCGGCACGAACAACGATGCCTCCGGGCCCGACGGCATCGACGTGGTCGGACAGAATCTGTACGTCGGCGACGTGAACGCGCTGTGGATCCTCGACAAGACCACCGGCGCGACGGTCAAGAAGATCAGCATCCCGTCCACCCCGAGCTTCCTGCGCGCGGACGAAGGCTGCTTCGACGCGGACGACAACCTCTATGGGATTTCGACTCCCGCCGCAGAGCATCCCTTCATGACGTTCGTGGACACGGTGACGCAGGCGGTCGTCGCCACGGTAGTGATGGACGATTCGTCGGGCGGTGCCTCGGCGGGCCTCGAAGCGTGCGTCTACGACCACGGAACCAGGAAGTTCTTCGTCAACAACGACGGCTCGACGGCCAATCCGCGCGGCGAGACCGATGGCATACCCGCTTCGGTGATTGCGGCCGCCAGGCCTGGCCCGGTCACCCTCAACTTCGCGACCATTCCGGGAACCAGCGCGTACCCGTTGGGCGCCTGCGACCCGACGGGATTGGCCAAGGGACCGGGCACCGACCTCGGCGTCATGTGTCGCCAGGGGAACGTCGGCGAGACGCTCACCTTCATGATCCTCAACGCAACGAACGGCAGCGTCCTGGCGAACCTGAACATCGGCGGCGGCGACCAGGCCACTTACGATTCCGTGTCGAACCGCTATTTCCTCGCCGACAACCGTTGGACGGCGACCGGAAAGTCTTGCGCCGGGGGCACGGCGGGAACCTGTCCCCTGACGCCGGTCGTCGGTGTCGTCGACGCGGCGACGCGCGCCATCATCGGCACGTTGCCAAACGGAGCCAACGCTCACTCTATTGCCGTTTCCGGGACGAACAAGAAAGTCGTGACTCCGTTTACCGCGCCGACGGCGACCGGAGGCGGCGATGGATTCCCCGACGGCGGAATCTCCCTGTTCACGACGATGTAGGGTGACCATTCGGGCCATCGCGCGTTCCGTGCGGCAGCGCGCGATGGCGGTCCATTGAAGACCCGCGCAGGGACTTGCTCCGCGCGGGTCTTCCGCATCGATTACGGCCCGGAAGCCGAGCGTCCCTAGGCTCCGCGCCTTTGCTTGGCGCTGCCGACCGGGTCCGCGGGTTTCTGCACCCAGAACTGATACATGCCCGAGAACACGTCGGGGTTCGCCGCTTCGAAAGCGTTCCAAAGGTTCAGATTCGAGAGCGTCTTGTCCTCCGGGAAGCGCTCCGTGTAATGCCTGATGACGTGCGGTTCAAGAGAAAAACCGATGAAGGCCAATCCCAGTTGCTCAAGGTATTCCTGAAGTCGGGGAAGCGTGAATCGATGCTCCTGAACGTGGAGCATCAGATCGCGAAACTGACTGGTCCCGTAGAAGTCCCGGCGCAACAGGAGCCTGCTCACATCCGCATCAGCTTGCACGGACATGAGTTCCTCGCGGCACCGGCGAATGTTGTCTGCGTCGGCAATGTGACCGCGCTTGGCCAGGAAGTCCCGGGCGGCAACGACGTCCTTGCGGCCCAGCTCGCTGTAGACGCCCAGCCTCATGAGACCGCAGGGTCTCAACAGCGAGAGTAGCACGCGCAAACCCGAGATCGGCTCGGCAAGATGATGCAGCACCCCGACCGACTCGATGACGTCGAACGTCCGGCCGATCGATCCCAGGCTCATGATGTCGGCCTGCGCGTATTCGATGTTCTCCAGGCCGAGCTCGTGCGTCTTCCTGTTCGCATAGCACAAGCTCGTCATGCTGAGATCGACGGCAAGCACCCGGGCGCCGCGAAACCGTTGGGCCGTTTCAATCGAGTGCTGGCCTGTGCCGCAGCCCGCGATGAGGATGTCGAGGCCGCTGTCGCCGCACAGGGGCTCGAACGGCGACGAAGGAAACTGCTGGCGCAGATAGGCGTCGATGGAGACAGGCCTGCCGGCAGGCGTGCATTTCACCCAGCGTGGGTACGGATTCTCTTCGTACTGCTGCCGGACGAGTCGGGACACACGGCCCTCGATGGCCGTCAGGCTGGGAATCACGGCGCGGTATTGCCGTTCTTCGGCGGGCTCCAGCACCTGTTGCGCCAACACTGCGGCCACCGCATCGGGCCAGGGCCGATCGCACAGGGCTTCGGCGGAAGGCAGAGAGCTCAGCGGGAAATAGGCCGCCACGGCCGTCAGCCACAGCACAGGCAAGGGGGCCCCGGACGCCAGAGCGGAGAGCAGCCGATCCCGCAGCCGCCACGCTCTGGCGGCTTCTTCGTCGGTACATGCAAAAACGTATTCGTTGACGAAGCACTGGCGCGCCAGGGCGCAGTAGAAGGCCAGGATCGTTCCCTGCGGTGCGCCGGAATCATCGGGCGCCGCAGCGGAATCGAGCATGGCGAATCTGGCCATGGTCAGAAACCGCTCGAGCTCAACATCGCAGGACGGAGTATTCTCCAGCAGGCACCTGAGCAACGGGTCCGCCGAGACCGACGCGAGGCCGGCATCCCCGTACAGTTCTTGACCGGACAGTCTCGCGGGCCAGGCCCGGCAGGCGCGCTCGATGCACCCATGGATGTCTCGATCGAGCTTGACGAGTCCGATGCATGCCGCCGCGAGATCGCCGGGCCTGCCCCACGGCTCCGAGATGGCCCGGACGAGAAGGCGCCGGATCTGCGGGCTGTCGTCAATCGGGCCAACGTTCCTGATGCAGGCGACGAAGCCGATTTTTGCTTCCGGTATTTCGCTGCAGTCCAGCGCGCGCTGGTAGCTGGAAAACGCCGAATCAAGCCGGCCGAGTCTTCGAAGGGCGTTGCCAAGATTGCTGTGCGCCTCTGCGTAATCCGGCTTGAGCGAGAGCGCCTCGCGGTAGCATTCAACCGCCTCGTCCAGCATGCCTTGCTCGCCGAGTGCCGTCGCCAGGTTGTTGTGCGCCTGGACGTAGTTCGGCTTGAGCGATAGCGCCTTGCGGTAGCAGGCGACCGCCTCCTCCAACCTTCCCTGTGCCTTGAGTGCATTTCCCAGGTTGTAGTGCGCGTCGGCAAGATCCGGCCAGAGGGAGAGCGCCCTGCGGCAGCAGGCGACCGCTTCTTCGAGGCGATCCAGTTCCTGGAGCGCAGCGCCCAGATTGCACTGCGCCTCGGCGAAATCCGGCTTGATCGAAACCGCCTTGCGGTAACAGGCGAGTGCGTCGTGGAGATTCCCTTGTTCCCTTAGAGTGTTTCCCAGGTTGTAGTGCGCGTCGGCAAAATCCGGCCTGAGCAACAGCGCCTTGCGATAACAAGCGGCTGCGTCCTCGAGCTTGCCCTGTTGCTTGAACGCAGCCCCCAGGTTGTTGTGTGCCTGGAAGTCATCCGGTCGGATGGAGATCGCCCTGCTGATGAGTTCAACGGCGATCTCGTTCTTTCCCGACTGGCGGGCAATCACACCCAGGAAATGCAAGGCATCGGGGTGGTTCGGCGCCGCCCGGAGTACGTGCTGATAGAGGGCTTGCGCGCGGGCCAAGCGCCCGGCCCGGTGGTGTTCGAGAGCAGCCTGGACGAGGTCGGACGCCGACACCGGCTCGGCGACCCGGCCCGCGGCCGTTGCTTCGTCACGCTTCATGCAGCACTGCTTGTATTTGTTACCGCTTCCGCAGGGGCAAGGATCGTTTCGGCGAATCTTTGTCATTTGCGAGATTCACCTTGTTGATCGGACTTCTATTCGCCCGAGACTCTCGCCGGTCACTCGGGCTTGATCCCGGCCGATTTCGCGACCTTCGACCAGATCTCTATTTCGGACCGGATGCGCGCGTCGAACTCCTCGGGGCTCTGCCCGCCGGGCTCGGCGCCGAGGGTGGCGAGCCGTTTGCGCACGTCCGGGTCGTTGAGCACGGACACCATGTCCCTGTGGATCTTGTCGATGAGGTCCTTGGGCGTACCCTTGGGCGCAAACAGCCCGAACCAGGGAATCGCTTCGAATCCCGGCAGCCCGGATTGCGCAATCGCCGGCGCATCGGGAAAGATCGGGGAGGGCTTGGGCGAGCCGACCCCCAGAAGCCGTACCCGCCCTGCGCGCACCTGTCCCTGCACGGTGCTCACTGCTGCGAAGCCGAGCGGCACGTGACCGCCGACGAGGTCGATCATCATGGGACCGGCTCCCTTGTAGGGAATGACCTGCAGGTTGATCCCGGCAAGCATGTTGAACAGGTGCAGGGCCAACTGCGAGCTCGAATCCGATACGCCGAACGAGACCGACCCAGGTTTGGCTTTTTCCATGGCAATCACGTCAGCGGCCGATTTCGCCGACAGCGTGTTGGTCGCGACCATGGCCAGGGGCGACATGGAAACGATGGTGATGGGCACGAGGTCCGTGAGCGGATCGTAGGGAAGCTTCGCGTACATGCTCGGATTGACCGTGTACGCGGTGGAGGTCAGCAGCAGCGTATGGCCGTCGGGCGCGCTCTTCGCGACTCCTTCCGTGCCGATGATCGTGTTGGCGCCCGGGCGCATCTCGATGACGACCGGCTGTTTCCATATCGCGCTCAACTTGTCCTGGATGGAGCGCGCGTTGGCCTCGCTGCTCCCGCCGGGGGCGAACGGAATGATCATGCGAACCGGCTTCAGCGGGAACGTCTGGCCGTGCGCCGATAGGGCGATGGCGCCGACCACCGCCGCCAGGACGAACTTTGCGAGCCTCATGAACATATCCTCTCCTTTGTCAGGGCGTTCGTTTGCATGCTTGCGAGTGCCGGGCTCGGACCCGCGAAACGATTTCAACCGTTGCGTGGGGACGAGGACCGGCGCCTTCATGGCAACAGCACGGTCGAGCCGGTGGTCCTGCGGGCTTCCAGATCGCGATGCGCCTGCGCCGCGTCCCGGAGCGGGTAGGTTTGATTGAGGCAGGCCCGCCCAGTGGCGGCCTTCACGTTACTTGAAGAGCGACAGGTCGATGCAGTCCGCCATATGGTTGTAGCCGACATCGTTGGGGTGCAAATGGTCACTGGAGTCATAGATAGCCAGCATTTTCTTAGGTTCATTCGGGTCGGCCAAGCACTTGTCGAAGTCGATCACCGCGTCGAAGGCGCCGCTCGTGCGTATCCACGCATTGACGGCCTCGCGCCTTTGCCATTTCTCCAACGTCCAATTGTCATTCGTGTAGGTTGACTGCCACCAGGGTATCAAGGTGCCACCGAAGATCTTGATCCCTGCCGAGTGCGCCCGCAAGATCATTTGCTTGTAGCCGTTGATCATTTCATCGACGGTCACTGCTAGAGCGGGATCATCAGGCGGTAGGGCGGGATTATCAGGCGGTGGCGCCGAGTTGCGAATGTCGTTGACTCCCAGGAGCACAATGACGTGTGTCACGCCCGGCTGGGCGATTACGTCGCGGTCAAATCGATGCAGGCCAGCGTCGTTCCCGCCAGCCGCCAACGCGCTGGAATCCCAGAGAAGCTTGTTGCCCCCGGTCCCATGATCCAATACGCCCATCTGGCGGTTGCCGGGCTGTGCCATGAGCCGCCGGGCGAGTTCATAAGGCCAGCGGCTGTTCGTGTCCGGCGTGGAGACATTGCCATCCGTTAGAGAGTCGCCGAAGGCGACAATTGCTCCGGTCTGCTTTGAGGCCAATACTTCAACGTTGCTCAAGAAGTACCACGATAGCGTAGTAGTGGTGCCGCCCGGCATCGCGCTGGCCGCAGTCAGGTTACCCGCACCCGGCGAAGAGATGTAGCTCGTCTGCTTCGCGATGCCGTGGTGGGTTATTTGAAAGGTCCCGGGGACATTGCCAGGCAGGTAAAAGCTCACCGCGAGGTCCGTGAGGGCCGGCACTTCGAGATCGACGGGATCGCTCACCGCCAGCGCGCCGGTCCAGACCTTCGTCGAAGGCGATCCCCCGAAGGTGAGTACCCGATCCGAGCCGGGGACGATGGCGGAGCCGTCCACCGTGGAGCATGTTCCCGCAGGAGAGGTAGCAGCAGGGTACGTATATGGCCCAGGTATGACGGTGCAGGGAGCACGAAGCGCGATGTGCCCCGCGCCGATGACGAGCGGTTGGGTACCGTAAGCGTTCGAAAACCGTACGCGAACGCTATGGCCGCCAATGCTGGTGCGGACAATCATGCGCAGGGTCTGGTTATTGAACGAAACAGCTTTTGTTGCTTGCGGGCTGGTAGCCCAAGTGCCGACCCAGTGTTGTTCTTCGTTTTCAACATTCCGGGCGCTGGGCTTGCCCCTGTATTCCGTAGTTCTTAACTGGTCCATTATGCGGCCTTCTTCAACTGTGCGGCGATCGCGCCGATGTCCCACGCATCCTCTTCGCTGAACCCATGCGCAGCGCGGTGAGGTCGGCGTCGCCGACTTCGGCTGACTTGAGCGCTACCTTCAATGCAAAGCCGAGCATGGCTTTCTGGCGTGGGATGAGGGCCGGCATCGTTACGGCAACAGCACGGTCGCGCCGGTGGTCTTGCGGGCCTCGAGATCGCGATGCGCCTGTGCCGCTTCGCGCAGCGGATAGGTTTGATTGATCGAGACCTTGACCGCCTTCTTCTTCACCACCGCGAAAAGCTCGCGCGCGGCCCGCAGCAGGTCCTCCCGCCTCGCCGTATAGTTGAGCAGCCCTGGGCGCGTCAGGAACAGCGAGCGCTTTGCCAGGAGGGAAAGGTCGAACGGTGCCACTGCGCCGGAAGCGCTGCCGAAGACCACCATAAGCCCCAGCGGCGCAAGGCAGTCGAGGGAGCCCGCGAACGTATCCTTGCCGACGCCGTCGTAGACGACCCGGACACCTCTTCCCTTCGTGATCTGCCCGACGTGCTCGACGAAGTTCTCTTTAGACGTGACGATGACGTGCTTGCAGCCGGATCTCTTGGCAAATGCGGCCTTCTCGTCGCTGCTGACCGTGCCGATCACGGTCGCTCCGAGGTATTTCGCCCACTGGCAGAGAATCTGGCCGACGCCACCGGCCGCAGCGTGCACGAGTATCGTGTCGCCTTCCTTGAGCCTGTATGTGCGCCGGATCAGGAACCACGCGGTCAGGCCTTTCATCATGATCGCGGCGGCGACCCTGTCCTCTATGCCGTCGGGAATCTTCACCAGCCGCTCGACCGGACGCAGACACACCTCCGCATATGATCCGATCGGCTGCTCGTAGGCAACGCGGTCACCAGCCTTGAACTCCTTCACCTTCGGGCCGACCGCTTCCACGATGCCCGCTCCCTCCCTGCCGAGGGTAAGCGGCATGGCGTACGGGTACAGGCCTCGCCGATGATAGACGTCGATGAAGTTGAGGCCGACCGCCGTATTTCGCACCCGCACTTCGCCGGCGCCAGGGCTGCCAACCTGCACCTCCTCCCAACGCATCTTCTCGGGCCCGCCTGGTTCATGTATGCGAATCGCGTACGGCATATCCGGTCTCCACTTGTTGGATGAACGCTTGACCTGACGCAGCGCCTGTTGTCCGCGCGCGATATGGCAAGTCGCCGCCCAGGCAATTATTTGATAGGTCTTCTTCTTGGCGGATAGACCAACGTAATTCGGATAACACGGCGCTATTCAACTTTGAGTCCGATTGACTTGCACAACCTGGCATATTTGTCGAGCTCGCTGTGGATAAAGGCCGCAAATTCTTCCGGTGTGTCGGTCCTTGGTTCCAGGCCCTGCTTACCGAGCGATTCCTTCATCTTGGGGGTATTGACTACCTTGCCGATGGCCGCGTTAAGCTGGGCGATGATCTCCTTGGGCACGCCTGCCGGGGCTAGCACGCCCACCCAGGCGGAACCATCGAATCCGGGTAATCCCGACTCGTCGAGCGTGGGTATCGACGGCAACAACGACGTTCGCTGCGCAACGCTCACTGCGATTGGTCTCAGCCTGCCAGCCCCTAGAAGAGGCAGTACCGTTGGAATGGTGCCGAATGACATGTCGATTTGACCAGTCGCAGTTGCGACGGCAAGTTCGCCTCCGCCCTTGTACGGGACGTGCGTCATGTTCACCTTGGTCATCAAGCTGAAAAGCTCGCTCGAAAGATGTGCCTGGCTGCCTATACCGACGGACCCAAAGCTAAGCTTGCCTGGCCTAGCAAGCTCGATCAGTTCCTTGACGTTGTGCGCGGGTGACGAAGCAGGAACCACGAGTACGTACGGCATGATCCCCAACAAAGACACCGATGCAAGGTCACGCTCGAGGTCATACGGAAGCTTGCGCAACGCCGGTAGAGTGACGTCTATGCTCGTCGTGAGCAGCAGCGTGTAACCGTCGGCAGGGGACGTGGCAACCCTCGCAGTCGCGATAGCACCGCTTGCACCGGCGCGGTTTTCGATGATGATCGACTGGCCCAGCGTTTCAGACAATTGCGGTGCGAGTATGCGCACCGTGACGTCAGCCAAGCCCCCCGGGGTGAATCCTACAAGCACGTGAACCGGCTTGACGGGATAGCTTTGTGCGAATGCAAACGATGCAAAAAGAGACAAATTAACGCACCCTATCAATCCCGCGAACAACGCGTTCCTCCCTTTTCCCCACATGACTTCTCCTCCTTTCCAAAATGCGTCTTGACTCTAGGCCATCTTCTCTTCGATCCCGGCGGCAACCGGACTAGTGCCCCGTTCAACGACACCCCTCCCAGAGCCCTCCGATTCAGCCGAGCCGAGGCAACGGCAAGGGTATCCCGGGCGGAAGCGTCTTCTTGTTGACCTTCAGGGCCATGGAAACGAGCGTGAAATACCCCGATGCGCCGATCAAATCGGCGACTCCACTATCGCCAAACTGCTTGCGCGCGGCATCAAAGGCCGCATCGCGGACCTCCTTGTCGCGATGCAGTTCCGTGCAGAACTCATATGCGACGGCCTCGTCGTCCTTCATCCCCGATGGACGCTTGCCTTGCGCAAGCTCGGACGCCACATCGGGACTCAGGCCTGCCGTGATCGCGCGGGGACAGTGCTCATACCATTCGTACTGCGCCGTCCAGTGCCTGGCGGTGATCAGGATCGCGAATTCCACGATGCGAGTGGACAGCGAACTGCCGAATCTGACGTATTCGCCGAGCTTCGCCGAGCGCCTCGCGAGCTCCGGGGAGCGCAACAGCACGTCGGTTGGCGGCCCCATGCGGCCCCTCGGACCCGCGCAGATCTCCCGATGGACGGCCCGTTGGGCTTCCGTCATCTCGTCTTCGGTCAGTTCCTCGAATCGCATGTCTTGTGCCTCCCTATTCCATCCCTCCCGCGGCCCGGGCGAGTCTCCGGGATCGGGTCATTTCGCCTTCGGCATTCGCCCCAGGAGATAGAACTCGTCGTTCGGCCGCATACTGGTCATGTTGGCCATGCGGTTCGAGAGCGCGAAGAACGCGGCGATCGCGCCGATGTCCCAGATGTCATCTTCGGTGAACCCATGGCCCCGCAGCGCGGCGAAGTCGTCATCGCCGATCTCGGCCGACTTGAGCGCCACCTTCAATGCGAAGTCGAGCATGGCTTTCTGCCGCGGGGTGATATCGGCCTTGCGGTAGTTGGTCGCGACTTGGTCGCTGATCAGCGGGTTCCTGGCGCGGATGCGCAGGATCGCGCCGTGCGCGACGACGCAGTACTGGCAGCCGTTGGCGCCACTGGTGGCGACGACGATCATTTCGCGCTCGGCCTTGGTGATGCCGCCCTCCTTTTCCATCAGCGCATCGTGATAGGCAACGAAGGCGCGGAATTCGTCGGGGCGGTGCGCGAGGGTGAGGAAGACGTTGGGGACGAATCCGGTTTTTTCCTGGACACCCACGATCCTGCTGCGGATGTCCTCGGGAAGATCCTTGATTTCAGGTATGGGGAAACGGCTTATTGGGGCGGCCATATCGGCTCCTTTGAGACATTGCGGGTTGGATTGACGACGATGACCTCGACCGGATCTCGAGTTCCCGATGGACGGCTTGACCTCTGCTCCAGGCAATGCCTAGCGGCCCACATCGACGACGAGTCGACCCGTCACTTTGCCCGCCAGGACCTCGGGAGCCGCGGCGATCGCTTCCTTGAGACCGATCTCGCGGGAAAGACTCTTCAGCCGCGCACGGTCGATGCTCTTCTCGATCCTCTTCCATGCTGCCTGGCGCTCCTGCAGCGGGGCCATGACGCTGTCGACGCCGGCGAGCACGACACCGCGCAGGATGAAGGGTGCAACCGTCAGCGGCAGATCCATGCCTTGGGCCAATCCGCATGCGGCGACGGTTCCCCGGTACCTCGTTGAGGCGCAGACGTTCGCCAGGGTATGCGAGCCGACCGTGTCGACGGCGCCTGCCCATCGTTCCTTCTGCAGCGGCTTTCCGGGCCGGGACAGGGTTTCACGATCGATGACCTCCTTCGCCCCCAGATCCCGCAGATAGGCGGCCTGGTCCGGCTTTCCGGTGGAGGCGACCACGTGATACCCGCTCGCGGCCAGGAGCAGGATCGCGATGCTGCCCACGCCGCCGCTCGCGCCCGTCACCAGCACCTCCCCGTCTTTCGGGCTTACTCCGTTTTTCTCGAGCGCCATGACGCACAGCGCGGCGGTGTAGCCTGCGGTACCGATGGCCATCGTTTCGAACGGTGTCATCGTCTCGGGTCTGCGAATGAGCCATTCGCCCTTGAGTCGCGCCCGCTGCGCCAGTCCGCCCCAATGGCCCTCGCCGACACCCCAGCCATTGAGCACGACCTGGTCGCCGGCCTGCCACTGCGGACTCTGGGATTCCGTGACGCTGCCGGCCAGATCGATGCCCGGCACCATTGGAAACCGGCGCACGACGGGAGACTTTCCCGTGATCGCGAGCGCGTCCTTGTAGTTGACCGTGGAATAGGCGACCTCGACGGTGACGGTCCCGGCAGCCTTCTCCGGCAGCGTGCCTTCGTCGAGTTCCCTCACGCCGGCAACGGTTTCGCCTGCGTCGTTCTTCTCAAGATAGATGGCGCGGAATTTCATCTGTTCATCCTGTGTGCAATCGGTGCCCTGCGGCTTGCGCAAACCGTTTCACTTCCGGAGCATCGTATCCGCCACGGCCCTGAATTCATCGTCCGTCAACGCCCGGTGTTTGTTCACCGCAACCTGCTTCACCTGCGTCAACATCTCGGGAAAGCGTTCCTCGGGGACGGGCAGGCCCATGTCCTTGACCTTGAAGGAGATCGACGCCAGGCCGCTCTTCTTGCCCAGCAGTATCTTGCGCTTCTGTCCCACGAGCTCGGGTTGGTACGGCTCGGAGGTGAACGGGTCCTGCAGCAGTCCTGCCACCGCCATGCCGGACTCGTGCTGAAATGCACCCTCCCCCACCACGGCCTTGTTCACCTGAGTGGGAACACCGCTCAGCTCGGCGACGAGCTTCGAGATGCCGGTCAGCTTGGTGAGATCCAGGCCTGTACGGACCCCATAGAGCACTTCCAGCGCCATTGCCACTTCCTCGGTCGCCGCATTTCCGCAGCGCTCGCCGAGCCCGTTGATCGTCGTGGAGGCGTAGTCCGCGCCCGCCACGACCCCTGCAAGCGTGTTGGCGCAGGCCAGTCCCAGGTCGTTGTGGCAGTGGATCTCGACCGGAATGCCGGGCGCCACCTCGCGGACCTGGCCGACGACGTAGCGAATCGCCTCCGGCAGGGCGCATCCCGTGGTGTCGACGATCCGCAGCCTGTCCACGGTGCCGGCTCGCTGCAGCTCCGCGACGAGCCTGCGCAGGAAGGGAAGCTCCCCACGTGTCGTGTCGTAGGGGCTGAAGATGACACGCACGCCCTTGCGTCGGGCGTACTCGCTGAGTTCGAGCGCCCGCTTCAGATACTCGTCGTCGCCGATCCCCTTCAGCTTGTGCTTGCGTTCGAGCGGGCTGATCGGAAAGCTTATCCGTACGGCCCAGACGCCCAATGCCGCTGCCTGATCGATGTCGCTGGTGATCCCGCGACAGAGTACGCTAATCTTCGATCGCAATCCGGCCTGGCACATCTCGGCGATGGCCTGCCGGTCTTCCTCGGCGCTTGCGACCGTGCCGGCCTCGATTTCATAGATGCCCAGGTCATCGAGGGCGCGCGCAATCCGGACCTTTGCCGCGCGGTTGAATACGATCCCGGCCTGCTGCTCTCCATCCCGCAAGGTGCAGTCGGTCAGGAATATCTGTCTTCCCGGCGCTATCTTCGCGCCGGACGCCTCGTTGAATGGGCTGGGCCACATTCCGTTTCTTGGACCGTTAGACATTGCGCTCCCCTGTATGCTGGTTTAGTGGATACCTGCAGGCTCATGAGACCGGATCCGGCTGTGCCGCGGCCGCGCGCGCCTGATCCTGAAGTCTGCCTCGCAGGGCTGCCGTCGCTTTCGCGTCGACCTCGAACGTCTTCGGATCGATGATCACGCCATAGTCGCTTCGCGCGCCTTCGATGCTCACGTAGCCCTGGCGGACGTCCTCCACGACCCGCTCGACGGAACGCGCGGTCGGCGGATTCCGGCCGCCGCCCCCCGCGGACAGCAGCTCGACGGTCGCCCCGGCCTTCAGCGGCAGCGAGGTCACCTTGTAGTATCGGCGCGCCTCGGTTTCCCCGGGCTGGCGGATGAGCGCACAGCCCACCTGGGCCGGCTTGCCGCCGAACAGTCCCCACGGCGGACACTTGGTTCGCTCGAAGGCGGCGACGAAGGCAGTGTCCTGCAGAACGCGATAGATCTTGCGCAGGCCGAGACCGCCGCGGAATTCTCCTGCGCCCGCGGAGTCCGGCCGCCATTCGTAGCGCTCCACCTGCAGCGGATAGAAAGTCTCCTCGACCTCGATCGGAATGTTGCGGGTGTCGCCGTGCGTCGTGGTCTTGAGCGGCGAAAAGCCGTCGCTGTCGGGCTGGGCGCCCCAGCCTCCCAGCGTGGTGTCGAGCGTCGAGTAGCGAAACCCGCTGACCGCATCGCGTCCGTAAAACGTGTAGAGGCCCTGAGCGGCGTGGTGGCCCGCCGGGACGCGATCGGGCATCGCCTGGCTGAGCGCCAGGTAGATGGTATCGATGATCGTCTTCAGGGCGAGGTTCCAGAACGACATCGCCGCGTTGTCGACCGCGCTGATCAGCGTGCCCTCGGGCAATACCACCTTGAGCGGCCGGAACGCGCCTTCGTTCGGCGGCAGACGCGGGGCGATC
>Ga0209514_10003664_pt1 | contig 21600 bp, 20 predicted proteins | sample Subgrocontami58m_FD_187452 | JGI IMG/M metagenome (GOLD analysis project Ga0209514, IMG submission 187452) | Subsurface groundwater microbial communities from S. Glens Falls, New York, USA - GMW37 contaminated, 5.8 m (SPAdes) (version 3) | ecosystem: Environmental > Aquatic > Deep subsurface >...
CTGCCACTACCTATGTTGATTTAGGAGGCAGATTGTCAACCATTGAAGAAAGGCTTAATGGATTAGAGGCAAGAATCCAGAATCAAGAATCAAAGGAAAGCACCCTATCGGCTCAGGAGTCTACCCCTTCTGCTGCCCTTACTAGCACACAACTATTGGCCTCAGCTGCAGCTGAAGTTGTGGCTACCTCATCAGCCCAAGAATCAACTACTTCTTCTGAACTGGCCTTGGTTCAAGATTCAGCGTCAAATATTCCGGACTTAAACCTGACCCCTCCTGATGTTCTAATTTCTACTTACTCTGCTACTTTAACTAATTTAGAGGTTAAATCTGAAGCTACAGTATCTGGAATGCTCAAAGCATATCAGGCAGAGATCTCCCAAAACTTCAAAGTCTTTGGTGCTACAACTTTATCTCATACAGTTATAGCAGGAGATCTGATAGTTGATGGCACCTTTAGTATTAGTCATGGCTCAGAGATTAACGTCATAGGCTCACCGGGTCTAATTGATTCCGGGATACTTTATCTACAAAAGTCTCCTTTAGCTATAAAAGTTGATATCTTCAATGGAAAAGTTGTAATAGATCAGAATGGTAATTTAACAGCTCAAACAATATCAGCTTCAGAGTATCTGGGTGTGGCTGGTAAGAGTGTGGGCACTGGTAAGATTTTATCTGGCACTACATCTATAGACATTGCAAGCAGTATTGTCAAAACAAACTCTCGCATATTGGTAACACCAACTGTTAATACTGGTCTGACTTTGTCCGTTACTGACAAAAAAGATGGGCAAGGCTTTACAGTCTCTGTCTCCACTCTTACTTCTCAGGATATACCATTTGATTGGTTTATCATAAATGAATCAGTAGCGCCATAAAAGGAAACTTATACTTTATTACAATATGAGTGATGACATAAGAGAAGTTAAAACTAGGCTTGGTAGTGTAGAAACAAGGCTAGGAACAGTAGAAACAAGATTAGATTCGGTGGAGCGTAAACTTGACAACGTCATAGTAAATCAATTGGAAGACAGAACAATCTTGAGGCAACAAACAGCGCTTAGGTAACATTGAATCTATCCCCTCTATTGCCCACCAACTGAAGAAAAAGTAATTTTATCTTTTGGATACACTTCTTTTATAAAGGTCTAAATTTTCCAAAGCCATGCCTGTGCCTAATGCCACACAAAGTAAGGGATTTTCTGCCAGGGCGCAAGGTACTCCTAATGATTCCGTCATTAGTTTATCTAAATTCCTCAAACAAGATGTTCCCCCGCTCATAACAATACCTTTATCAATAATATCTGAGGCCAACTCCGGAGGGATCTGCTCCAGTACCCCTTTGGCAGCCCCGATAATCTTTTGCGCAATGTCATAAACTGCATCTGTTACCTCAGTTGATGTAATCTCGATGGTTTTTGGCAAACCTGAGAAAGCATCTCTACCTCTGACCTCCATCACTTCCTCTTCCTTTAACTTAGTAGCTGAGCCAATCTTTATTTTAACCTCTTCTGCCATTCTTTCGCCGATTATTAAATTATGCTTTTTTCTAACAAAGCCTTGGATGGCCTCATCAATTTTATTTCCGCCTACCCTAACAGAATTATGTACCACCACTCCTCCTAAACAGATTACTGCCGCCTCAGTAGTTCCTCCGCCTATATCCACAATCATATTTCCTGAGGCATTAGCAATGGGGATTCGGGCCCCAATGGCGGCAGCTAAAGGCTCATCTATTAAATAGGCAGTTTTGGCTCCAGCTGATAAAGTAGCATCTAAAATTGCCCTTTTTTCTACCGAGGTCACTCCGGCCGGAGCACAAACCATCACCTCCGGCTTAAAAAGGCGGGAATGGCCGCAAACTTTATCTAAAAAGTATCTGATCATGGCCTCAGTAATGACATAATCTGCAATCACTCCGTCTCTCATAGGTCGTGAAGCCTGAATGTTACCGGGAGTTCTGCCTAACATCTCTTTGGCTTCATTCCCTACTGCCAAAACCCGATGGTCATCTGTGGTAACTGCCACCACTGTCGGCTCATTTAAAACAATTCCCTCACCTGCCAGATAAACCAGACTGTTGGCTGTTCCTAAATCTATACCCACCCGTTTTGAAAACTTAAACATAAGAGAAATTGAAAATTAAGAATTAACGTTGTTATTCTAACAACCAAAAAACCTGGTCACAAGATATATTAAATGGATCAAAATAGAACGAGGTGAAAGAATTTAGAGGCTACCCAGATTCAAATCAAAGCTACTTTAAGTTTATGCCGTATAAATTAGGAGCTGAAGCCGTAGGCGTTGGGAAGGAGCTGATGATAACCAGTCTTGAGGAATCAGGCCAGGGAAAAGCAAAGCTGTTATGAAAGCTTCCGGCAAAGATAACTGCTTTATTTGCTCCGTCATACTCGGCAATTGAGACAGTTCCCTCTTCTACTAAAATAATATGCTGAGAATCAGGTAACCAGAGGTGTGCTTTAGCATCAGGTAAACTGTACTCTTTTCTCTCTTCCAGATCATAAACCTTCATCCCTCCCACTACTGTTTCACCTTTGAGCTCTTTTTTCTCTAAAGGTTTATTCCGATACATGAATTTTGTCTCATCAGGTGACCACTTGATGACAGCTGAATCTGAGGCGGTCCGTCTGACCATTACATCCTGAATAGTAGCTAACCTAGCCTGTTCTCTATTCTCCACATCTTCCTCCCATCCTTTTAAGGTACCGGAAAGTATGGGAGTGATATCTCTTGGTTCATCGTTAAAATTATCAGCATTCATCAGATAATTGTTGTTATTTAAGGTTACTAAAACCTGTTTTGAGTCCGGAGACCAGCGTAAGGAGGCTGCTGTATAGTCAATTGACTGGCTACTTTTGGCGATCTGGTGTGGTTCACTGGATCTGGCAAAAGCAATGGGTTGGTCTTTAGCCATTGTCCAGACCCATACACCCATCTTTTTATCTGAGGGGACTATATAGGCCAACTTATCTCCGTCCGGGCTTAAAATCGCCCCTTCAACACCTGAGAAGGTCAAAGGATAAATAGTCGGGATAGCCGGAAAAAGTGTTACCTTTAATTCTGTCACCAATCCTTCTTTAACCTCCACCTGTTTTTCCCAAGGAATAAATCCTTCTTTGACAACTTTAACTGTATACTGCTTAGGCGGTAAACTGGAGATGGTTGCATCAGTGGCGGTTGTTAAATGTCCGTCCACGAAAACAGAAGCTGCATCTGGTTTGGAGGTCACAGTAATAATACCCGTACCAACTATTCTTTTTTGTTCCGGTGAAAAAGTATAGCCTTTAGCCAAAAAAATAACTATTCCTCCGATAAGAGAAATAGTCAAAACAGTTAAAATAGTGACGATAAATCTTCTGGACATCTTTTTAAGAATACGAAATATATTGTATAGAGTATTAAAGGCAAAAGCAATTTCTTCAATGCTCCTAGAATTACTAATAATTGTTTAGCTTTTAGCTTCCTGCCAATCGTGCTCTCACTATTAATCGTTTAAGTAAAGTGCCTGGCGGGTCACAGGTTTGGAGAGTTAGAACCGGTGCATCATAGCGGTTCAACAGATAGGAAAGATCATTTGGCTCTACCACTGTTTTATCAAAGACAATGTAATCATACCTTTTATTCTGATAAAAGATCACAATCTTATCTCCTGATTGAAGCTCCCTTAACAGGTAAAAGACCGCGTTAAACCTGACTATATTCCAGGGAGCATCTGTAGAATGAGAAAAAAGATATAAATTACCCTTTTCTCCTGGTAGTGTGCTGCCTTTGGCCATGGCTACACCCTGACTTAAAGCCCGACTATATTCTGCCTCATTTCCTGGATCAACGTTGGCAATTACCCTTTCATTGGCGTTGATCTTTTCAATTACCACCCCAAAATCTGTTGATTTGGGGATAATCGCCTGTTCGTTGGCTGCCACACTTCCAAAAGAGGCTGCACCACCTGCTTCACCTGTAGCATCTTCAGAACTGATAATTTCCGGAACTGCTCTTTGAACTTTCCATATTTGACCCCATCTGTAACCTACCTCAGCCTGAACTAATGGGCCGAACATAAAAACAAAGCTTAAAACTCCCAAAAAAAACAGAAAATATCCAAAAAAGCGTATTAAAAGTACTACTTTGAAACGTTTTGACATAGTATAAGCATCCCTGCCCAGATTCGAACTGGGGACCCCCTCGTTAGGACCGAGGTGCTCTATCCAACTGAGCTACAGGGACACACAACTTGGTAATTATACTATTTACAGCTTTAACTTTCTTTAATAGATCTCCTCCTTTTTTAATTCTAATCCTACACATACCATATGTTAATTTTCCTAACTTTTTTCCTAACAAAACATCAGTGGCCAGAAATTCACTTACTGGGATATTAGTTACTTGGGACCAAAATTTTAGACACTCTTCCTTATCTAAGTCTTCGTAGACTCTTATGCTGATTTTAAATCTATCTTCATCTACTCCAAAAACTTCCCTCATACACCACATAAAAACTCGAACTAGGTTGGGATCAGTATTAGAAAGACCAAAATCTCTTTTTTCTCCTTCGCCCCAATAAAGAGAACTTAAAACAAGCAGCTTTTCTTTGATACTTAATGAATCTATTAATTGATTCATTTCCTCTAGCGCTTTTTGTTCTCTTAGTAACATCCTTTTCCTACTACCTCCCCGCTTTAGAGACCATTCTGGTAAATATTCAGGTAAGATCTGCACTCCTTTGATGTATCTTAAAACTGTAGTTCTAGAAATACCTAAGGTATTACTAATTTCTGGAGTGCTAAAACCTAGTGAGCGTAATTTCTTAATTTGAGATATCTGATCATCACTATATTTCCTCATTAATAAAATCTTAACAGTCGGATAATATGATGTCAATCTAGTTTTGGATTATATTAACTATTGATTGCATAAAGTACACCTAATGCTTAAAATAAACTGGTTTATTAACGGGGACTAGTTCATCGGTAGAACGCTCGCTTCGGGTGCGAGAGGCAGAGGGTTCAATTCCCTCGTCCCCGACTCCATATAAACTGATATACTTAAAGAATGGATCTTGATAGAACTTTAGAGAAAAAAGAGGAGCTTTTATCAGAAAACGAGGAGTATCAGCAGCAGGAAAACCTCTTTCACCATCATGTCACCGGTAAATATATCGGTGATCTAATATACGGCTCAAACGACGGGATTATCACCACCTTTGCCATTGTGGCTGGTGCTGCTGGGGCATCCTTATCTTCTTCGGTGATTATTATCTTAGGTATTGCCAACATCCTGGCAGATGGCGTTTCCATGGGAGCCAGTAACTTTCTAGGGGAACGCTCTGAACAGGATTATGCTAAATCCCAGCGCCAAAAGGAAGAATGGGAGATAGAAAATCTAAGAGAGCTGGAAATCCAAGAAGTGAGAGAGATTTTTATGAGAAAAGGGTTTACAGGGAAAAACTTAGAAAAGGCTGTGGAGATCATCACCTCCGATAAAAAGGTGTGGCTAGAAACTATGATGCGGGATGAACTGGGAATTATAGAAGACTTTTCAGATGATCCAAAAAAACACGGGTTAATAACATTCGGAGCCTTTGTGTTGGCAGGTACTATTCCCCTGGCTCCCTATCTAATTCCTAACTTACCTAATCAGCTTCAAATCTCACTAATTATGGCTGCTGTAACACTTTTTGTGGTAGGTGCTTCCCGTTCCTATGTCACAGCTGTCTCTTGGCTTAAAGGAGGACTGGAGATGCTGGTTGTTGGTTCAGTTACTGCTGGTATTGCTTATCTAACAGGAAATTTTATAGACAAATTAATTAGATGAAGGAAACCAAAGACCGATTTCATGCTCGGCCTCTTCTGTGTTTCCAGAAGCATGAATTAAGTTATAGACCGGTCTTTCTTCTTGGTTGGCTTTTAAAATAGAATCAGATCCTAAATCACCTCTGATGGTGCCTTTTTCTGCTGTAGAGGGATCAGTAAAACCAGTAATTTTTCTCACCCTAACCACCGCATCTTCACCTTCTAAAATCATAGCCACCAAGGGAGCTGAGGTGATAAATTTTCTCAGCCAGGTAACAACTTTTCTGCCCTGATCTTCAGCTGAGGTGACCTGTTGACCGGCAGCAATTGTTTTTTCACCAATTGATTTTAGATATTCTGGATCCATTGGATAATGCTTCTCAATGATCTCATCCGGAGCTTTTTGATACATTTTCAACTCAACAACTTTTAATCCCTGATCCTCATAGCGTTTGATGATCTCCCCAATAAGGTTTTTTTCTGTTGCGTCTGGTTTTAGTAAGACTAATGTTTTCTGTAACATATTCAAGTGATTATACCTGAAGTTGGGAAGAAAATACAACCCAAAACTTAAGATTATCTTATTTCTATATCCTCCACTCCTACATTTCCATCCTCATAGACATTGACTATGGCAAATCTGGGAGCCTGAGTATTTCTTTGGGAAGCTAAAGCTCCCACTGTGACCATAGAAAGAGAGTTTTCCGGATCTACATATTCAGTAAAAAAGTGCACATCCCCGGCAAAAACTTTTCTGACCCCATATTCTTTTAACAGAGACCCTAAAGTTTTGGCTTGCCCCCTCAAATCCTTTTCCACCCTGCCCATGACATGATCAGAGGAGGGATGGGACAAAGGAATATGCAAAAATACCAAAATCCCTTTTAAACTCTCCCCTGCCAATTTGGTGTTTTCTAGTTCAGTAGTCAACCATTTCATCTGCTCATCAGAGATCCCTCTATAGCTGTCACTGTTATCAATTAAAATAAATTTTACTCCCTGATAGGTAAAAGATTGGTAATTAACCCCAAAAACTTCCTGAAAATTAACTGCTGGATTGAGCTGGCGGTTTCTGGCATCCCATAAATCATGATCCCCGGGGATGACAAAATAGCGCAATGCATTCTTATCAAACTCGTTTTTAGCTTTTTGCAGCTCAGCTATAGTTCCTACCTCAGTATAATCTCCCAAGCCAATGGCAAAGGCTAAATTAGGTTTCATACTTTTGGCCTGGATTAAGCTTCTGTTTAAATAATTATTCTCGTTATGGGAATCTGCTATTAACATAAAAGAAAAGAGGGTCTCTTTAGCCTGATTCTCCTCTTTTTTAGGTGTCAGGGTGGTTGGGATAATGGAGTTCTCGCCTACAATACTTTTTGGCAGCTGGAAACCAAATACTTTATCTACCAGTTTGACCGCCTCATCTGATTTAGCAACTGATAAAACAAGAGCCTTAGGATCCATTTTAAGTGGGTCTGCTCCGGAAAACTGGACATAGGCCAAATAGACTCCAAATGATAGTAAGCCAAACATGATTAAACTTAAAATCATCCGGAATAATCCTAGAATGGGGTTTGAAGAGTGTTTGGCAGAGTTCTTTCTAAACATATTAAGCTTTACATTTTATCAGGAGCTTCTATTCCCAAAAGATAGAGACCCTTCTTGAGAATATCTGCTGTAGTTTTTGATAACATAATTCTTAAATTCTCTTTTTCCGAACCTATAATCCTATTTTCCTGGTAAAACAGGTTATAGATTCTTGATAAATCTATTAAATACTCCGCCAAAATATTGGGATGTAAACTCACAGACACTTTTTTAACTATCTCCGGAAAATATGATGCCTTTTGTAAGATTAATCTCTCTTTTTGATCTAAGATCTGATCCATATTACCTTCCTGATAATTTATTTTTGATAAGACAGATTGGATTCTGGCGTAAGTATATTGCACATAAGGCCCGCTATCCCCTTGTAAAGAGACTGACTGATCCAGGTCAAAAACTATATTTGGTTCAGGTGAATATTTCAGGTAGGAGAATTTGATGGCTCCCAGGGCAATGGATCGAACTAGCTCCTGGTTAATCTCCAGCCTGCTTTCTTTGATAACCTCTCTCACCTTCTCGGAGACTATTTTTAAAATATCATCAAAGGTGACAACATTACCGGTTCTGGATGACATTTTGCCCTGTTTTAAATCCACAAAACCGTATGAAAGGTGGTATTTCTTACCTTCAATATGAGGAAAAAGCATCTCTATGGCTTTAATAACCACCTGAAAGTAGCCGGCTTGCTCACTGGCTACAACATGAATGGATTTATCGTAGTTGAAGGTGTCATACTCCAGCTGGGCCAGCCCAATCTCTTTCCCCTCGTAAGTTGGATTACCAGCTTGGGTGATAAAAACCCGGTTATGCAAACCATATTTTTCTCCGGGAAAAATGACTGCTCCTTGATCCTCCACAAACACTTTTCCCATATTTTTTAAAACAACTTCCTTACCACTCTCAAATACCTCACTTTCAAAAAAACACCTATCATATTTTATATCCAGTGCCTCATAAATGGGATTAAAATAGCTTAAACTCCATTCCCGGGCTAACTGGTAAAGCTTTTTAATACTTTCCTCTTTCTTATACAAAGCAGTGTTTATCTCATCAATCTCTTTTTTGGCCTCGGAACTGGCCTCATACTCACTTGTTCCCTTAGCATAGGCTTGTCCTAAAAATTTGGCTTTTTCTTCCAAATCAAGCTCTGTTGAGGGCAAACCTGTTTTCTGAATCCCCCAGATAGCTTTGGCAATATGCAATCCTATATCCCCCTGGTAATTGGCTCTGAAAACCTCATTGCCCATTGATTCAAAGATCCGACACAGACTTTCCCCTAAAATAAAAGTTCTCAGATGTCCGATATGAATCTCTTTTAAAGGATTAACATGTCCATATTCTACTAATATCTTTTTTGAAGATTCAGTTTTTTCAAAATTTACAAATGCTTCTAAATTTTTTAACAAAAATTCGTTTTTTAAAAAGAAGTTAATAAATCCGGCTCCTGCCACTTCTGCTTTTTCCAGGTACTCTCTTGGTCCAAGTTTTTCTAAAATGTTGTTAGCAATTTCTTGAGGAGATTGCTTACCATTTGTTGAATTTTGTTTAGCTAGCTGCAAAGCTATATTCGTAGTATAGTCTCCAAAATCAGAATTTTTTGGAATATCACAAACTATATCAGTTGATTGATAACCCAAAGCATTTATAACTTCTTTTAGGTCTGACTCTAGTTGCTGTTTTAACATAGGCTAATCATAGCATAAATTCTAATTTCTAAATACTGATTTCTTAAGAAATTAAGTCTTTAAGTTAATCAAATCTATTAGAAGCTTTCTTGCTAAAAAAGAGTAATGCTCCTGCCAGTACAAAATAATACCCTACCCAAAAGAGCCAACTTTTTTCTCCTACATATTCCCAAGCAAAAGGCAGGGAGGCAAAAAAACCCACGATAAAAGTAAAGTAAGTTAGCAAAAGGTTTGTCATAAAACCAATCACCAAAGCAAGAGTGGTGGATATAAAGTCTATAAAAATCATAATCATGCCTAAAATCATGATCAATGGAATAATCCAACCCACCATTAAGTTTGTTGCTATGCCTACTATAGAAAATTGATGGAAAGATTGAATAATAAAGGGTGTAACCATGATCTGGGCAGCTGTTGTGACACTCAAATCCTGGCTAATAAGGCTGGGAAGACGCTTTTCTAATAGCTTATTTAGCATGGGTGCTACAACAACCACTCCAAAGGTAGCTAAAAAGCTTAACTGAAACGAAAGATCAAAGAGCCATTTAGGGTTTATTAAAAGCATCATGGCGGCTGTAACTATAAGAAGCCAGAGAGCCTCTTTCTGTCTTCCAAAAAACTGGGCAGTTAAACTTAAGCCAGCCATCACTGCAGCTCGTAGTACAGGAATCTGTGCTCCTGTCAAAAGTGTATAAAAGACTATCAAAATAAAACTTAGTGATATAGCAAGTCTCTTATGCAGGATCCCGGACAGTAAAAACATAGTTACTCCAGCCAGCATGGTCAGGTTTTGTCCGGACACAACCACAATATGTAAAGTTGAGGTATCTCTTAAGTTTAATTTAAGATCTGCTGGTAAATCAGTTTTATTACCTAAAATTATGCCTGAAAGAAGTTGAGCTTGAGGTGAAGGTAAAAGACGGGATATCCTTTCATCCAGTTGGGCTCTTTGAGTGGAAAATAAATTTAACTTAGCTTCAAATCCACCTTGGTTTAACCTGAGAAAAAAAATTAGCAGAAAAAGGATAATGGAGAGAAGGAGTGGTAGCTTTCCTTTCATCCTAATAAACAACCAATGAGTTTTTTAATTTCTCAAACAAAGCTTGACTAATAGCTTTTTTGCTAACTAGCTCCTCTCCCTTTTGATAGGGACGATTTGAGATAATTTTTGAGGCTGTAACAGGACCTATTCCTGATAACGCTTCCAGTTCAGTCTGACTGGCGGTATTAATATTAACCTTAGTAGAACTTACACCAGCCACAGCTGATGAGGTGGTTAAAGTTGATAAATCTTCATTTTCAAAGGGGATGTAAATTTTAGTACCATCAACGATTTTTTGAGCCATATTCAGAGTTTTTACAATATATTCTTTATTTGTCTCCTCAGTGAATCCACCAGCTCGATCAACTGCATCCTGGATTCTCGATCCTTCGGACAGTTTATAAACTCCTGGATTTTTTATAGCGCCTGAAATATCAACGGTTATTTGTTGGGTGCTTACTATGCTTTCTTTGGGGTACTCTTTTTCTGCTAATTGCCTGGATCCGGAAAAAAATAGCCCTCCTGCTAATAAAATTAAGCCCAATGAAGTTAAAAATATTGGTAATCTATATTCGAAGATAAATTGCTGTAAACTAGTCTGCATCTGCTAACTCTGTTCGATATTTAGCAACCCATTTTCTATAGGCACGAATTAAATGAGACATCCCCCTTCTTTTCATCTCTTTTTGAACAATTCCCCCTGCATGAGGGTATTTATGTAGCCTGGGTTTTTTGGAAGAAAAACCATGAGAGTAATGAACCAATTCATGAGCAATGGTATGGTCTACCACCTCTTGAGGAATACTCATTTTTTTGAACATACCAGTAATATTAATGACACTTCTGGAACTGATCATCTTGATAGAACCTAACCGGAATTTGGAAGACCGGCTAAATCTTATAAAAACAGGGTTGTCTTGATTCATATCAGGAAAATAGCTGGACCAGATACTGTCTAATCTGGAAAGAAGCCATTTATTGTCGCGAGACATCGGAGTTCTCTGAAACTTATTATCTTGCTGAGGGTTGGCAGAACTTAGCATAGAGTGAGGCCATTATATCGTTCTTACCTAAATTTTACAACCCTGTAATTGGTTTCTTACAACATTTAAAATACCAATTTTAAAAAAGATTGCTGTAACAATATAATCTCTCGGCTGATAAATTTTAGCAGTTAAAGATAGCTAATTGCCAACAACGAAGTTAAGAAGCTTTCCCTCTACATACACGGTCTTTTTCACGGATTTTCCTTCTAAAAATTTAGCTACGTTCTGGTTTTTAGCTGCTAATTTTTCTATATCCTCTCTATTACCTACTATATCTTTTTGTATCTGCTGTATTCCTCTAACTTTTCCGTTTACTTGAATAACAACATTTAATATCTCTTCTTCTAAAAACTCTTTAGCAAACTTTGGCAGCGACTGATTATGTATGGAGTATTTTCCCCCTATTTGAGCCCAAATTTCCTCTGTGGTATACGGCGCAAACGGAGCAAGCAAAAGCAGCAGTGTTTTATATTCTATTTTACTTATCTCAGATTTCTTAGACAGGTAATTTAACCATTCCATTAGTGAGGCGATAGCTGTGTTAAACTTAAGATTAGCTATATCTTCGGTCACCTTTTTGATGGTCTTGTGCATTATTTTCATAGAGTGGCCATCTTGCTTCTCGCCTTCCCCCTTTAACTTCTCCTGTAGAGCCCATATTCTTTGCAAGAAACGATGGATACCGTTTAAACCGCTATCTCGAAAATCTCCCCCTTCATCAAATGGGCCCAAAAACATCAGGTAGGTTCTGAGAGTATCAGCTCCATACTCTTTGATGTAATCATCCGGATTTACAACATTACCCTTGGATTTGCTCATTTTTGCGCCGTCTTTAATAATCAATCCGTGAGCTCTAAAGGTGGTAAAAGGCTCTTCAAAATTAATCAACCCAGCATCTTTTAAAACCATAGTGATAAATCTGGAATACAGTAAGTGCAAAACAGAATGCTCAGCTCCTCCGATATACATATTTACCGGCAGCCACTTTTTGGTACGTTTCTCATCAAATATTCTGTCATCAAACTCAGTTGAAGGATATCTTAAAAAATACCAAGCAGAATCTAAAAAAGTATCTGATACATCTGTCTCCCGTTTAGCCTCAGCTCCACAAGTAGGACACTTGACGTTTATAAAGCTTTTATCCAAGCCCAATGGAGACTTACCCTTACCTTTTGGCCTAAAATCTTCTACAAAAGGCAATTTAACTGGTAGCTGATCCTCTGGAACAGGCACAATTCCGCATTTATCACAATAAATTATGGGAATGGGTGGACCCCAATATCTTTGTCTGGAGATCAACCAATCTCTTAAATGATAGTTAATCTTTCTTTTTCCCCAGCCTTTTTCCTCCAGCCAATCCATGAATTGACGCTTAGCTGGATCAGGTGCTTGTAATCCATCGAATTGGCTTGAATTGACAATCCAACCAGCCTCTAAAACATCCTTATCACTCTTAACTACTGAGCGATGATCATCCTCTGTTTTACCTATAACTCTGATGATGGGAAGATCAAATTTTTTAGCAAAGTCGAAGTCCCGGTGATCAGATCCAGGTACACCCATTACTGCTCCAGTCCCATACGAGGCTATGACATAGTCTGCCACCCAGATCGGAACACGCTCACCATTAACCGGATTTAAGCAATAGGAGCCTGTAAATACCCCACTCTTTTCTTTTTCTAAGGCTGTTCTTTCCAACTCTGATTTAGATTTAGCCTCTTTAATATATCTCTCAACTGCCTCTTCTTGACCTTTAGTTGTCAATTGCTTAACTAACTTATACTCTGGTGCTATCACCATATAAGTGACACCAAAGATCGTCTCTGGGAATTTAGTAAATACGATGATCTCGTCTTTAGAATCTTCTAATTTAAAGCTGATCTCGATCCCTTCGCTTTTGCCTATCCAGTTTCTTTGGGCAATCTTCACTTTTTCTGACCAATCAAGGGTATCTAGGTTAGACAGCAGCCTTTCTGCATAATTTGTGATCTTAAAAAACCATTGTTCTAGCATTTTGTGTTCCACAGTACTAGCACATCTTTCGCACTCACCCGCTATAACCTGTTCATCAGCCAGCACTGTCAGACACGATGGGCACCAATTGACACTGGCTTTCTTCCGGTAGGCCAAACCCTCCTTATACATCTGTAAAAATAGCCACTGCGTCCATTTATAGTAGTTAGGCTTGTAAGTCTCTACAGTCCTCTGCCAGTCATAGGCATTGCCGATGATAGTTAGCTGCTGGTAAAACCGTTTTTCAGTGATCTTGGAAAGCTCCAGAGGGTGTTGATTGACCTTTAGAGCATAATTTTCCGAGTGTATACCGAACCCATCCAGCCCTATAGGTTCGAAAACTTCAAACCCCTCCATTCTTTTGAAACGGGCAAAGATATCTGTGCCTGTAAAGGCATACATATTACCAACATGCAATCCTTCGGCTGAAGGGTAAGGAAACATCATCAAAGCATAGTAAGGGTTCTTTACCTGATCTAAATCAAGACTAAATAGCTTATCTTTTTTCCACCTCTCCTGCCACTTAGGCTCAATCTCGCCTGGTATATACTTTTTCATATAACCTTGATGCTAACATAAGATTAAGTTAGGTTCAACTTAAGATAAGGATTTAAATCTTATGTCGCGCCTTAATACTATCTTTAATTTTTCCACACATATTTTCACAAGTTCATTTACGAAATAATAATTCGTTCTTGATATATTTAGTAGGTATTTAGATATGGAGCAACTAGTAGTCAATCGCTGCAATGTCTTAATATGAGCCTATACGGTTATTTTGCTTATACATTTTGTTATAGTTTGATGATTCTGTCTTCTATTATTTTCATACTGGCTAAACTAAAAAGATTTGCGTGGTTCAAGCCTTCTGGTAACCCGGCAGGATTACAGATTTGAATTTTAGTTTTCTTTTAGTTATTGTTTAGTTATGAAGCTTTTTTTGCTGCTACCATCTCTTTTTATTTTGGCTATTAGCTATCATCTGCTCACTACTAACACTTATGCTCAAATTCAGGGTACTGAAGTAGCCTCAGTTTATGATGTTAAGGATACTGAAGCAAGAGTAGGAGATATCTTAGTGACTACCGCCGAAGGATTAGTCAGGGCAAGTCAAGCATACGATATCAAGATCTTTGGAGTTTTAGATGATACCCCGGTGTTAGTTCACCGAAGATTGGATAATACCGGTCAAGCCATAATCAGGGCTGGCGTAGCTGAGGTGAACGTTACTACCCTCAACGGAGTAATCAAATACGGAGACTACATCACCTCCTCTCAGATATTAGGTAAGGGTGCTAAAGCTGCTGAGTCAGGCTATGTATTGGGAGTAGCTATGGCTGATTTTGACGAAGCCAGTAGTGAAAAGATTGATTTTCAAGGCACTCAAGTCTCCTCCGGCAAGATCCCGGTGGCGATCAGAATTGAGTTTGCAGAACTTAGTAATCCCAGAAACTTAGGTAGAATCTTTGGGTTTTTAGGCACCTCATTTTTAAGCACCCTCAGAGATCCACAGCAGCTTGGTAAAGTAATGAGATATATGGGGGCTGGTATGGTTATCTTACTTAGTTTCATCTTCGGCTTCTTAACTTTTTCCCGGACAGTTGCCAAAAGCGTGGAGGCTCTAGGCAGAAACCCTTTGGCAAAAAATGCCATTCAAGTCTCTATCTTAATTAATATTTTACTGATGATTGGAACGGTAGCCATAGGTTTGGTGGCAGCTTTTATTATCATACGTGCTTAAAACTGATAATTGAGTTTTAGCTCTTTCTTATCGTATTATCAACTTAGAACTTTATGGAAGTTTTTCTGCCCGTTACTGCCATTGTCATATCCTCTACCCTAGCCCTAATCTTTTTGGTGCTTTATCTAAAAGAAAGAGGTTCCGGGCATGAAAATCTGCACATTGATTTAAAAGATCTTGATCCCGGCGGACAGAAAAATTACCAGCTTCTCAATGAAGCCATTAAAAAATCACAGGAGATGCTGTCTGCTTCCGAATCAGAAAGCCTCAAGATGATCGCCAACAGCAAAACCAATATCCAGAAGCTAGAGGAAGAGCATACCAAAGAGCTGGAGGGATATATTAAGCAGTTTGAAGAGTCAATTAAAAATACCTCAGCTCAAGTCAGCCAGTCTATTAATTTGGCCTCCTCTCAGTTTAATACTTTTTTGCAGCAGTTGGCCGAAAAAAGCCAACAGTTTGAGGCAGCCAATGAACAGGCTACCACAGTCAGGATTGAGAAGATGCTGGACCAGCTGGAAACAAAGCTGTCTGACTTTTTACTGGAAAGCGAACAAAAAACTACCGGAGCTATTGATCTGGAGTTGCAATCTACCAGACAGCTGATTGAAACCTATAAACAACAGCAACTGAAGTTGATAGATGAAAACATCATCTCCATGATGGAAAGAACTATGGCTTTGGTGATCGGAAAAAGATTAACTTTAAAAGACCAGCTGGATTTGGTTTATGAATCGCTGGAAAAAGCTAAATTAGAGAAATTCATCATATGAACAATTTATGGCAGAAAATTATTACCAATACCTATACTGTCAAAACTTTAAAAAATAGGGTCAGGTTTTTGCGCTCTTATCTTAATAGAGCCAAGTTCGATCAAAACCCTAACAAAGAACAGAATCTGTCGCCAGAAGAATTAATTTGGATCGAATCTTTGGCTGAGGAACATCTACTGGATGTAGACACCAAAAGCGTTTCTCCTATGATGGATGAGCTGGATGAGATGGTAGAAAAGACAGAAGCTTTAACTGTATATTTTCCTTTTGATCCCCCCTCTGAGGAAATTGATACTCTGGGTAGTTGGATGAGATCTAATTTCGGTAAATCGGAACTTATAATGGATATTAAATATGACCCAGCTTTAATTGGCGGTTGTGCTTTGGTCTGGAAAGGCCTTTATCGTGATTTTTCAGTCAGAAAAAAGATTCAGGATGAAAAACAGCAAATACTGGATAGTTTTAGAAAATACGCACCTAACAGTTAAGACAAAATATGAATCAAACTCAAGAAGTAGGATATGTTCAAAGCAGCCGTGATTTTCTGGTTTATCTGGACGGATTACCCAGTATTAAAATCAACGATCTGGTGGAAAACGAGCAAGGCTTAAGAGGCTGGATCAGCGCTCTTTTAAAAAATCAGGTTGAAGTACTGATGGTTGATAGCGGCAAAGTCACTCCCGGCCAAATGTTTAAAAGATTGCCAGCCCGTCTAAGCATCAATGTAGGTGATTATTTACTGGGCCGGGCAGTTAATCCATTAGGGATAGCCATAGACGGAAAAGGCCCTCTCACCCGCTCTAAAACCACCAATCTTATGGAGCTGGAGCAAGTGGCTTTGGGGATCAGATCCCGTCAGTTTATAAAAGAACAGTTTACTACCGGAGTGTCCTTAATTGACTGCTTAATACCTTTGGGCAAAGGTCAAAGAGAGCTGGTGATGGGTGATGCCCACTCAGGTAAAACAGGTTTTTTAATTGATTTGATCGTCAATCAATCAAAGCTTAACCGCACTTCAAATAAACCTAAAAAAACCATCTGTATCTACGCTTCAATCGGTAAGCCTGCAGCCTCAGTTAGAAACTTAATTGATGTGTTAAGAGCCAATAAAGCACTTGAATATAGCGTAGTTATTGCTGCCTCCTCCTCTGAACCTGCGCCAATGATATTTTTAACTCCTAAAGCAGCTTTTTCTGTGGCTGAATTTTTTCAGCGAAATGGGCATGATGTGTTGCTTATTTTAGATGACTTGGGAACACACGCTAAAATCTACAGGGAGATGTCGCTACTAGGATTTAAATCCCCTGGCAGAGAGTCTTATCCAGGAGATATTTTTTACCAACACGCCCATTTGATGGAAAGGGCAGGTAGTTTTAAAGCCGGCTTTGGAGGAGCTTCCATCACTGCCCTACCTGTTATTGAACTGGATTTAAATGATTTCACTACCCTAATCCCCACTTCTTTGATGTCCATGACAGATGGCCATTTACTTTTTAAATCCAGCTTGAGAAATCAGGGCTTGCAGCCTGCCATCGATATTTTTTTATCAGTCTCCAGGGTGGGCCGCCAAACTCAGGATAGGTTAACAAACTCTATCTCTGCCCGAATCAGAAGCACCCTAACTCAAGCCGAAGAGCTGCAAACTGTCAGCAGTTTTAGTGCGGAATTACCGATTCAGACCCAGCTGATTTTAAGACAGAAGCGGTTACTGGATGAGATTTTAAAACAAGATCCCTTAACCTATATCCCCAAAGAGGTTCAGGTAATTATGCTCTCGCTGGTTTATACCTCATTTCTCAAAGACAAGGATCACTCTTTTATGGAAAAATACAAAAACAATCTGATTAACGCTTTTTTAACAAATCCTACCTTCAACAACATCACCAAAAGCTTCTATACCTTCAAAAGCGACCAGCAATTAATTAATGCTCTTGAGGCTGAAACTGCCAAGCTAAATGAACTATGCCCAAGCTAAAAGACAATTCCTAGTATGACAATAAAGCAAATCGATCAAATTATTGAGGAAGGATACGCCTTCAAGGTGCTGGCTGAAACATTTGGAGAAATTGCTTTGCTTAAGATCAAAAAGATTAGGGCTGGGGTGGAAAGAAACCGCATCTTCTTCACAGAAATTGTTAATGTATATAAAAAGGTCAAAAAGGAAGCTACCAAAAGACAGATTAAGCTGGATAAACCCAAAGATACCGCCTCCATCCTGCTGTCTTCAAATTACCGGTTTTACGGGGCTTTGACTAATAAATTACTGGAGTATTTTATAGACTCTACTGCCAAGTTCAAAACAGACCGGATAATTATTGGTAAATCAGCCACTGATCAACTAAAGTTTGCCCATTATGATGCCGCCTATTCCCCCATCCTGCTCAAAGCAGATATGCCCACATCAGCTGAACTTTTGTCTTTAATGGAATCTGTTAAACAGTATAAAAAGATCTTCGTTTTTTACCCTGAACTCAAAAGTTTACTAGTTCAAAACCCTACTTATATAGATATTACCCAATCAGAAAGTGCGGCAGAACTGGCAAATCAAAAAGAGGATGAGGATCATAAGGGCTTTTTTGATAATGGGAGAGATTTTTTATTTGAACCTGAAATTAAGAAGATGTTGGAGTTTTTTGACTCTCAGCTGACTACCCTTTTGCTTGAACAGGTATTTTTAGAGGCTGAGCTGGCCAGAACCGCTTCCCGATTAATCAGTATGGATCAGGCTCAGGTTGACGCTGATGATTACATCAAGCAAAAGAAAAAAATCAGAGGACAAATTATCAAGTCTGAAAATAATAATAAGACATTAGATCAGCTGGCTTCCCTTGCAGCTTTGAAAAGAGCAAGGTATATTAAATAAAGAACCAAAATTATGACTGTCCAACAAGCTGCTATTCCTAAACAAACCCAAGCCATAGGCTATATCAAGGCCGTCAACGGACAAATAGCAGAGGTGGAGGTAACTGAGGATAATTATCCTGCTTTGGCAGAGGTTATGATTAGTCCAGAAGACCCGGACGTAGTCATGGAGGTATTTTCCCAGAATAAAAACCTACTGTCCTGTTTGATTCTTTCCCGTTCAGACAGATTATTTAGAGGGATGAAGGTCATTGGCACTGGATCAGATCTGAAAATTCCCGTAGGCAGAAAGGTTTTGGGCCGGGTCATTGACCTTTTTGGTAAGGTACAAGATGGGTTCCAGCAGATTTATGAGGCTCCCTACTCTTCCATATACCTGAAGCCTCCTCCTTTGAATGTGGTCAAAAAAGACTACCAAATTTTAGAAACTGGTATCAAGGCCTTGGATTTTTTAACTCCCATGATGCGGGGAGGCAAGATCGGCTTTGTAGGTGGAGCCGGGGTAGGCAAAACAATTTTACTGACCGAACTATTACACAATATAACAATGAAGTACACGGAATCGACCTCTGTTTTTGCCGGAGTTGGAGAAAGAATTAGGGAAGGACAGGAACTTTATCAGCGTCTGGCTGAAGCTAAAATCCTTCCTAAAACAGCCATCATCTTAGGTCAGATGAATGAAAATGCAGCTATCAGGTATAGAATTGCTCTGGCTGCAGCCACCATTGCTGAATATTTTAGAGATCATGAAAGGCGTGATGTACTGCTTTTTATTGATAACATGTACCGCTTTGTCCAAGCTGGAAACGAAGTTGCAGTGCTTTTAGGAACTCTCCCCTCAGAACAAGGTTATCAGGCAACTTTACAAACCGAAATTAGCGTCATTGAGGATAGGTTAGTTACCACAGATAACGGAGCCATCACCTCTATCCAGAATATTTATGTACCAGCAGATGAGATCACTGATGCCGGAGTCTCCACTGTAATGTCATTTTTGGATACAGCTGTGGTTTTATCCAGGCAAGCTGCCCAAAAAGGACTCTATCCCCCAATTGATTTAAACCAATCTTCCAGCTCTTCTTTATCTAAAACTTTTTTAGGAGAAAAGCATTTCAAAGCCTTAACTGAATTTCAACAACTTCTGGCAAACTATAACAAACTATCACATATAGTAGCAATTGTAGGAGAAGCTGAGCTGTCGCCTGACAATAGGATCCTTTATACCAGAACCCAAAAAATTATTAATTACTTAACTCAACCGTTTTTTGTGACCGAAGGACAAACTGGTAAAAAAGGTGTTTTTGTGCCCCGCGATGTGACTATAGAGGATATCAGTATCATATTATCTGGAGCTTTAGATGAAATCCCCACAGACAAATTCCTCTTTATAGGATCTTTAAAGGAGGGAGGGATCATAAAATAGTTTATAAGCTTTATGATCTTTTTTAGTTTAGCCTAGCCTTAACCATCACATAAGTTATGAGCCAACCTACCCTCCATGTTAGAATTATCTCCCCCCAGCAGGTCTTTTTTGACGGACTGGCCACCTCTGTATCAAGTAAAAACTATGCCGGTAATTTTGATGTTCTCTCTCAGCACGCCAATTTTATAACAGTGGTTGAAAATACTCCCATCATTGTTCGGCCTCAGGATCAGAAAGAGTTAAAATTTGAGTTTTCTTTAGCTATTATCTTTGTTACAAATGACGAGGTAAAGATCTTTACCTATATCCAACCCAAGATCAAAGATACTCTAAAGCAGTAATTTTTTTTCTCACTATTTAGTAAAATAACTTATCCCTGATAATTTTTTTGAATCTGGAAATTGGTCAAAAATTTATAAATCTTTCTTTTTTCTAGCCTCGACAACTGCTAAAACCTTATGCATTATTGTTATAATTTTTTTTGCATAATTTATTAACTCAACTATTTAGCTGCTCGAATAATTTTAGCCTCAAATTGCATATATTTTGGGTGTTGACAGAGGGTTTCAAAGTTGTGTACTCTGGATATATAACAAATCTATGCAAATACATAGATTTAGGGAAAGAGCAGCCTATCACACTAGGATTCCCAATTTTCTACCCTCACAGTAGACACACTACAGACGGAACACTCGCACTTTAAATGGTTCACACAAAAAAGAATCAGAGAAAGTCACAATGAAGAATCCGTCTAACACCATATTAAGTCCGGAATTTTTAAAGATTGGTAAGGCCGCCAAAAAGCTGGGGGTCTCTATTGATACTTTAAGAAGATGGGAGAAAAGCGGCAAGATCGCTACCCTGAGAACTCCGGGAGGAACCAGACTATATTCTGTTGAAAATCTAAGAGCAGTTAAAACAAACAAGTTAAGATACCAGCGCTTAGTACCTAATGCTCCTGCCATTACCCCACCCTCTATTTCTACCCTGACCTCTCAACCGGTCATAAAACCTATCGATCCTTTGGTTAAACCAAAGTCATATATTAAACCTACTTCTCAAGTACTGGATGAACTGAACAAAAAGGGTCCGCTTAATCCTCTTAAAGGAGTAACACCTAAGCCGCTATCTTTTACTCCCATCAATATTGATAGGCCTTTTGAAGAAACCATAGAAATTGGTCATTTAGGGTTTAAGGTCCTTTCGAAAACAGATAAAAAAATCTATGCAAATTTAGCCAGATCAGTCTCATTTTTCGGAAAAACAGCTTTTGTTTTTTTTACTATATCTATAATAATAACAGGGCTTTTCCTAATTACATATTTGACTAGTCCAGTGGCAACACAAGGCTTTTTAGCAAAGCTTTTTGTCCCTACTGATTCCAAAATTGAGCTGGCTGACAACTTAAAAACAGTTAGAGTAACGGCAGCTTTATCAAATACTAACCCCGAGGTTTTAGCTTTAACTGCAGCAGCCGGTTACCTGGAGGTTAACACAGATATGCTGGTCAGAGGTACGATCAACAGTTTAGCCATTGAAGCCACTCCAGCTGCAGGATTTTTACTAGCTGGTGGATCAGCTTCCTTAACAGTTACAAACG
>Ga0209514_10003667_pt1 | contig 21597 bp, 19 predicted proteins | sample Subgrocontami58m_FD_187452 | JGI IMG/M metagenome (GOLD analysis project Ga0209514, IMG submission 187452) | Subsurface groundwater microbial communities from S. Glens Falls, New York, USA - GMW37 contaminated, 5.8 m (SPAdes) (version 3) | ecosystem: Environmental > Aquatic > Deep subsurface >...
ACCATCACTCTCGCTCAGATCGGCGATCCCAGCGGTCAGATCACGGTGACGGAGCCGATTCCTCCTATCTTGCAGAATGGTAAGCGCTACGTGGTCTATCTGAATCGACAGTTCCCAGATCAGCCGCAGATGGTTATCACAGGTCAGGCTGGGGTATTCGAGGCTGGCTCAGGTGCCGAGTTCCACAGGCTGGGTGATGCAAGCCCAGATTTGCCCAAGAGCGTCTCGCTAGACCAGTTCTGAAGCGCACGCCCTCGGTGGTTTGCGCTTCATGTGGGTCCGCAAGTCCGCAACCGGGCTTGCGGACTCCGTTTTGCTCGGCTCACCCGGATGCTCAGCAATGTCCCTGGCGTCGATGCCCTGGTCGACTTTGCGCATCTCTGTCGGCGCAAGCTGGCAAATTGGCCACTGACCACTTGCTTAGATCGGCGGTCGCTAATATCACCTACATGACCACTCGCAGCAGGGTTGCAGTTTATGCACGTATTTCTCAAGACCGCGACCAATCCGGTTTAGGGATCATGCGTCAACTCCAAGATTGTCGCGCAGAGGTCCAACGTCGTGGTTGGACGATTGCTGAGGAGTATGTGGACGATGACTTGAGCGCTAGTGGTTACAGCGCGAAAGTGCGGCCAAGCTGCTCAAAGTTGCTTTCCGATATCCAGGCGGGTGCCGTTGATGCGGTGGTCGTTTGGCATCTTGATCGTCTACACCGTAAGCCGATCGAGTTGGAGGAGTTTGTCGCAACTTGTTCCCGCGCCAACCTCACGGAGGTTGTCACACTCCACGGCGATCTTGATCTAGGCAGCGGGGATGGACTTCTGGTCGCGCGACTCCTTGGTGCGGTTGCGGCCAACGAAAGTGATGCCAAGAGTCGCCGCGGACGCCGAAAGATGCAGGAATTAGCCGAAGCGGGTCTGCCTCATGGTGGCGGCCGCTGTTTTGGTTTTGAGGAGGATCAGGTAACGATTCGCGAGGTCGAGGCGAGGATCTTTCGTGAGATGGCCGCTCGTTGTCTAGCAGGCGAGACTTTGATGTCAATGGTCAGATGGCTAAACACTTCCGAGATTCCATCACCAAGTGGCCTGAATGAATGGCGCACGAGCACTCTGCGGAGATTGCTTCAGAATCCGCGAATATATGGGATGCGCGTACATAGGGGTCAGATCATCGGCAACGCTGTCTGGGAACCGATTATTGCCGTCGACGATGGTGAGCGGCTCAGAGTGCTGCTCACTGATCCTGCCCGCCGCACGAGCCGTTCAGCGCGTCGCTATCTTCTCTCGGGAATGTGTCGTTGCTCTCGATGCGGGGCGACGCTCGTCTCGAAGCCGCGAGATACCGTCCGTAGATATTCTTGCATTGGTGGACTTGGTCATACCGGATGTGGCGGTCTTGCGATTGGTGCTGAGGCGACTGAGGAATTGATTGTTCGCTCGGTGTTGCTGCGACTGGATAGTTCGTCTTTGGCCGCTGCGCTGCAAGACTCGCAACATTCCGAAGGATTGGAGAAGGATCTTTCTCAGAGCATCCATGCGGATGTCGTGCGCCTTGAAGAGCTTGCAATCCTCTGGAGTGACTCTGTCATTACTGCGACAGAATGGCGGACGGCTCGCGATCGGATTGATAAGCGCCTGAATGCAAACCGTAAAACATTGATCAAACTGCGCGGGAATGGGGATCTCATTTCACTTGTCGGCAACGGTCAAGTCTTGAGCGAACAATGGGCCTCGTTGAATCTGACACGTCAGGTCGCGATCATCAAGACCGTTGTGGATCACGTCGTCATTCGTCCCGCCATAAAGCGAGGGGCCAACCAGCAAGTCCTTGAAAGAATCGAAGTTATTTGGCGTATCTGAGCCTTCACGATGTCCTCCTGCGTGCGCAGTGGCAGGAACACGTTCGCCTGGCGGCGGCTACGTTTCCTGCGCACTCGCGCCACGGAAGGAGCCAGCCGTAACCCCCAGAAGAGTGCCGATCTGGCGAAGTGCCTGCGGATCCTCAAGATGGACAGCAATTCCCTGCTTTGCGCATGAGGCTTCAAGCCACGCCCTCACCTGCTCCTGAGTCAATGGATTCTTCGAAGTCATGTCATGCCCACTGCGCCCAGATTGCTGGCCCCCCGCGCCAGTCCAGAGCGTCACCCGATGACCACCGAAACTCTGGCAGAGCACCAAAACCCTCCGATGCGAGAGCGATCACCGCATCCGGACTAGTGCCGGTTATCTGTTCGAGTTTGGGTTTGAAGCCTTGCGCTAAATCGTAACGATGCAACCCATCTAGACGGAGGGGATCAGCAAAAGACTTGACAACATATTTTGATAGATAGCCAGCCGCTTTGCGTGCTTCGCCCAACGTGCCAGAGCCAACCGGCAAATCGCCCAGAAGTTTGATGTGAACAAAACCATGCGGCCAAGATGCTTCGATCAGTGAACGTTTGATGAATTGACCAACCGCAAAATGCACATGCAACCCGTGATCTGTCTTATGCCACTCGGGAACCCACACATAGGGAATTGCTTCACCGCCTACACCGGTGCGCAACGCGCGAAAGAACTCAGCCACATGGGCACGAAGCACTATCTGGTCATGGCAACCATCACCGCGATACGTCAATGTCCCGAGTCTGTTTAGTCGGTTAGCAGCGCAATACCGTCGAAGTTGGCCCCTTGCACGCCTGGCCGCCTCAATACCTGAGCGCTCTTGATCGAGAGCATGTCCCTTGACGCCGCCACCGCGGCGATACGGCCGCACCGGAACAAAGGTCCCGCCCGCTTCACGAGCGTCCGGATAGAGATTCAACGACCAATGCGCCGACTCGATGTGATTGATTACGGAGGCAAGGTGCTGGTCATAAGTTTGATCTGACAACTGAGACTCCCAAGAACGAGTTGGAAGCACTCGAATTCTGAGAAGTACTCAAGGGAGAGAACAAGACAGACGAGTGCAGGGCTCGTCTGGTCTGCAATTTGTTTCGAGAACATCGACGCGCTGTAGACCGCGTCCAGGGTTGCTAGCCCCCTCGCATCCCCGCCCGCATGGGCTGCCTCGTCCCGGGATCAGAACCTATGACTTGTCTAGCCGCCAGATCTACGACCTCTACGCCACAAACGATAACACGGAGGACCGACACATGGCCCGAACTCGCTCTTCGCCCTTAATACGCACTTTTGTCGGGTTGCGGTTCTACAGTCGGCAAATGAAGTCACTGCCCTTATCGGTCGCAGACCCTGAACTCGCCAAGGAGGCCTTTCTTTGGGATCCGTCCAAAGTCTCTTCGCTAATGGGGAGAGAAATGGATTGGAAATGCGCCAAAGGTCATTTCTTCCAAATGGAAGTGGCCAAAAGAGTCAGGAAGAAACTGGGCTGTCCGTATTGCACCAACAAATGGCTCGAAAGGGGAATCAACGATCTGACGATCACCCACCCTGACATGGCAAGCGAGGCAGACGGTTGGGATCCAAATTATGAGGTTGCTGGCTCAGTTCATTCCCGCTCGTGGAAATGTCCGCAAGGTCATACCTACAGGAGGCAGGTCATTGTCAGGACGGGCCAGGGGCGAGGTTGTCCAATATGCCAACGCATGGAAGGGACCTATCCGAATGGACGCCCCCAGCCTTAGGCTCGCCAAATGAAAAGATGGATTTCGTTCTTCTTCGTCGCGCTCCTGTTGACCAGTCCCGCAGCGGAGGCTTCCAATAACGTTCCATATAAGAATCAGAAGTCCGGACAGTTCTGCAAGAAACTGGACATTGGAAAGTACGTTATCTCTCCGACAGCAGGGAAACTGAAATGCACCCAAAAGACTGGTGCGGGCCGGGCACGTTGGACTCATGCATAGGGGATTACGAGCTCAGGGCATTCTTCTAATACAAATCCAAAAGGAAACGGTGGAGCATGGAAGCGAGTGAGCAGTCGAATCTGGCAACGGTCGACACATTCTTCAAAGTGAGCGTCTGGGCCATGTTCTTCTTTTTTGGCACTATCTTCTTGGATTTCATTCTGATCTTCTCTGGGAGTACTTCGTTAGGTGTGGCTCTCCCTTTAATCGGTTTCGTCGTATTTATGATGCCTCGCGTTTGGGGTATCAGCCTCTCAAAGAACCCAGAAATTGGAGCCCTCATCGAAGCCAGGAAGGCAAAAGGCAAAGCTGCCCTCAACAGGGTGAAAACCTTGGTTATTGCCAAGCACCTTGCTGGCTTTGAGGATCTAGGGATCTCTGGGGGTTGCGGTCTATTCGCGGCCGATGACGGCTTGCATATCACGCATGGAAAGAAGCAGGAAACGATAATCAGGTGGAGCGAGCTGATCGAAGTCGATGCGGGGAGTGAAGATGATTTACGCAAACGCGTAACGGTAAGCAGGGTCCTACTGACAGGTATTTTTGCCCTCGCCCTTAAAAAGGAAAGGAAAAAGAGTTTCTATGTGACCGTTAGCACGAAGTCAGCCGTAGGTTTATTCGAGATTAACGACGTTGGCCGCGATAATCGACAACTTGAGAGGAAGGCAGAAGTCTTTTCTACTGCCTGCAATTCAAAAATTCGCGGCGCCAGTTTGGACCAACAAGAACTAACGGCTCCGACCCACGACGCCCTCTCACAAATTGAGCGCCTTGGGGGCTTACTCGAGAAGGGGCTAATCACTCAGCTGGAGTACGAAACAAAGAAATCGGAATTACTTGGGCGGCTCTGATTGGTCCCGAGTTATGTTGCTAATTCAAGTAAAGGGAGAAAGTGATTGATGAATAGTCCACTGAGGATGGAGCAAGCCATATTCGCCACCACTGACCATCTAGAAGCCTATGGCGGATTTCAATTATCCAAAGAGAATCTCATCAAATACGCAAAGCATTTTGCGGAATCAGAAAACTCTTTCTCCTTCAACCATGACCCAACGCAGCCAATGAGAATGAGGATCCTCCGTTCCGGTGTTCGAGAAAGACTCGACGGAGAATTCGAAGGTTGGTTTGATTATGAGATCCACGAAGAAGACTGGGACTTCATGCAATCCAATTTCAAGGAGGCCGGGGCGAAAGGAGGCATATCCATCACCGTCGTACAAAAGATCTATCGTCACGGTGAAGGTATTAACGTAATTACTCTCTCGGGAGACGCTTCAAATTGGACTGAAGACGAGTTATTGACTGCAATTGATTATGGCCCCATTGCAGGATCGGTGCAGGTTAACCAGTTGTATCAATTTGCTGTCACGCCAGTCGCTCAACTCGCATTAACGGTCCTCTCCACCGTTTCATTGGGAGTTGTTTCCAATCTATTAACGGACCTAGTCCGCAAATCGAAAACTAAGCCTGTCTACGCCAAAGTCATCGTAAAAAGGTCCAGGCGCAAAGCAACCATCGTCTTCAAAACAAGTAGCGAAAAATCGATTAACAAATTCGTGTCGCAACTCCCAGATATCTTGCGCTCGGGCGGATCCTTTTTTAACCTCGGCGACCTCGATGAAGATGAGAAAAACTAACGTCGATGCAAATTTGACGGACGCTGAAGGCAGGGCTTTGGTTCTTTCATGCGAAAGAACCAAAGCAATCGTCGGACATCCAGAGGCCTCATATCAGGCTGGGGCCGCACAAGAACCCGTCAAGGGTAAATGCACTCCCTGCGGTCGCCCTTGACTGGACCTTGTGCAACACCCAAAGCGCCATTACGCCCTCCGGATGCTGGGTAGGTGATGAAGGGGGTGCATTAACGATTTGTCCGGATCCGAAGATTGCTTATGCGATGGCCAATGGGTCCGTTAGTGACTTGTGGGCTACCCAAAGTTACATACGACGCATTTGCATTCAGTCAGCATTCGAAAAATCTCTACAAGACGCAGCCGCATAAACAGGACTGCCGACGAGTGCACTTGGCTCGTCGGCAGTCCTGTTTATGCGGTGCCATCCGTGGTAGGTAGTTACTGGTTCTGCGGGAAACCTAGATTGATCCCACCGTGGCTCGGGTCGAGCCATCGACTGGTCACGGCTTTCTCCCGCGTGAAGAACGCGATGCCACTCGGTCCGTACGCTTTCGAGTCGCCGAACAAGGAATCCTTCCAGCCACCGAAGGAGTGGTACGCCACTGGCACCGGAATCGGCACATTGATACCGATCATGCCGACCTGCACTTCGCGCTGGAAGCGACGAGCCGCCCCGCCGTCATTGGTGAAGATCGCAGTGCCATTCCCGTAGCGGCTCCGGTTGATGATGTCGAGTCCTTCGTCGTAGCTGTTCACGCGAATAATCGACAGCACTGGCCCGAAGATCTCGTCCTGGTAGACGGCAGAGTCGGTGCTCACCTTGTCAAAGAGGGTTGGGCCCAGCCAGAATCCGGATGAATCGCCGTCGACTTCGATGTCGCGACCGTCAACGACAACGACTGCTCCGTCCGCGGCAGCGATGTCGATGTACGACGCGACCTTGTCGCGGTGCGCCTTGGTGATCAGCGGGCCCATGTCGCAACCGCGTGTGCCGTCGCCGATCTTGAGCCCCTTCATTCGTTCGGTGATCTTCGCGATGAGTTCGTCGGCGACGGGCTCGACGGCGAGAATAACGCTGATCGCCATGCAGCGTTCACCGGCCGAGCCGAAGCCAGCGTTGACCGCAGCATCTGCCGTTAGGTCGAGGTCGGCATCCGGTAGCACGAGCATGTGGTTCTTAGCACCACCGAGAGCCTGCACGCGCTTTCCGTGAGCGGCTGCGGTTGCGTAGATGTACTTGGCAATAGGCGTTGAGCCCACAAACGATATCGATTGCACGTCGGGGTGTATGAGTAGCGCGTCGACGGATTCCTTGTCGCCGTGCACCACGTTCAGCACGCCAGCTGGCAGACCGGCCTCTGCCATCAGTTTGGCCATCCAGTTGGCCGCCGACGGATCCTTCTCGCTCGGCTTTAACACAACCGTGTTGCCGGCAGCGATCGCAATCGGGAAAAACCAGAGCGGCACCATCGCCGGGAAGTTGAACGGGCTGATGATTCCGACAACTCCGAGCGGCTGGCGCAACGAGTAAACGTCGACGCCGGTCGATACGTTCTCGGAGAACTCACCTTTGGAAAGGTGCGGCATGCCGAGTGCGAATTCAACAACTTCGAGACCACGGGTGATTTCACCGAGCGCATCCGATGTCACCTTGCCGTGTTCAGCGGTGACGATATCGGCGAGTTCGCCTTTGTGTTGGTTGAGCAGTTCACGGAAGTTGTACATGATGCTCTGGCGTTTCGCCTGTGAGGTGTCGCGCCAACTGGTGAAGGCGGCGAGGGCCGATGCGACGGCGACGTCGACATCGGCGGTACTTGCGAGGCGCACATTCTTGGCTATGGCGCCCGTGGCGGGATTGAAGACCGGTGCAGTGCGAGTCGACGTTCCTTCGCTTGGTGCCCCACTGATCCAGTGATTGATGACGGGAGTATCACTCATTGTTTTTCTCTCTGGTTGTTGGTTGTTGAATGCTCGTGGCGAGGGACTTAGTCGAGCAGGTCGAGGCTCAGAACCTCGCTGTAGATGGCGAGTGCCTCAGCGACCTCGGTATCGGTGACGACGCAGGGAGGCACTACGTGAATCCGGTTATTCTGGACGAACGGCAATAGATTGCGATTGAGCAACTCTGCCTTGACTCGGTTCATTGCAGTTTGAGCCAAGGGTTCGCGAGTGGCCTGGTCGGTTACTAGTTCGATCGCCCAGAACACGCCCTCACCGCGCACCTCACCGATGATCGGATGCTTCACCTGGAGTTCGGCAAGCCCGGGTGCCAGCACATCGCGGCCTATGTGGGCCGCATTCTCCACGATGCCCTCGTTCTCCATCGCATCGAGAGTGGCAACGATGGACGCCATCGCGAGTGGGTGGCCACTATAGGTAAGGCCGCCAGGGAAAACGGTGTTGTCGAAGGTACGTGCGATGGCATCCGAAATTATTACTCCACCAACGGGCACATAGCCCGAGTTGACGCCTTTGGCGAAGGTGATCAGGTCGGGAATGACGTCGTAGCCCTCGAATGCGAACCAGCGCCCGGTGCGCCCGAAGCCGGCCATGACCTCGTCCAGAATGAGCATGATCCCGTAGCGGTCGCAGAGTTCACGGACACCGCTCAGGTATCCGGGTGGTGGGACGAGGATGCCTGCCGTGCCGGGGACGGTCTCCAGGAGAATTGCGGCGATCGACTCGGCGCCTTCGCTCTGGATGACACGTTCGAGGTGGTGTAGGGCGCGTAGAGATTCTTGCTCTGGTGTCGTTGCCCAGAACTCACTGCGGTAGAGGTACGGACCGAAGAAGTGGACATGCCCGCGTGCGTATTCGTTTGGGATGCGGCGCCAGTCACCAGTTGAGACGATCGCCGCGCCCGTGTTGCCATGGTACGAGCGGTATGTAGAGAGAACCTTGTCGCGACCGGTGTGCAGACGCGCCATGCGAATTGCATTTTCATTGGCATCCGCACCGCCGTTAGTGAAGAAGACTTTGTTGAAGCCTGCGGGAGCACGATTGACAATCCGTTTTGCCGCCTCGCCACGCTCCAGGTTTGCTGTCGACGGCGCGATCGTCGCGAGCAGATTGGCCTGCTTGGCAATGGCCTGTGTGACGGCCGGATGTTGGTGACCAATGTTGAGATTTACCAGTTGGCTCGAAAAATCGAGGTAGGTACGGCCATTGTGATCCCAGACGCGCGAGCCCAAACCCCCGGCCAGCACGAGCGGATTTAGGCTCGCCTGTGCGGACCACGAGTGGAAGACGTAAGCGCGGTCAAGTTTGACTGTGAGCTCATTAAGGTCGGCCGTTGTAGGGTCACTTGCAGTGATGTCATTCACGAATATCGCGCTTCCTTTTTCTTTGTCATAGGGATAGTTGACTACAGCTCGGGCCTTACGATCGACCTCGGTGACAGCCCGAGGGTACGGGTGTGCTGCGCGATTTCTTCTAGGGATGCGACCCAAACTCCAGGAGTCGCTTTGACTTCGGCCATTAGTTCGCTTAAGAGCCTAGCCCTCCCCGTGCGACCTGAGAGGAACGGATGGTTCGTTAGTACCCAGCATCCGCCTACTTCGTGGAGACCTTCGAATTCACTGGTCCAGAGTTCGCGAGCCTTTCTCGGTGTTTCGATCAGACCGCTATTCGAAATATCCGGTAGGAAGCAATACTGCTCCCAATCATCCAAGGCCCACTGGATGGGAATCTCAACGATCGACTCCTTGGCACCCGGAGTGATCGAGAGTTCATAGGGAACATCTGCATCCATAAGACTCGAGTCGTATAGAAACCCTCGTTCGGCAAGTAACGCCGGGCTCTCCCACGAGAGGTCCCACATTGGCGCGCGATATCCAACCGGCCGCACGCCAGCAACCTCGGCTAGCGCATCCAGTCCGCGGTCGAGGTTGGCTATCTGCTCTTCAAGGTTTACCGCGCTTGGCTGCTCATGGAGATAGCCGTGATGTGCAATCTCGTGACCAGCTGCCACGATGTCCCGGACAGCCCCCGGATAGCGGTGAGCGGTGTATCCAGGGACAAAGAATGTTGATCGGATCTGATGTTGGTCGAGCATTCGCAACAACCTGGGAATGCCAACGAGCGGGCCATAGGCCTGATGGCTCATCACGCTCATCCGGTCTGCATTCCTAGGAGCGTTCCAGAGTACGGCTGATTCAGCATCGACATCAAAAGTGAATGCGGCTGCCGATTGCTTTCCTTCGGGCCAGCGAATGGGACCGGCAGCGTTCATTTGCGACGCTGCGCAGACATGATCGTTATGAGTTCATAGGCAACATTGGCGGCGGCCACTGCTGTGATGGCTGCATGATCGTAGGCTGGAGAAACTTCGACTATGTCAGCCGCCACGATTTTTTGATTGCGGAACCCTCTCAGCACTGCCAAGAGTTCGCGACTTGTCATGCCTCCAGCTTCTGGCGTACCGGTACCTGGCGCGAAAGCTGGATCCAGAACATCGATGTCGATTGAGATATAGACGGGCGCGTCGCCGACGCGTTCCAGAATACGATCCAAGATGCCGTCGACTCCTAACCGGTCAAAATCGCGACAGTGAACAATGGTGAAGCCCATCTTTTCGTCATTGGCGAGATCCTGCGGGTCATAAAGAGATCCCCGGATTCCCACGTGCGCCGAGCGGTCTTTTCGAATCAGACCTTCTTCTGAAGCGCGGCGGAAAGGAGTGCCATGCGTGTATGGCGCGCCAAAATAGGTGTCCCAGGTGTCAAGGTGGGCGTCAAAATGCACGAGCGCAACCGGGCCGTGCTGGGCGTGAACCGCCCGTAATGCTGGGAGAGCGACGGTGTGATCGCCACCGAGAGCCAAAACTGGGCGTCCGTCCAACATGAGCTCCGAGAGTCCCGCTTCGATCTGGCCCATTGCGTCCACGATGTCGAATGGATTGCAAGCTATGTCACCGGCATCAACCACTTGAGCGTCGGCGAAGGGCATCGAGTCGAGTGCGGGGTTGTACGGGCGTAGAAGGCGGGATGCTTCTCGAATTGCAGAGGGACCGAATCGTGCTCCAGGGCGGAAGGTAACTCCCGAGTCGAACGGGATGCCAACAACGCAAACATCGAAATCCGAAACATCCTCGCGCCGAAGCAACCTGGCAAACGTTGTCAGGCCGGCATACCGTGGGGATGTTTGACCGTCGACTTGGCCCATCGGCGTACTTCTTCTGCTGACATCGCGGTCATTCATGGTGTTGCTCTCCTTCGACTCAGATCATTATGAGGCGGGTTGAGAAGTGTCGGCAATTTTCTGTGCTGATTTAGGAAGAACCACCTAGAATTTAGAGCGGGGTTGTAGGAAGTTACAATGTATATGCCGTCAAACAGTGTTTTCCGAACTTTTCACTGACCATTTCGGACTGAGAGTAGTAAAAATGACCAATAGCGTTGTTTCGGCATCTGGGTTGGAACTCGGACAACTCGTCAAGATTCCAGAACTTGAACTACGACTTGTCGTCGGCTCCGAATGGGCCCTCTCCCGTGTCGTCAGTTGGGCGCACGCGACAGAAATGGTCGATCCGAGACCGCACCTGAGAGGGGCCGAACTTGTCTGCACCGTGGGATCAGCACTTCTCAACGCAGAAAACTGCGCCAGATTGGTTGAGGCGGTCAAAGCAACTGATTCGGCCGGGATCTGCTTCGGGATTGGCGAAGTCCACACTCAAATTCCCAAAGCGTTGATAAAGGAATGCCGACGTCTCTCAGTACCACTCATAGAGATGGCCCACGGAGTTCCCTTCCTCGCAATCAATGATGTGCTGGCGGATGCAAGGGTTCGGGCGCAAGCCGGTACTAATCAACGCGATGGACAACTCGTGAACAAACTCCTGGTTGCTCTTCGTGAAAATGCTCCGATGGAAGACGTCCTGAATGTGTCTGCCGAATTCCTCGGGGGCTGGCTCAAGTACCAAACCAATGATCACGCGATCGAGTCAATTGGTGGGGGTTCGGTCTCCGATGAAAGTCGCGACGGCCCGGAGACTCTTTCAATCACGACCGGGGAAGGGAATCTGCTTACTTGGGAGGGCCATCTTCCTGCTCCAGAAGCAGACCTACTCGGCCAAATTGGCAGAATCCTGGAAATCGCTAGGCATGAGAGGGTGGCCCTTGAGAATCAGAGTCGTCAACGGATCGGCCAACTCTTTGTTCTGGTCGCAGATGGTCTCGCTGATGCGGCTGCGCTCATGCCTGAGTTGCAGAGGGCGGGTCTCGTGGGAAGATCCCTAACGATTTCGGCTTGGCCAGCGGAGACAGCACCTCTTCTTGCCGCGCGCTTACCCGGGGCGTTGATTGCAGACGCTCCTGAAGCAACCTTTGTCGTCACGACCAGTTCCGAAACCGTGTACCAAACGGCGCACGATCTGGGTCTTGTTTGCGGCCACGGCAGCTCTGTCGGCATCTCCGAGATCTCTCGTGGGATCACCGAAGCCCGGGCGACTCTGCAAGTTGCAAGAAATCATGGCAAGGTCGCAGGTCCCGAAAGCTTGACGAGTCTCACCGGGCTGCTCGAACAACAGTCATCCGACCGACTGGTTCCCTTCGTCGATCAACTTATCCGCCCGCTAGTTGAGCATGACACTCGCCGAGGGAGTCAGCTTCTTAGCACCCTACGCACATTTATCGAGCGGCATGGATCCCTGCAGGCGACAGCCGAGTCTCAGTATCTTCACGTCAATACCGTCCGCCATCGACTCGGGCGGGTTTCCCACATAATTGGTCGAAACCCACTGGAGTACAACGATCAGATTTCGTTGGCTATTGCTTTGTGGGCCTATGACAGGTCCAACGAAACGTTCCGCGATGATGGAACTCACAGGAGGGCCAAGTCCCACTGAGTGATCGACTTATTACGGTCGCGTTCCAGGGTTGTAGAAACCTCCTGCAGGGACGGTCCTACGATGTGGTATCAGACCATCATTCAGGCTAAACCTTGTGAGCCAAACTATGGGTGCGACATAGTCTCCTACAACTTCTGGGAGGAAACATGACGCCTAACTCGGCCGATGTTGTGACGCATCACGTCCTAAAGCGCGAATTCACTTTGTGGTCTTCATTCGCCTTTGCTTTTGCCTTCATTTCCCCGATCGTCGCCCTCTACGGAATCTTCGGGTTGGCATATTCGACTGCGGGTCCGGGCTTCTGGTGGAACTTCCTGATCGTTTTCGGCGGTCAGTTGTTGGTGTCATTTGTGTTCGCGGAGTTGGTATCGCGTTGGCCTATTGAGGGTTCAATTTATCAATGGTCAGGAAGACTGATCGGCCAGAGCTACGGATGGCTGGCAGGCTGGTTCTATATGTGGACTCTGGTCGTAGCCATGGCCACGGTAGCAATCGGCGCCGGCGGATTCGTTGCTCGGGTAATCGGCCAAGATCCCACGGCAATTGCGATGAAAATTGGCAGCCTTGCTATGTCAAAGCAAGTGGCGATCGGGTTAATCATTTTGGTTTTAGGAACGATTGCGAACACAACTGGTCGTACCGTTTTAAAGATACTTATGACTGGCTCGATCATTGCAGAAATCCTTGGCTCGATTGGGCTTGGAACCTTATTGCTTATCTTCCACCGCAACAATGATCTTTCGGTAGTTACCAAAAGTTTCTCACAACACGGGTACCTAAGTCTTTCTGGTCCTTTCTTGGTGACGATGGCGTTCGTTGGATTCTCCTTTGTTGGTTTTGAGAGTGCCGGATCTATCGCTGAAGAAGTAAAGAACCCAAAGCGGAATTTGCCAAAAGCAATTATCTTCTCAATTTCATTTGTAGCCCTAGTGGTGATCTTTGCCTCGCTGGCAATCATTCTGTCGATTCCAAGCGGCGTCGCTGCCCATAGCGCGGATCCCGTTTACGACACGTTGAAAGTGGAACTGGGCACAGGTGCTGCAAAGTTCGCAGAAGTGCTCTTTACAATCGGATTCCTTGCTTCCTTCTTAGCCTTGCAGACGTCCGCGTCTCGAATCATCTGGGCCTTTGCTCGCGACAAGGCACTTCCAGCTTCGAAAGCTCTGAGCATATTGAGCCGTAAGCAGAAGCAGCCAATAGTTTCGCTCTTCATCGCCACCGCGATAGGCGCAATCATGATGATTTTGAGTCAGACGACTCCTAACTTCTACACCTTGATGATTAATTTCACGACGGGTGGATTCTTCCTAGCATTCCTGTTCCCATTGGCTGGTGCAGTCCTATCTAAGGTCAGGGGTGATTGGCTACCAGGACCTTTCAACTTTGGGAGAGCCAGCAAAGCCCTGTCCTTTATAGCCCTTCTTTGGGCGTTGTTTATGTTTCTGAATATCTCCTGGCCACGACATGTCTATTCGAATGCACGTTATCTTGACTTTTCGGTTTGGATCGCTTCGATCGGACTCCTAATTGTTGGCTTGGTAATTTCCACCTCGCTACGAAACCGCATGACTCTGGTGGCTATTGAAGACATCGATGCAAATGATCACCAGTGAATCTTCGACGCTCAACAAGGCTCCAATCGGAATTGTCACAGGGGCGGCAAGCGGTATCGGTGCTGCGATAGCAGCGGAATTAAAGGACCGTGGCTGGCTAGTCGCCGGTTTTGATTTGAAACCAGCAAAAAGTGACTGCGACGTGGTTGTCGACATGTCCGACTTTCGCGCAGTGGCCGAAGGCGTGGATCACGTGCGGCGATCATTGGGCGAAGTTGGTGCCGCGGTTAGCACTGCTGGATATTATGAAATGGTTCCAGTTGCACAAATAACTGAACAACAGTGGGAACGCATGCTGCATGTTCATCTCGGCGGGGCCTTCAATTTGGCGCAGGCAGTGATTCCTCGCATGGTAGAGATGAGATCAGGAGCGTTTGTTGGCATTACTTCCGAATTGGCAATCGGAGGCGGAGTGGAAGACTCTCACTATGCCGCCGCAAAGGGTGCGATTATTGGACTCATCCGAAGTTTGGCAACTGAAGTAGCCAGTTACGGCGTTCGAGTCAACGGCGTTGCTCCAGGGCCGACCGACACACCCCTACTTGCGCCCGATTCTCCATGGCGAGCACCTGACTATCTCGCCACTCTTCCAAGTAGGAGGTTGGCCAAACCTGAAGAAGTTGCGTTGGTCGTGGCCTATCTCATTGAAGAGGGCACATTCACCGCCGGAGAGATCATTTCGCCTAATTCTGGAGCAGTGATTTAGTTATGTCGGTACCAACCTATGCTGGAAAGGTTGTTCTGGTTACCGGTGCTGCACAGGGTATGGGCAGGGTAATTGCAAAAACCTTTGCCGCTCGTGGCGCAAAAGTAATCGTTAATGACCGGATTGATGACCATCGACTTCATGAAATAGCAAAAGACATTGACGGCCATGTTGCTGCTGCCGACGTGTCAAAGCGCAGTGAAGTTCTGGCTATGTTTGATCAGATCAAAAAAGACGTGGGACCAGTTGATGTATTGATACCAAACCATGCCTACATGTCGATGGATCACTTCACGAATTACGACCTTGAAGATTGGTGGAAGGTAGTAAACACAAATTTAAGCGGCACATTCTGGTTAATTCAATCTGCGCTTCCCGGGATGCGGGACCGTGGTGCGGGTCGAATAGTAATCATCACGTCAGGTTGGGGTGTTATCGGCTGGCCAGAAGCGACTGCTTACTCTGCGTCGAAAGCTGGGCTGATTTCGCTTGTTAAAACTTTAGGTCGTGAATTGGCTCCTGAAAATATAATAGTCAATGGCGTCGCGCCCGGCGTGATCGATACTCCACAATTGCAAGTCGATGCCGATTCGGCAGGGGTTTCACTAGCAGAGATACATTCTTTATACGCAGAAGGAATTCCGATGGGCCGCATTGGAATTCCTGAAGAAATCGCTCGAACTGTCGCCATGTTGGCGGATTTCCGGATGCAAAGCTTGGTTGGGCAAATAGTTCAAGTTAATGGAGCGGAAATTCGTGGGCGTGTTTAGTCCTATTGAATCAATCGAACAGTCAATAGGAAACGCGCTGGAGACACCTTAGCTTCCACTGGATGAGGACTAGAGATTCCCACAATTCGGTCCTGAAGGCTACCTGAAGGATCAAACTATAAACCTGTGATTTAGACCTACCACCGTTCGAATTCTTGATTCATCACCAGTAGAGATTACGAGTGTTGGATCGCAAATCAGAATGCACGCGACCGAATACTGTCATTTGTTGCTATGTATGTCCGATGATGCTGATAGAGGGTATTGGCAGAATTCGAACAAAGTCTATGCACAGATAGGTGGACCAAGCTTTCGCCGGAATGGCTATCCGTGAGTTTTCAGGGCAAGTTCTTCACTCTTGTCAGAGAGGAACGCTATGGTGATTCCATGCTGCCCCCGCGCGATGAGGAGCTTATCCATCTGATTGCGCTGCTTCGAACGAGGCAGAACGATCAGACGTACTCGGCTGTTGCTGAGCTTGTGGCTGACGCTGGAGGCGCCGTGAATGCTTGGCGACACTTAGCGGAGTCAACCCTGTTTCCAGAACCTCGACTCGTCGCCGCGTTGGAAACCGCAGCATCAGACCTTGTACGTTGGCACGAGCGTGGTTACACGACGGTCGCATTTACGCAGACTAACTACCCTGTGCAGTTGCGTGAGGTCCATGAAATGCCTCCGGTCATTTGGACGCAAGGGCTTCTGTGGGCGAGGGACCGAGGCGTTAGCGTTGTTGGAACTCGCAAGCCATCCGAATGGGCGTTGGAATTCACTCAGCGGGTGGCCGAAGGACTGGCTGCTGCCGGAATTACGGTTGTGTCGGGTCTCGCCGCTGGCATTGATACGCAGGCTCATACAACGGCGCTGCGCGTTGGTGGTCGGACAGTTGCGGTGGTGGGGTGCGGACTCGATCACAAATTCCCGCATGAAAATGCCGCCCTGCAGGAGAGTATCGCCGCGAAGGGTCTTGTCTTGTCACAGTTTTCGCCGGAATTACGGCCCCGGCCACAGTCGTTCCCAATGCGAAACGCCGTCATGTCCGGATACAGTCGGGTGACGGTAATTGTCGAAGCAGGGGAACATAGTGGGACGCGGATTCAAGGTCGTGTTGCTGTGGCGCATGGCCGAGCCGTGATTCTGACGAGCCGAGTAGTCTCCGAAACGACATGGGGCGCCGCGCTCGCGAAGCGTCCCGGGGTCTACGTGGCTGCGACGAGCGACGAAGCTCTACACCTTGCGATTGTCATGAGCGATCCCCTGCCGGATACGCCAGACGCGCTCTTACGCCAACTTCTCGATGCGTGACTCATAGAGAGCGTAACCTTGTGACCGACATTGCGTCGATGGTTGGCGGTTACCTGACCAATACTCGACGGGGCCCGGGATATTGTCCTGTTTGTTCTACGCCCATAGAGTTCGGAACGCTGTGTCGTGGATGTATACACCACAGAGATGTACCTACTGCCTTGCTCGCTGATCAAGTTGTTTCTCTCGCATACGGTGGGCACACACCACAGTCGCAAACTCTTCTGTATGGATATAAGAAAGAAGTCTTAGCTATTGGGGTTGGCCAGAAACAATATACGCAAGAGCAAATTCTCATTTTGTACTTGATCCATGTCGCTTTGGATATACATCGTTCCTGCATTGAGAAGAGTTTTGGTCCACTGACGCATTATGCGGTGGTGCCCTCTACTAGAGGGCGTGCAGATCATCCATTCCCGCAATTGATGGAACTGGTATGCGTGGAGGTTCAAAAACTCCGACACGTTGCAGTGGGATATGTCGGACCCAAGTCTGTTCCTGGACAACAGGAGACGCGGAAACTCAATTCGGATTGGTATTCAATCTCCGCTTCCGCAAATATTACTGGGCACCATGTTCTCGTTATAGACGATACCTGGGCGAGTGGAAATCGTGCGCAGTCAGTGTCTTGGGCACTGAAACGGGCGGGAGCATCTTCAGTGACAGTTTTGACTGTCGCAAGGTGGCTTAATTCAGATTGGTCAGCCAACCGCGACTTCTTTGACTCGGCGATTATCCAACCTCCTTACAACCCTCAGGTCTGCCCACTTACTGGTGGTTCCTGCCCTGCATAGCCTCATATCTGGTGTCTACCCAGTGTGAGTTATTAACCCTCTGGAATATCGGTATCCGCACACTGGACGCACAAAGCGATTATTGGTTGGCCGATTCTAAAATGTGTCATAAAGGAGAATCAGAGCATTGCCCTGGCTTATATTTCAGCATTAGCTGAAAGCAGGATATTTCGCGCCATTGTTTGGAAGATAAGCGTGTGAAATGGCGCCACGCTCCACCAATACAGATGACCGGATACTCCCTTGGGAAGGAACTTCGCCTCCTGAGTCAGCGTTGTTACGCCTTCACTTTCCGATAGTCGGAATTCCAATAGAGCGATTCCAGGCAATTTCATTTCTGCTAGAAGGCGTAATCTGACGTTCTCTTCGAGGGCTTCTACCCTCCAAAAATCCAAACTGTCGCCGATGCGCAGATGGTCTGGATCGCGTCGTCCGCGGCGAAGTCCTACTCCACCAATAAGCCGATCAATGAACCCACGCAAAGACCAGGCCCAATCGGATCCATACCAACCGTTTACTCCTCCGATTCGCTCAATTGCTACCCAGATATTTCTGCGTGGTTTGGTACTGGTTACGACGCGAACATCGCGATACACACTTGCTCCCGCCCAACTCGGATCACTCTGCGTCTTCTCCCAAGGGGATGCGTTTCCAGTGGCGTCAGACCAGCGAGTTATGACCTGCGAATCACGACTTCGTTCGAGTGCAAGCTCGACGGCACGTTCAAATGAGGTCAGTTTCTCTGCTGGTTCAGAGATGAAAGCAGAGACACTCTTAGCTGGATCAGCCACGACTTCGTTAATGAGAGAAAAGATCAACGGACGCGAAATACTTACCGGCACTGGCGTAACTAGGTTCACCCACAAACCACAAATTCGTGGAGAATGAATCGGTACCGGAATGATAGTTCGCCCGCGCAATCCTGCGACCTTTGCATAGCGGTGCATCATCTCCGCATACGTAAATACATCAGGTCCGCCAATATCAAATATTCCAGAGACTGGCGTTTCAAATTGGGCGGCTTGCTCTAGGTACCAGAGCACATCGCGAATCGCGATTGGGTGCGTGCGGTTCTTCACCCACTTTGGAGCAGGCATAATTGGCAGACGTTCGGTCAAGTGACGGAGCATTTCGAAAGAGGCTGAACCGGATCCGATGATGATGCCGGCACGTAACTCAATTGTTGCCACACCCCCCTTGGCTAGCGACGCGCCAGCTTCCGCGCGTGACGCCAGGTGCTCACTTCGCATTACATCGTTGGCGATACCACCGAGATAGACGATTTGGGTGACTTGAGCGGATGCGCATTCGCGTCCGAAGGTCAGAGCCATATTTCGCTCGGTTTTGGCAAAACCTTTCCCGGTATCGAGCGAGTGGAGGAGATAGAAAGCAGTGTGTACTTTATTTAGGGCGCGCTGCAGTGCCGCAGAATCTATTGCATCGCCTTCGACAACTTCGACTGAGTCCTTCCACAAGACTCCCGCTAACTTGCTTGCGTCGCGTACCAGAACGCGCACTTGAAAACCATCAGCAACGAGATTTCTAACGAGGCGACCACCTACATAACCAGTAGCGCCAGTGACCAGGATTCGTCGATCCATAATTCAATGCTACTCAGTATTCATCGATAACCACCAAGGGTTTTTATCAGATTGTCGCAAACCGTGTGGTGCGCTATTTCCTAAGAATTTTTCCATAGGGTTCCGGTCGTCGATCTTTTTTCAAGTCATTTCCTGGTCCAATTTTTCGATTTAAGGAGATTTCGACGTCGGCGATGATGCTTGCGCTTGACCAGCGGACGCGTACTGATCCCATCAGAGTGGGATGAGTCGGAAGCCCATCGCAGACACGGCTGAGCGGAGCCACCGCTCGGCGGTATAGTTCCCGATACAACTTCATAACTTCCTGCCAAAGGGGAAGACCGGTGGAACTCCGGCACTGACCCGCAACCGTGAGCTGATGATCAGCAAGTCGGACTACCTGAGGCGCGGAGAGTTTGGCTACCACCCGTCGAGGTAAGCGGGGCAGAGCCCGAACCACTTGGCTCGAGCGACGTTCCGTTCCATCCCAATTTCTTTTGGGGGGAGCGGTTTTTTGTTGCTCTGACAGTTGGAACGCGGGATGCCTTAGATCTCGTGAATCGAAAGGCGTAACGTGAAGGTCCAGTTGCTTGGTACTGCGGCGGCCGATGGCTGGCCAAACCCTTTCTGTATTTGTACCTCTTGCGAGGATTTGCGGCAGAACGGGGTTATCCGGGCTCAAAGTTCAGCCTTAATAGACGAGCGTTTACTCCTTGAGTGCGGACCTGATCTGCCTAGGAGCGCCGAGCGCCACCACGTCTCACTAAATGAAATCGAACACCTGGTCGTCACACACGGTCACTGGGACCACTGCTCAGGAATTCCATTGCTCATCCGCCAGTGGGCAAAAGTAAATGCTCCACTGAGCGTGATTGCTCCCCCTCTTACTCTCCGCTCGTTGCAACAGTGGGTTTCGTCAGATAACCAAATCGAGTGGATCGAAGCGGTGCCGTTCAGACCGATAGCACTCGGCGATTACGTCGTTGTTCCACTTTTGGCCAATCACAAGGCATTTGGCGAGTCAGCAATCTTGCCATTGGTTACAGATGGAGACGCCTTCGTACTCTGGGCTACTGACACGGGTCCGTTACCGGACGAGACGATTCGCGCTCTGAGCACGCACCCGCTCGACCTGGTGTTTCTCGACCAAACTTGGGGAGATCTCGCAGGGCCGCACTCTGACCACCTCAATCTAAATTCTTTTGGCGAGGCAATCTCTCAATTGAAAAGTTGTGGGGCGATTACGAAGAAAACTCACGTCGCTCCGATTCATCTGAGCCACCGAAATCCACCAACGCAAATTCTGCAGGCTCGAATTAGGAACATGGGCGCAAAACTGCCGTTCGATGGTGACGTGATCAGACTATGAAAGTAGGTTACTAATGGGATCAGTACTCGTCCTCGGTGGAGCGCGTTCAGGGAAAAGTTCATATGCGGAATCGCGGGCCGCGCAATTTATGGAAGTGACCTACATCGCAACCGGTATCAATCGTGATGACGATGCTGATTGGCAGGAGCGCATCATTGAGCACCAAGAACGGCGTCCTTCGCACTGGCATCTGATCGAAACAGTCGATCTCCCCAGAGCCATTGAATCATCTGACGGGGTAGCGCTCATTGATTGCCTGACTCTCTGGCTCACCAGCGTGTTAGACGATATGCGCGCGTGGACCAATCCGCGTTCATCGTGGAGCCCATTACTGGCTGAAAAGACCAATGGACTTCTATCGGCGATTAGCATGCATGACTTGATTATCGTCTCAAATGAAATTGGATTTGGTGTGCACCCCGAAAGTTCCTCAGGAAGACTTTTTCGTGATGAATTAGGTCGACTAAATGTTCAAGTCGCGAGCATCTGCGAAGAGGTAGTGCTCGTCGTCGCTGGTATCCCTATGAAACTGAAAGGCTGATCATGACTATCTCTACTCCTTCAGCGTCTCATCACGCGGAAGCTCTAGCCAGGCAGGACCAACTCATAAAGCCAACTGGTGCGCTAGGCAGGCTTGAACCACTTTCGGCCTGGATCTGCTCTGTGCAGCGTCGTTGCCCGCCACGTGATTTTCGCAAACCTACTCTGGTAATTCTGGCGGGGGATCATGGCGTAACCAAGTCCGGCGTTAGCGCTTATCCCAGCGAGGTGACTCGCCAGATGCTCGGTGGCTTTCTTCAGGGAGGGTCGGCTGCCGCTTCACTAAGCCGATCACTTGGAATTGAGTTGGAGGTCTTTGATATCGCGATTGATTCGGAACCAGAGGGTATTCCAGCCCAGGTGATTCGCCATAAAGTCCGCCGCGGTTCGGGTGACATCTCTATTGAAAGCGCATTGACCCATGTCGAAGTGATTGCTGCGATCGATTCTGGAAAGGCGATTGCAAACGCACTGATAGACCAAGGAGTTGATCTCTTCTTAGTTGGCGATATGGGGATTGGCAATACCACTATTGGTGCTGCGCTGGTTGGTGTACTCACACGTGGCGGTGTCAACGAAGTTCTCGGTCGTGGAACTGGAA